>OGSC01000278.1_pt1 | contig 35672 bp, 27 predicted proteins | sample 1573751 | NCBI WGS metagenome assembly OGSC01 (sample SAMN03295840, study PRJEB24534) | human gut metagenome | isolation source: fecal sample 8 from infant 5 | host: Homo sapiens | place: USA: Pittsburgh, PA | collected 2014-07
CCATAGAATGGTAATAATCCTCTATATATTTATTAAAATCTTTAAGATTATTTATTAATTCGTATTTTCTATTTTTATAGTTGTTTCTAGATATCCATATAGCTAAGATTAATATGCATATAAAAATTATTAAAGGTAAAAAAGTCATTTTATCATACCTTTCATAAGTATATTTTTATAAAAAATGAATTTGATATAATTAAATTTTACTTTATTATATCAAACTTATCAGTTAAAAAATAGAAAAATCCTGATTCATTTATTAAATGAATCAGGATTTTTTATTTATTTAGATATATTTGTTTTTAAAAGATCATTAACTTCCTCATGGGAAAGATCTTTATGATAAAATAGTTTAAAAAATTCTTTAGTATCTTTATTAATATCTCCTTTATATAAATCCGGATATAGACAGGCTTGAAACCATCTTATTCCTATAAGTCTATTGATTGATGGTGGTTTATCAAACCAGTTAAATGGGATAGTTGGAATTATATATATTTTATTTTGTTTTACTGCAGAAACTTGTTTCCATGAACTATCATTAAATGCATTTGAATCTGAAACAATAACATCAGGATTCCAAGATATAATCTGTTCCATAGATACAGTATTTCGTGAGCCGTGTTTTACAGGGAAATTAGCTACATTCTTTCCACCAGCATAGGTTATAACTTCTGAATGAAGAGAACCTTCTGGATCTGTTTCTAAACCTTTAGGACCTTCAGCATAATAAACTTTTATTTTTTTATCTTCTTTGATATTATTTGTGATTTCTTTTGAAGATTTAAGAATTTTTTCACAATAAAGAGCAAGTTCTCTAGCTTTCTCTTTTTTATTTAATAAATTACCTACAAATTTATATGCTTCAGGTAATTTATCCATTTTGCCATCTACAAGTATAAAAGGTATATTTGATTGCTTTTGAAATTTTTCTACCCAAGATATAGTCGAATCGTTTATATCTCCCATAGATATTACTATATCTGGCTTTAACTTAGATATTTCTTCTATGTTGCCTGATTTTTTACCTTGTAGGCTACCAGCTACAGGAAGTTTGGCCACATCTTCGTTAAGATATCTAAGAGATTTTTTAGGAATCTTGTTATTCCATGCAACTAGTTTTTCAGGAGATAATGAATATATAAAAACAGAACCTAAGGGACTTGTACAATAAATTTTTTCTATTTTTTCAGGGATCTTTACTTCTCTTCCGGCTTGATCTGTTATGGTTTTGTAGTTATTTGAAGTAGTCTGAGTTTTATTAGTACATCCGGAAAAAGAGAATACAATAAGTAAAATTAGTGTTAAGATTGTAAATTGTTTTGATATTTTTTTTAGCATCGTATTGATACTCCTCTCATAAACATTTCATGTACATAGTTATGTAAAAATTTATTTAAAATTAGAATCAAAGGGTATACATATATTTTGTTGTGAGTTTTCACTAATATTAGTATTTATCATTTTTATATCTATTCCATAAGTTTCTTTTATAACTTTAGGAGTAATTTCATCAGATGGATTACCAAAGGAAAATAATCCTCCTTTTTTCATAATAATAACTTTACTTCCATACAAAAGAGCATGATTTGGATTATGACAAGATATAAGTATAGTTTTGTTGTTATTATCACATAGCGATTTTATTAAATTTAAAACTTTTATTTGATTCCCATAATCAAGATTTGATGTAGGTTCATCCATTATGATTATAGAAGCTTCTTGAGTAATAGCTCTTGCTATTAATACAAGTTGCCTTTCACCACCACTTATTTCTGTATAAATTTTATTTTTTAAGTGCAATATACCTAAAATATTCAAAGAGTTTTCTGCAATTTGTTTATCAATCTTGCTTGGAGAAGAAAATTCTTTTATGTATACAGCACGACCCATTAGAACTACATCAAACACAGTAAAGGGAAAAGGTGGAGTGTGTGCCTGAGGTACATAAGCTATATATTTATATAATTCATTAGGAGAATAAGAATTTATATTTTTATCATCTATTAATATTTCCCCAGATTTTAATTTTAAAATATCCAATATAGCTTTAAAAAAGGTTGTCTTCCCAACGCCATTAGGACCGAGAACACATAGAAATTCTCCTGAATTTAAACTAAAGGATAAATTTTTATAAAGTATGGTATCATCATAACCAAAAGAAACTTTTTTTATTTCCAATTTCATATCCAACCCTTCCTTACATTTATTAATAAGTAAGCGAAAAATGGTATCCCTATTAGAGAAGTTAATATTCCAAGGGGAACCTCCACAGGAAATACACATCTAGCTAAATCATCTACTAAGAGCATATATAAGCCACCTATAATAAAAGAAGTGGGAAGTAATATTTTATAATTAGGACCATATAATGATCTTGTTAAATGAGGAATAACTAATCCTACCCATCCAATAATTCCACAATAAGAAACAATTGAAGCACTAAGTAATGTGGAACATATTATTACAATAATTCTTATTCTATCTGTATTTACTCCTAGAGTTTTTGCTTCTTCTTCTGGAAAGGATAATATGTTAAGCTTCCATCTTATTAAAAGTAAAGGTATTAATCCTAAAATTATTGGTATTATCATGATTTGTAAATCTTTTAAAGTTATAGAAGATAAGCCACCCATAAGCCAAAAAGTTATAGCAGGTAGTTTGTCATAAGGATCACATATATATTTAATAAGAGATACTCCAGATGTAAATATTCCTTGTACTAACATTCCAGATAAAACTAATACTAAACTTGGATCATGATGAGGGATCCTTTTACTTATTCTCCAAGAACTTATAACTGCAATTAGCCCAAATATAAATGCAAAAACCTGTATAAATTGAACATTTAAAGAAAGTAATATACCTACTGCAACACCAAAGCTGGCTCCAGCAGAGGCACCTAAAATATCAGGAGATACTAAAGGATTTCTAAACATACCTTGATAAGAGGCCCCAGCAGTAGATAAGGCACCACCAACAAGTAATGCAGCTATAATTCTTGGCAATCGTAAATTAAAAAATATAGCAATAGTTTTATCATTTAGAAAATATAAATCCCTTAAAGATATAGAATATCTTCCTATAAAAATTGATAATAGAATTAGGATAATACCTAATTGAAGTATTAAATATTTTTTTATTTTGTTCATGGAATCATCTCATTTTCATAAAGTTTCATAGGTATATTCCAGCTACTTAATATATTTAATATATGGTTTGTAATATAATCTCTATTCTTTAGAGTAACATTCAGTAGAGTTATATCTTTTCTACTTCGTATTTCATTTAAAAAGGGAGAATCAAATTCTTTTAATACCCCTAATATAACTTTATTACTGTTTAAAATATTTCTTACTGAGGATTTAAATTTTTCTGCATTTTCTTCTAAGAAACCGATTTCATCTAGTATTATTAAGTCACTATTAGTTAAGCTAGTATTTAATATTTCAACACCCTTATTTTCAAAAGTATATAGGTTTGGCAATGTCTTTTTATTTTCCATACATTCTCCAATTATATTATTACTTTTTTTATCCATAAGAGATATCATGTCAAAATACATTTTTCCTTTTTTATTTAAATAGCGTTTTACTTGAAAGCCACCTATTGAAACATTTAAACGGCATAATATTTTTTCTATTATAGTACTCTTCCCAGTACCGCTAGGAGCTGTGAGAAATAAATTATACATAGTAATTCTCCTTTGGCTAAAAGATTTAAAAATCTATCTTTTTTAAATCTTTCATATGATTTAAAGTTCCTTTATTTTTAATCAATAAAACTTCACTTAAAATACCAGCTGCTATCTCTTCTGGTTTCTCGGAGGCTATATCTAATCCAATAGGAGCGAATACTTTTTTTAAGTCTTCTCTACAGACTCCTTTAGCAATTAAATTATTCATAACGTAGGATGTTTTATTAGAACTTCCTATCATACCAATATAAGCTGAATTTTTAGAAACTACAGTTTCTAAAGCTAAGGCATCATCCTTATGTCCTCTTGTTACTATAATAATATAAGTATTTTTGTTTATAGGATACTCGGATAAAGCCTTGTCTACCTTTTCAACTATTATTTCGTTAGCATTAGGAAATCTTTCGTTATTTGCAAAATCTTCTCTATCATCTATTACTACTGTATAGAAATTTAATATTTTAGCTATTTTGTGGAGATGAAAGGATATATGACCAGCACCAACTATTATAAGTTTAGTTTCAGGAGCAAATATTTTTATGAAGCCTTCAGCTTCTCCGCCACATTGCATACCTAGCTCGCCACCTTCATTTAATTTATGTTTAAAATTACTACTTTCATTATTTTTAATACATTTTATAGATTTATTTATGATTTCATATTCAACCTTACCACCGCCTACAGTGCCTTGAATTTCTCCATTTTCCCATACAGCCATTATTGATCCAGCTTTACCTGGAGAGGAACCTGAAATATGAGTTAGAGTAGCTAAAGCAACTGTGTCACCATTATTTACACTTTTATAAATATTTCTTAAGATATCTTGTTCCATAAATTTGACCTACTTTCTGTATTTTTATTCATAAAATATAATATAGTTTCTAATACTCCACCAGCAATATTGCGTGCTTTATCAGAAATAGTATAACAATTTTTTATTTCGTGACATCTAGGATCTACATCAGCGATTTTTAAACCTCTTTTTATTTTACTAGCATCTCTTATAAGTCCTCTTAATAATCCGTTTATTTCTGTTTTAATCTCTAAGTTATCTACATAAGCTAAAATTTCACCTGAGGATACAAAATCACCAATTTTTCTTACATTTCTAATAATTCCGCCACCTGGACTATATATAACTCTCTCTTTAGAGTATCCTCCAATTTCTCCAGGTATTCCTGTATTTTTCATAGCTTCCCCTTTTAATATAATTCGTCCCAAATTGTGACCTCTCATGGTTTCTATAACAGCATGCACATCCTTACCAGCACAAAACCCTGGGCCAAGGCCTATAGTTATTTCTGCCATATTCATTTTTGTACCTAGATTCTTCTTTGCAAGTATAGCATCTATCAATATTCTAGGTTTAAGCATTTCTATAAATTTTCCTTGGGGATCTACTGCAATAGGAATTCTATCATTTTGCCAACATTTTAATATTTCATTAAAATTACTTACTTTTACAGCAGTAGAATTTTCAATAGTAAATTTTCCATTATATATAGCTTCGCTATAACAGACATTTCTTCTTATAGAGGTAGGATTATGAGTTTCTAAAACCAATATTTTAAAACCACTTCTATGAAGTTTGTGTATAGTTCCAGAGGCTATATCTCCTCCTCCCCTAACAATTACAATATCTTTATATATGTTATTTATCATAACTATCACATCCTTGGTACAAATTTTTGCTTAATATATATTCATAATCCTTTGGAGTATCAATATCAAACAAAGAACAACCATTTCTTAAGTTTACAAATATAATTTCGTTTATATGATTATTTATAACGGTTTTACCGCCTACATCTCCTTGTAAATCAAGTAATTCATTCTTAAATTTTTCAGGAAATATGGTAGGGGAGCCAACTTTATTTTTGTATTTAGGAATTATTATATAGTCATTATTCCGTGTAAAGGTATTCAATAATAAGTTAATAGTATATGAATCTAATAATGGTTGATCACCGGTAAAAAACATATAGCCTTTTGATGAAGATGTATTTAAAATACCTAATTCTATAGATTGACTTTGGCCTTTGTAGGCTTTTGTATTTAAAATAGTTAAAATATTCTTTTTTTTAGCTATATCTAAAACTTCTTTTTCTTGGCCAACTAAAATTATTTCATTGAAGTTACATTCTTTGATTGCATCTATAACATGTTCTATTATAGGTTTTCCTTTGAATGGTAACATTAATTTGTTTTTTCCCATTCTAGTTGAGTAGCCTGATGCCATTATTACAGCATTTACCATAATAAGCCTCCAATTTAAAATGATATTAAATTATAATTTTTTTCTTTTAAGCTTCCTATAACTATTTTGTCTATAAATGAGTTAGAAATAGTTAAAATATGTTTTATTAATTCATAGGATAAAAAAATATCATGTTGGGTTTCAACTTTGTTTATAAATAATATTCTTTCTCCTAAAGAATCCTTAAAAAGTCCTAAAGGATGAGCTATTAACGAACTTATCATAGGTATAGATATTTTTTCACCTAACTTTCCATTAGTTATTTTTAAAAAATAAGATACTCTATGAACGTTAAAGTCATTTATTATTTTATTTATACAACTTATATCTAATACGCCTATAGTTTTATTTGTATTTCTACATATAACAGGCTCAGCATCTTTCCAACCTTTAATAGGCTTTCTTTTAGAGCCATCTGCCTCTATTATGGAATAATCAAAATATTTAAACTTTTCATCTAAAAAATTTTTACTAAAACCTATTAATTTATTATCGTTATGTATATATTTACCATATACATATACACCATTTTGTTTAAGGTGATCATATATATAGCAATTTTTTTCTCCAATGCATATAAAATCGTAGTATATTTTGTCAGGATTATATATCTTTGTAGTAGTTGTTGATAGAACTTTGTTATTAGGTCTTAATTCTTCTGATAAATTAAACATTAAAGAGGTCTTTCCACCAGCACCAACTATCGATATAATAGATCCTTTTTTAAAATTTAATATATCTGAAATAAACATATTTACCTCTACAATATAATGTTATTTTTCTAAATAATTGAAGCAATAAATATGCCAAGGGTATTTATTTACAAATTAAATAAATAGTTTGAAAATATTACGGCATAGTAGTGTTATAAAATAAATTATAGTATGTATAAATAGCGGGAATAGAGCATAATTATTAAAATGATAAAAATTTATAATACTGATAAACTTGATATAGCTTAGATTTTTAAGGGTATATTAAAAAAAATTATCCTATTGATAAATAACACAGTTAAAAATTGTTTGTGTTTACATTTAATTGTGATAAAATAATTTTATGGGATATATTGAAGTCTGTTGTAGAAAAAAATAAAAATATTATTTAAGGAATGATATATAATGAAAAGTTCTACATTACTAGAAATTCAAGATACAGTGGCTAAGTATGCAAATATAATTTCAAATATAATAAAAGTAGATGTGGAAATTGTTGATAAAAATCTATGTAGAGTAGCAGGTACTGGTATTTATAAAAACGAAATTAATAAAGATATATCCAAGGAAGGATATGTATATGCTCAGGTTATAAAAACTGGAGATAAGCAAATAATAAAGAATCCAGGACAACATTATTTGTGTAAAAAATGTAATCATAGAGATAATTGCGTAGAAAAAATGCTTGTATGCACTCCTATAATATTAAATGAAGATATTATAGGGGTAATAGGACTTGTATGTTCAGAGGAGGGTCAAAGGAATTATTTTATAAAAAATTTTGATTCATATATTCAGATACTAGATCAAATATCAGATTTTATAAGCACTAAATCATATGAACATCTTGAAATTGAAAGAAGTCATATGATGGTGAATTTATTAAATCAAATAATAGACAGTGTAGATAAAGGTGTTCTAGTTACTAAAAATAATGAAATAGTTCATATGAATACAAGTGCTATGAAGCAACTTAAGTTAAAAGCTAATAATATAAACAAGAAAATAGCAATATCTTCTACTAGTGAATATATAATGGGCGGAGAAGTATATACTATAACTATAGATAATGAAAAGTTTGAACTTATGGGCAAGATTATACCTGTTTTCCCTATATTATCATCTTATGACACAATATTTGTGTTTGAAGAAATAAAGCATTTAAAATCTAAAATATGTAAAGTTAGTGGAGGAAGAGAAGTTATAAAGGTTGAAGATATTATTGGAGAGTCAAAAGCTATGATTCAACTTAAAAATAGGATTAAAAAAATTGCCTCATCAAGTTCTACGGTTCTTATAACTGGAGAAAGTGGCACAGGTAAAGAAGTAATTGCACGGGCTATACATTGTGAAAGTGATAAAAATACTAATCCTTTTATAGCCATAAATTGTGGCGCTATACCAGATGCTCTTTTAGAAAGTGAATTATTTGGATATGTAAGAGGAGCTTTTAGTGGAGCAGATCCAAATGGAAGAGTAGGTAAATTTGAATTAGCTAATAAGGGAATAATATTTTTAGATGAAATAGGAGACATGCCTTTGTATCTTCAAGTTAAAATACTAAGAGTACTTCAGGAAAGAAAATTAGTAAGAATAGGATCTAACCATCTGATAGATTTAGATATAAGAGTTATAGCAGCTACTAATAAGGATTTAAAAAAACTCATAAAAGAAAACAAATTTAGAGAAGATTTGTATTATAGACTAAATGTTATTCCATTAAAAATACCACCTTTAAGAGAACGAAAAGAAGATATAGATCTTCTAATGAAAATGTTAATAAAAAAATATAATGTATTATTTGCTAAATCCGTTCATAAGGTTGATAAAGAATGTAGAGATATCTTGATGAATTATCCTTGGTATGGTAATGTAAGAGAACTTGAAAATGCTGTGGAATTTATGATAAATATGGCAGATGATAGTGGTATGGTGACTATGAATATGCTTCCACCTAATATAGTTGAGAATAAGAATTCTCAAGTTTATGGGATGGACATGGATGAAGATATGAAACCTTTAAAAGATATAGAGAAAGAGTATATTTTAAGAGCTTTAGATATATATGGACATGATACTAAGGGTAAGCAATTGGCTGCAAAGCGTTTAGGAATAGGTATAGCTACCCTATATAGAAAATTAGAGGAGATGAAGCATTTATCAAAATGATAAATTTTTAACACTTATTACGTTTAAAAGCAATAAAAATATGTATTTTACCGTAATGATAATTAATTATTATTTTGATAATAAAACTATATATTTTTAAATAATAAAAGATGCAAAGCAGATAATAGGCTTTGTATCTTTTCATTTTAATAAAGTATTTCTATTTTAGACAAATACCATCTCATCTAGAATTTTATATTCATAAGAAATATCAAATAGTTAAAAATTTGGCACAAGTATTGCTTATAGATATATATAAATCAAAAAAAGAAAAGAGGTATTATTATGAGTAAAAAAATAAAATGGAAAAATAACACTATGAAAGGGGATACAGACAAAGCATCTGTTGAATTTTTAGGAGAAGAAGAAATAAAAAAAGCTAGAGATTTTCATCAAAGCTTCCCACAATTTACAAAGACTCCTTTAGTAAATTTAGATAACTTAGCAAAACACTTAGGTGTAGCTGGAGTATATGTAAAGGATGAATCTTATCGTTTTGGATTAAATGCTTTTAAAGTATTGGGTGGTTCTTTCTCTATGGGTAAATATTTAGCCAAGAGATTAGGAAAAGATATATCAGAATTAAGTTATGAAAAACTTAATTCAGAAGAAGCAAGAAAAAAGCTTGGTGATATAACATTTATTACAGCTACAGATGGTAACCATGGTCGTGGAGTAGCATGGACTGCAACACAATTAAATCAAAAATCAATAGTGTATATGCCAAAGGGATCTTCATTAACACGTCTTGAAAATATAAGAAAAGAAGGTGCTAAAGCATCTATAACTGAGTTCAACTATGATGACGCAGTGAGACTTGCAGCCTCCCAGGCGAAAGAAAATGGATGGGTTATGGTTCAAGATACTGCTTGGGAAGGATATGAGGAAATACCTACTTGGATAATGCAAGGTTATGGAACTATGGCATCAGAAGCATTGGATCAATTAAGAGAATTAAATGTAGAGAAGCCTACACATATATTTGTTCAAGCTGGAGTTGGTTCTTTAGCAGGCGCTGTTCAAGGATATTTTGCTTCAGTATTTAAAGATGAATGCCCAATAACTGTAATAGTAGAAGCTGATGAAGCAGATTGTTTATATAGATCAGCAGTAGCTGGAGATGGAAAGCCAAGAGCAGTAACTGGAGATATGCCTACTATAATGGCTGGTCTTGCATGTGGAGAAGCGAATACTATAGGATGGGAAGTACTAAAATCTTATAGTTCAACTTTTGTATCATGTCCAGATTGGGTTTCAGCAAACGGTATGAGAATGTTAGGAAATCCTATTAAAGAAGATAAAAAAATAATATCAGGAGAGTCAGGATCAGTAACATCAGGATTGTTAAATGCTATAATGACAAACGATGATATGAAAGAATTAAGAGAACAACTAAAACTAGACGAAAATTCAAGAGTACTTTTATTTAGTACTGAAGGTGATACAGATCCAGATAAATACAGAAAAATTGTTTGGAATGGTGAATATTCAAAATAAAGAATTCATGGGGGTATAAAAAATGGATAATAAAGTAAATGAAGCAATAGCTCCTGTTGATGAATTACTTCCACCACAGCAGTTATTTATTTTAGGTTTACAACATGTATTGGCGATGTGTGCAGGTGCAGTTGCTGTTCCTCTAATAGTAGGTGGTGCACTGAATTTGTCTGCAGAACAAACAATATTTCTTATAAATGCAGACCTTTTTGTAGCAGGCATAGCAACTTTAGTACAATCTTTAGGTATAAAGAATTTTATTGGAGCGAAAGTTCCTGTTATTGAAGGTGCAAGTTTTGCTTCAGTATCGGCTATGTTAGCTATTGCGAATACTTATCCAGGAGATCCTATTACAGGTATTACAACTATCTTTGGAGCTACATTTATAGCTGGGTTGTTTTGTTTTATTATGGCACCTTTCTTCGGAAAGCTTATAAGATTTTTCCCTAAGGTAGTAACAGGTACTGTAATAACTATAATAGGAATCTCATTGCTTCCAGTAGCAGTGAGATGGTGTGCAGGCAATGATGTGAAATCTTCTTCATTTGCTAGCCCTAAAAATATTTTGTTAGCTTTATTTGTTTTAATTTTAATCTTAATTATGTATAAATTTTTCAAAGGAATTTTAGGAAATATATCTATACTATTAGGAATAGTTGTAGGAACTATTGTTGCTTCAATGTTAGGAATGTCTGATTTTACTAGAGTTCATAGTTCAGGTTGGATTAATATAGATATTCCTTTATATTTTGGTGCTCTTAAATTTGACTTGACAGCTATAATTTCAATGATATTAGTTATGTTAGTTATGATGACAGAAGCTACAGGAAATATGATAGCTATACATGAAATGGTTGGAAAAGATATTGACGATAAAAATTTAACTAGAGGTCTTAGAACAGATGGATTTGCTACAATGCTTGCAGGTATATTTAACACCTTCCCTCATACTGCTTTTGGTCAAAATGTAGGGCTTGTAAATTTGACTGGTGTAAAAAGTCGTTTTGTAGTAGCAGCTTCAGGTGGAATTCTAATATTATTAGGATTATTCCCAAAAGCAGGAGCAGTAGTTGCATCTATACCATATCCTGTTCTTGGTGGAGCTGGTATAGCTATGTTTGGCATGGTAGCTTCAGGTGGAATCTCAAGCCTTGGTCAGGTTGAATTTAAAGGAACTAAAAATGGGATGATAATAGCAGTAAGTATTGGGCTTGCTATGATTCCTTTAGCAGTACCAACTTTTTATAGTAAATTTCCCCAATGGGTAGAAACTCTTTTTCATAGTGGGATAACAACTGGTAGTTTAACAGCAATACTTTTAAATTTATTTTTTAATGAACTTGGAAAGAATAAAAATTTATTAATAAAAGACGATAAAGAGATAGCTATAAAATAGAAATAGCTGATAAAGAAATAAAAAAATATATAAATTTAAAATCATTTTTCACAATATTCACAAAAGGAGATGCGATTTTACGATGGCCACTTTAATAAAAAATGGAATTATTGTTACTTCAGGAGATACCTTTAAAGGAGATATTTATATAAGAAATGGTATCATAACTAAAATAGGGATGGATTTAATTGAAGAGGCTGACGAAATCATTGATGCTCATGGGAAATATGTAATTCCTGGAGGAGTAGATGTTCACACTCACCTTAATTTAGATGTAGGAATAGCTGTAGCTACGGATGATTTTTATACTGGAACTGTAGCAGCTGCATGTGGTGGTACTACAAGTATAGTAGATCATTTAGCATTCGGACCTAAAGGATGTGATTTACACCATCAAATAAATTTATATCATAATTATGCTAAGGGGAATGCAGTTATAGACTATGGTTTTCATGGTGTTATACAACATGTAAACGATAATATATTACAAGAACTTGAAGACCTCTCCTGTGAAGGAATAACAAGCAATAAAGTTTATTTAACTTATGATTATAAATTAAGTGATTTAGAAATATTTAAAGTACTTATGAAATCTAAAGAAATTGGTATACTTACAGCTGTACATCCAGAAAACAATGATATGGTTAACTATCTTAGACAATATTATTCAAACAATGGTTTTACATCTCCTATATATCATGCAAAAAGTAGACCAGTATGTTGTGAGGGAGAATCTATAAATAGAATGCTAAATATCGCTAGTGTAGCAGGAGATTCTCCTCTGTACATAGTACATCTTTCCTGTAAGTTAGGGTTAGATTATATAAAAATGGCTATAGATAGGGGACAAAAAAATATTTTTATAGAAACATGCCCTCAATATCTTTTTTTAGATGAAAGCAGATATAATGGTAAAAATAATGAAGGATTAAAATATATTATGAGTCCTCCCCTAAGAGAAAAATCTAATCAAGATGCCTTGTGGAAAGGGATTCAAGATGGATATATACAAGTTATTGCTACAGATCATTGTCCATTTAACTTTAGTATAGAAAAACAATTAGGAAAAGATGATTTTACTAAATGTCCAAGTGGAGTACCAGGTATAGAAACTAGAATACCTTTAATTTTTTCAGAGGGCGTTATGAAAAAAAGAATATCCTTAAATAAATTTGTAGATTTAGTAAGTACAAAACCTGCAAAAATATTTGGACTATATCCAAAGAAAGGAACTATTGCAGTTGGTTCTGATGGAGATATTGTTATAATTGATCCTAATAAAAAAGTTAAGATTACCAAATCTATGTTACATGAAAATGTTGATTATACTCCTTATGAAGGATTTGAACTTCAAGGGTATCCAGTAATGACAATTTCAAGGGGAAAAATCATAGTAAAAGATAATAAATTTATTGGAGAAAAGGGATACGGACAATTTTTAAAAAGAAAAAAATAGATTTTTTTAGTATTAAATAAATAATAATTTTGTAATTATAAAGAACCTTTTGTAGATTTAAAAAAGGTTCTTTTTTTTAGAATTTATCAAAATGATAAGAAATATTAACAAGTTAAGCATTATAATGAATATTTATAACATTTAGTAAATTTATTATTAAAATGATAAATTTATCATTTTAATAATAAATTTATTGAGATAATTTTTCTAAATTAACCACTTATAGGCTTTAGACTGTTTGGCATAAATATTGCTTATATAAAATAGTAAAGGAGGATATAAAAGATAAAAAGAAAACTTGGGAACTTTAATTAATTTAGTATGTAAATTTAAAATTTAATTATAAAAATTAGGAGGCGTATTTATGCAAGAGATTAAAAAATTAACTGAAAAATTAGAAAGTTTAAAATATGACAAAATGTATAATAATGATTTTTTCTTAACCTGGGAAAAGACTGATGATGAACTTAAAGCAGTATTCCAAGTAGCAGATATTTTACGCAAAATGAGAGAAAACAATATATCTACAAAAATATTTGATAGTGGATTAGGTATTTCAGTATTTCGTGATAATTCAACAAGAACAAGATTTAGTTTTGCAAGTGCATGTAACTTATTAGGTTTAGAAGTTCAAGATTTAGATGAAGGAAAATCTCAAATTGCTCATGGTGAAACAGTACGTGAAACAGCAAATATGATTTCTTTTATGGCTGATGTTATAGGCATTAGAGATGATATGTTTATAGGTAAAGGAAATAAATATATGCATGAAGTATCTGATGCAGTTCAAGAAGGATACAAATCAGCGGTTTTAGAACAACGCCCTACACTTGTAAATCTTCAATGTGATATAGATCATCCAACTCAATGTATGGCAGATTTACTTCACATGATTCATTATTTTGGAGGAATAGAAAATCTTAAAGGTAAAAAAATAGCTATGTCTTGGGCATATTCACCATCTTATGGTAAGCCACTTTCAGTTCCTCAAGGTGTAGTGGGTTTAATGACAAGAATGGGAATGGAAGTTGTGCTTGCTCATCCAGAAGGATATGATTTAATGCCGGAAGTAGAAGAAGTAGCAAGAAAAAATGCTAAAGTAAGTGGTGGTAAGTTTACAAAAACTAATTCAATGAAAGAAGCTTTTGAGAATGCAGATATAGTATATCCTAAGAGCTGGGCACCTTTTGCATTTATGGAAAGACGTACAAACCTATATGGAGAAGGCAAGTTTAAAGAAATAGATGTTTTAGAAAAAGAATTATTAGAAGAAAATGCTAAACATAAAGATTGGGAATGTACAGAGGAAATGATGAAACTTACTAAAGATGAAAAAGCATTATATCTACACTGTTTACCAGCGGATATTACTGGAGTTAGTTGCAAGGAAGGAGAGGTAGCTGCATCAGTATTTGATCGTTATCGTGAACCACTTTACAAAGAAGCTGGATATAAGCCTTATATCATTGCTGCAATGATGTTTTTGAGCAAAGTTAAAAATCCAGCCCTAAAGTTTGAAGAACTTCTAAAGGCAAACAAGCCAAGATTTTACGGAAAATAATTTTATAAAAATTATATATTTAAGGGGGAAGTTTATATGGGTGATAAGATGCGACCAATTTCTTTTAATAAAATGATTACATGGATTACTAAAGAGCTTAAAGAAAAAGAATCTATTTTTGGAATTCATAAGAACAAGTTTTATAAAAATGATAGTGAGAAATATATAGAATTATTTGGTAAAAAATTAGCATCGCCACTTGGTCCAGCAGCAGGTCCTAATTCCCAATTAACACAAAACATAGTTGCGTCTTACTTAGCAGGAAGTCGTTTTATTGAATTAAAAACAGTACAAGTTATTGATGGAGAGGATTTGCCTGTAGCTAAACCATGTATCCATGCACAAGATGAATGCTATAATGTGGAATGGTCTACAGAACTAACAGTACCAGAGGCTTATGATGAATACATAAAGGCTTGGTTTTTGCTTCATGTTTTAATGAAAGAATTAAATTTAAGTGAAGAAAGAGACTTTATGTTTAATATGAGTGTAGGTTATGATTTGGATGGAATAAAATCACCTAAAGTTGATGCTTATATAGACGGAATGAGAAATGCATCTACTACAAAAATTTGGAATGAGTGCAGGGAAATATTACTTTCTAACATAGATTTGTTCTCTAATTTTAGTAAAGAAGATTTGGATAAAATTTCACCAGCAGTTTGTCCATCTATTACATTATCTACACTTCATGGATGTCCGCCAGAAGAAATTGAAAAAATTGCAAAGTATCTTTTAGAAGAAAAAAATCTTCATACTTTTATAAAGATGAATCCAACCCTTTTAGGAGAAAAGTTTGTTAGAGATACCTTTGACAAAATGGGATATGATTATGTAGTTCTTAATCCTAATCACTTTATAAATGACTTGCAATATAAAGATGGAGTATCCATGCTTAAACGTCTAAAATCTCTTGCTAAAAAGTTAGAGTTAGAAATAGGAGTGAAGCTTACCAACACACTGCCAGTTAAGATTGAAAATGGTGAGTTACCTGGAGAAGAAATGTATATGTCAGGACGTTCTCTTTTCCCACTTACAATATCTTTAGCAAGTAAATTAGCTTCAGAATTTGATGGGGATTTACAGATATCTTATTCAGGTGGTGCAGATTTCTTTAATGTAGAAAAGATTTTAAAAGCAGGTATTCAACCAATTACTTTTGCAACTACTATTTTGAAACCAGGTGGTTATGAAAGAATAACTCAAATGGCTAAAAAGGTAGAAGAGCATCTTAAAGGTGAATTTAAAGGTATTGATATAAAATATTTAAATGATCTTGCTAATTCAGCTTTAACTGATAAATACCATCTTAAAGATCTTAGACCTGTAAATAGCAGAAAGATTTCTTTAGAACTTCCAACTTATGATTGTGCAATAGCACCTTGTACTATAGGATGTCCTATAAATCAACAAATACCTGAATATGTATCTCTAGTTGGTGAAAAAAAATATGATGAAGCTTTTGAAGTAATAGCTAAGGATAATACTTCACCAGCAATAACAGGTACTATATGTAATCATAACTGTCAATATAAATGTACAAGACTTGATTATGATGAATCAGTTCTAATTAGAGATATGAAAAAAGTAGCTGTTTTAAATTCTGAAGATAAATATATTGAAAACATTAAAGAAGCTAATATAAGAAGTGACAAAAAAGTAGCGGTTATAGGAGCTGGTCCAGCAGGATTGTCAGTAGCGCTATTCTTGAGAAGAAATGGCGTAGATGTAACTGTAATGGATAGAAAAGAAAAGCCTTATGGAGTTATAGAATATGTTATTCCAGAATTTAGAATTTCTTCTGAAATGATCAAAAAAGACTTTGAACTTGTTAAAAAACAAGGCGTTAAATTTAAATTTGGTATTGATGAAAATTTAGATATAGATGATCTAAAGAAAGAATACGATTATGTGGTATTAGCAATAGGTGCTTGGAAACCAGGCAAGTTAGCATTAAAAGAGGGTGAATCAAAAGCCATTGATGCTATTTCATTCCTTGAAAACCACAAAAAGTCTAAAGGAGATATTGATTTAGGAAAACATGTCTGTATTATTGGCGGCGGCGATGTAGCTATGGATGCAGCACGTGCAGCTAAGAGAACTAATGGAGTAGAAGAAGTTTCCATAGTTTATAGAAGAACTAAAAAATATATGCCAGCTAGCCTAGAAGAAATAGAGTTGGTTCAATCAGAAGGTATATTATTTAAAGAGTTACTTTCACCAATGTCTATAAAAGATTCAAAATTAATTTGTGAAGAGATGAGATTAGGGAAAAAAGATACTTCAGGAAGAAGAAAGCCTGTTGGCACTGGTAATACTGTGGAATTAAAAGCGGATACAGTTATTTTGGCTGTAGGACAACAAGTAGATAGTGATCTACTTAAAAATAACAAAATAGAATTAGATGCTAAGGGATTCCCTAAGGTAAATGAAGCGCGTGAAACAAATATTACTAATGTGTATGTGGCCGGAGATATGAAAAAAGGACCAGCTACCATTGTTAAAGCTATGGCTGATGGTAAGGCAGTATGTAAAGACATTTTATTAAAAGAAGGACTAAGTAATGATTTTGATAAGAAAGTCTTTTCTATAAATGAGAAAAAAGTATACAGTAAAAAGGGTATATTAAAAGATCATAATTGTTTAGAAAATGAATCAGAAAGATGTCTATCTTGTAGCAACATATGTGAATTATGTGTAGATGTCTGTCCTAACAGAGCTAATGTAGTTATTAATGTAGATGGAGAATTTGATTCTTCACATCAAATAGTACATTTAGATGGAATGTGTAATGAATGTGGTAACTGTGGTATATTCTGTCCTTACAAAGGAAATCCATATAAAGATAAATTAACACTTTTCTGGACTAAGGAGGATTTTGAAAATAGTACAAATAAAGGATTCTTAGTTATAGATAAAGATAAGGGAATCTGTAAGGTTAGAAGAGAAGATGCTGAAATTATAGATTATACTATTGGAAAAGAAAATGATGCTTCAAAAGAAATGGACAGTATGATTAAAACTTTCATAAATGAATATAGTTATATGTTATAAATTAATATTAAAAATGGGGAGGTAAATCATATGTTGCTGATCGGAAATGGAAAGGTTATAACTAGAGATAATACTAGACCAATCATAGACAATGGATGTATTGCTGTTGATGAAAATAAAATAATTGAGATTGGATCAACAGAAACTTTAAAAAATAAGTATAAGGAATCTCAATTTATAGATGCAAAAGGAAAACTTATAATGCCAGGATTTATAAATACTCATATGCATTATTATAGTACTTTTGCTAGGGGAATGGCTAATGATAGTCCGCCAGCAAAGTCATTATGTGACATACTTACAGGTCTTTGGTGGAGATTAGATAAGGTATTGACCTTAGAAGATGTTTACTATAGTGCTGCGGTACCTATGATTGATCAAATAAAAAATGGTGTAACAACTGTATTTGATCACCATGCTAGTGCTCACGCTGTTAAAGGAAGCTTATTTAAAATTGCAGAAGCAGCAGAGACAATGGGAATTCGTAGTAATTTGTGTTACGAAACTTCTGATAGAGATGGGGAAAAGATTGCACAAGAAGGCATTAATGAGAATGTAGAATTTATTAAGCACTGTAATGCTAAAAATGATGATATGATCAAAGGTATGTTTGGGCTTCATGCATCTATGACAATATCTGATAAAACTCTAGAAAAATGTGTAGACGCAGTTAAAGGTTTAAATACAGGATTCCATGTTCATTGTGGAGAAGGTATTGAAGATTTAGAGGATTCAAAGAAAAAATACAGCAAGGGAATTATAGAAAGATGGAATGATGCAGGAGTTCTTTGTGATAAAACTATAGCTGTACATTGTATTTATGTTTCAGATGAAGAAATGGATATGCTTAAAGAAAAGAATACAATAGTAGTTCATAATCCAGAATCTAATATGGGTAATGCAGTAGGCGTTTCTCCAGTACTTAAGATGTACAAAAAAGGTATTTTATTAGGATTAGGAACTGATGGATACACTCCAGATATTATTGAATCTTATAAAGTAGCAAACATTATTCATAAACATGCTGCCGGTGATTCAACTGTTGCATGGACCGAAATTCCTGAAATGTTATTTAAAAATAACAGGAAAATTACTGAAAGATTTATTGATGGTAAGGTTGGAGTTTTAAAAGAAGGTGCTCTAGCAGATATAATCGTAGTAGATTATAATCCACCAACACCAATTAATGAAAATAATATAAATGGTCATATATTATTTGGTATCAATGGAAGACATGTAGATACAACTATTATAAATGGTAAAGTTTTAATGGAAGACAGAAAACTTCTTCATGTCGATGAAGAGAGAGTTATGGCTAGAAGTAGAGAACTAGCAAAAGAAGTTTGGAAACGATTCTAATATAAAAAATTTTGGAGGGATTTAAATGGAAAACATTAAAAAGGAAGAAATATTAAAATTAGCTGGAAAGTACAAATCAGAAATGTCAAAATTCTTAAGAGATATGGCTAGAATTCCAAGTGAAAGTTGCGATGAAAAAGGCGTAATACTTAGAATAAAAGAAGAGATGGAAAAAGTAGGCTTTGATAAAGTAGAAATAGATCCTATGGGAAATGTATTAGGATACATAGGCCATGGAAAACATGTTATAGCTATGGATGCTCACATAGATACAGTTGGAATAGGCGATAGAAATTTATGGAACTATGATCCTTATGAAGGCTATGAAGATGATGAAATAATAATAGGAAGGGGAGTAACAGACCAAGAAGGCGGAATGGCCTCTATGGTATATGCAGGTAAAATAATTAAAGATCTTGGGTTAGAGGATGATTATACATTAATAGTAACAGGTACCGTTCAGGAAGAAGATTGTGACGGATTATGCTGGCAATATATAGTTAATGAAGATAAAATAAAGCCAGAATTTGTTGTAATTACAGAACCAACTTCTTTAAATATATATAGAGGGCATAGAGGAAGAATGGAAATAAAAGTTACAACCCATGGTATTAGTTGCCATGGATCAGCACCTGAAAGAGGGGATAATGCAATATTTAAAATGGCTCCTATATTAAACGAATTAAAAGCTTTAAATGAAAATTTAAAGGATGATGAATTCTTAGGAAAAGGTACTTTAACTGTATCTGAAATATTCTTTTCATCACCTTCCAGATGCGCTGTTGCAGATGGATGCACTATATCTGTAGATAGAAGACTTACTGATGGTGAGACTTGGGAATATGCAATTCAACAGATTAAGAATTTACCATCAGTTAAAGCTGCAAAGGCTGAGGTTGAAATGTATAGTTATGAAAGACCTTCATATACTGATTTGGTATATCCAACAGAATGTTTCTTTCCAACTTGGGTATTAAAAGAAGATCATCCAATATGTGAAACAGCTGTGAAGTGTTATAAAGATTTATTTAAAAGTGAGCCAAAGGTTGATAAATGGACATTCTCCACAAACGCAGTTTCTATAATGGGAAGATATGGAATACCATGCATTGGATTTGGACCAGGACATGAAGATCAAGCGCATGCACCTAATGAAAGAACTTGGAAAGAAGAATTAGTAAAAGCTGCAGCAATGTATGCTCTTATACCAATAACTTATGTAAAAGAATTTGTTAATAAATAATAATGTAAGTATATATTAAATTGTGCTGTGTAATAAAATAGGATTCTGATTTATTTTATTAGTATATTTTAAAAAGTTAGTATATTTTAAATAATAAAAATAAATGATGAAATGGAGAAAATTTATCTCCATTTCTTCATTATACATTTTTTTATCATAAACAGAGTTCTTGGCTTTAGAGGGAGCTTTTATTCCTATTACAGCTTATAAAATAGTTATCCAGTGATGTAGCTACTCTTTATTCCAACTTTTAAGAAGATGAGAGTATTAGAGGTAGTAGTCATCGTATAAAGTTCATTTATAGTTTTATACATTTAGACATATAAAGAGAAAATAATAGGCTTATTGATACATAAATATATGGGGGTAATAAATGTGTATGAATTTATATTAAATGAAAGAAATGTATCTGTTTCAGAGGATATTAATTTACTTGAATATTTGAGGGATAATGAGGATTTAACTTCAGTAAAAAATGGGTGTGCAGAAGGAGCCTGTGGAGCCTGTATGATACTTGTTAATGGTAAGGCACTTAGAGCCTGTATATGTACAACTGCAAAGGTGAATGGAAAAGATGTTAAGACTGTAGAGGGGTTAACAGAATTTGAAAAGGATGTTTTTACTTGGGCTTTTTCTAAAGCTGGAGCAGTACAGTGTGGATATTGTATTCCAGGGATGATAATAAGTGCAAAGGCACTTTTAGATAAAAATCTAAATCCAAATAAGAAAGAAATCAAAACTGCTATTAGAGGAAATGTATGTAGATGTACTGGATATGTGAAAATAATAAAAGCTATTGAAATGGCAGCAGAGGCATTTAGAAATGGTAAACTTCCATTTGCGAAAGAATATAAAGGAAAAATAGGTGAAAATATTCCAAGAATAGATGCAAAAGATAAAATTTTGGGTATAGGAAAATATGTAGATGATATGAAGGTAGAAGGAATGATTTATGGTTCTGCTTTAAGAACAAAATATCCTAGAGCATTAGTAAAAAGTATTGATATAAGTGAAGCTTTAAAACATCCAGATGTAGAAACAATTATTACAGCACAAGATGTCCCAGGAAAAAGATATATAGGACATATTATGAAAGATTGGCCTGCAATGATAGATGTGGGTGAGGAAACAAGATATGTTGGAGATTCAGTAGCCTTAGTAGCTGCAAAAAATAAGAAGGCTTTAAAAGAAATACTTAATCTAATAAAGGTAGAATATGAAGAATTAGAACCTATTTCTGATCCTAATATAGCTATGGATGAAAAGGCACCTAAAATTCATCCTAAGGGAAATATTTTAACAGTGGAAAAAGTTAATAGAGGAGATGTGGATGAGGCGATAGCCAATTCTAAATATGTGGTTACAAATCACTATTCCACTCCATTTACTGAACATGCTTTTTTAGAGCCTGAAAGTGCTTTAGCTATGCCAGATGGGGATGGAGTTATTATTTATACAGGAAGCCAAGGTATATATGATGAGCAGAGAGAGATTTCTGAGCTTTTAGGGCTTCCTAAAGAAAAAGTAAGGACTATTAGCAAATATGTGGGTGGAGGCTTTGGTGGAAAAGAAGATATGAGTGTACAACATCATGCGGCTCTTCTTGCATGGACTATTAAAAAGCCTGTTAAAATAACGTTAAGTCGTAAGGAAAGTATAAAGATTCATCCTAAAAGACATGCTATGGAAATGACAATTACTACTGCATGTGATGAAAAAGGAAATTTAACTGCTTTTAAAGCAGATATTATATCAGATACTGGTGCCTATGCATCATTAGGAGGGCCTGTACTTCAAAGAGCTTGTACTCATGCAGCTGGCCCATATAAATGCCCTAATGTGAAAATAAAAGGTACAGCTGTATATACTAACAATCCTCCAGGAGGAGCTTTTAGGGGATTTGGAGTAACACAATCAGTTTTTGGATCAGAGTGCAACCTAAATCTTTTAGCTGAAAAAGTTGGTATATCTCCTTGGGAAATAAGATTTAAAAACGCAGTAGAACCTGGAGATGCACTGCCTAATGGACAAATTGCTGATAAAGGAACTGCAATTAAAGAAACTATATTAGCTGTGAAAGATGTATATGAAAAGAGTAAATGTGCAGGAATAGCCTGTTGTATGAAAAATTCAGGAGTTGGTGTTGGAATACCGGATATTGGAAGATGCAACTTAGTAGTAATAGATGGAAAGGTTCATATAAGAACTAGTGCAGCTTGTATAGGTCAAGGACTTGGAACAATTCTTACACAAATAATATGTGAAACAATAGGTTTATTACCAGAACAGATAATTTTAGATTTACCAGATACAAAATTTGCACCAGATTCAGGGACAACTACAGCATCAAGACAAACAGTATTTACTGGAGAAGCCACAAGAATGGCATCATTAAAGCTTAAGGAAAAATTATTAACTACATCATTAGAAGAGTGTGAAGGTGAAGAATTTTATGGGGAATATCAAGGGGTTACAGATCCTATTAATTCTGATAAAAAGAATCCAGTAAGTCACGTGGCTTATGGCTATGCAACACAAGTGGTTATTCTTGACGATGAGGGAAAAGTAGAAAAAGTGGTTGCAGCTCATGATGTGGGAAAAGCTATAAATTTAACTAATGTGGAAGGGCAAATTGAGGGAGGAATAGTTATGGGCCTTGGATATGCATTTACAGAAGATTATCCTTTAAATAAATCTATTCCAACGGCTAAATTTGGTACATTAGGTTTGTTTAGAGCTACTGACATACCAGAAATTGAAACAACAATAATTGAAAAGAATACTAATGATTTAGCTTATGGTGCAAAAGGAATAGGAGAAATTACAACCATACCAACAGCGCCAGCCTCCCAAGGAGCGTATTATAAATTTGATGGAGAATTTAGAAAAAAACTTCCTCTCAAAGATACTGCTTATAGAAGAAAAAAATAATTATCTTAGATAGCACTATTTTAAAATAGATTTAAATTCAACCATGCAAATATAAAAAATACACGTATAGATAGATCAATTATTTGACTAAGGATTTCAAATTTTCTCTATTAAAAATTTTTTACCCGGTGGAAAAGTCATGCGTGGCTTGGCCATCGGTTTTTTACCTTCATTCTTTGATTAATAACAAAAGCTCCCGATTTAAAAAGATTAGAAAATTCTAAAGTTTATTCATATGTTTATTACCATATATTATTTTGCTTGATATCTGAAAATTAAATCTATTTTATTTTCAGAAATAAATTTCTATTATAAATTATTTCTATTACAATATAATATATATTTGAGTGAATTTCTCATCTGACAAATTGTTCGTTCCATTACGAATGATATTACGAAAAAATAAATAAAATACCAATAAAATACGAATGTTTTTATAAAAGCATGTTGATTTATTAAGAATTATATGTTACCATGAGTACATAAAACAAATGAATATATCATCCATATAATCTCAATAATAAGGTTTGAGAGTCTCTACGAGGGAACCATAAATTCCCTGTCTATGGATGAATCTTAGCTATGCTTTTGCAGTGCGCTTAAGTTCCGCTTTAGGATTCTCCATAGAAATCTTAGCGGAATTTTTTATATATTTAAATATAAGGAGGTCTAGTACATGAAAGTAGCTATTATTTTTGGAAGTAAATCTGATACTGATAAAATGAAGGGAGCGGCTAAAGCTTTAAAAGAATTTAGTATAGAATATAAAGCTTACATACTTTCAGCACACAGAGTACCAGAAAAGTTGATGGAAACAATTGAAGATTTAGAAAAGGAAGGTTATGAATGTATAATTGCTGGGGCAGGTCTTGCAGCACATTTACCTGGGGTTATAGCTTCTCATACGATTCTTCCGGTTATAGGAGTGCCTATAGAAGCCGCAGTTGGAGGAATGGATTCACTTTTATCTATAGTTCAAATGCCTAAATCTATACCTGTAGCTACAGTGGGTATAAATAATAGTTATAATGCAGGAATGCTTGCGGTACAAATATTATCTTTAAAGTATGATGAATTAAAAGAAAAACTTATAGAATATAGAAAAGATATGAAAGAAAAATTTATAAATGATAACAAAGAGGGAGTGGAGTTATAATGGAAAAGAAGGATATGTTATATGAAGGAAAGGCTAAAAAAATATTCGAAACGGATGATAAGGATACAGTTGTTGTGTATTATAAAGATGATGCCACAGCTTTTAATGGGGAAAAGAAAGGAACTATTGAAGATAAGGGAGTTATGAATAACTCTATAACAGCAATGTTATTTGAACTTTTAGAAAAAAAGGGTGTAAAAACACATTTTATAGAAAAGATAAATGAAAGAGAACAGCTTTGCAAAAAAGTAGAAATAGTTCCACTAGAAGTTATAGTTAGAAATATAGCAGCAGGAAGTATGGCAAAAAGATTAGGACTTTCAGAAGGAAGAAAATTAGATACTACTGTATTTGAAATAAGTTATAAAAATGATGATTTAAATGACCCTCTTATAAATGACTATCATGCAGTGGCTATAGGACTTACAACCTTTGCGGAACTAAGAGAAATGTATTCTATAGCAGAAAAAGTAAATAATACATTAAAAGAATTCTTTGATAAGCAAGGAATAAATTTAGTTGATTTTAAAATAGAAATAGGAAGATTTAATGATGAGCTACTTTTAGCAGATGAAATATCCCCAGATACTTGTAGATTATGGGATAAAAGCACAGGGGAAAAGTTAGATAAAGATAGATTTAGAAGAGACATGGGAAATGTAAAAGAAGCTTATATGGAAATATTAAAGAGAGTCAATAAATAAATTGTTATAGTTTAAAATTATTTTTGCAGCAGCTGGGAATAATCTAAAAGAAGATTAAACTTTAAAAATAGAAAATAAGTGGGGAGTAAAAATGAGTATGTGCTATATGTTAGATGATTTAAATGAAAATATGCCCTTTGATTTAGAAGGAGATAAGTTTAAAGAAGAATGTGGGGTATTTGGAGTATTTTCTAAAGATAATGAATCAAAGTCAGCAGAAATAACTTATTACGGATTATACGCTCTTCAACATAGGGGACAAGAAAGTGCAGGAATAGTAGTATCTGATGGAGAAAAGTTTAAATATCATAAGGATATGGGTCTCGTATCAGATGTTTTTAGTAAGGAAACCATAGAAGGATTAAGAGGAAATTCTGCTATAGGGCATGTTAGATATTCCACTACAGGAGCTAGTAAATCAGATAATGCACAACCTATAGTAGGTACTTATAAATTAGGCTCTATTGCCATAGCCCATAATGGTAATTTAGTTAATGCAGCAGTTATAAGAGAACTTTTAGAAGATGGTGGATGTATTTTTCAAACTTCTATAGATACAGAAGTATTATTAAATTTAATAGCAAGAAGTGCTAAAAAAGGCATAGATAAAGCAGTAGTAGATGCAATACAAGCAATTAAAGGTTCCTATGCTATTGTTATACTTACAGAAGATAAGTTAATAGGAGCACGTGATCCTCATGGTATAAGACCTATGTGCCTGGGGAAAATTGGGGATGATTATTTACTAAGCTCAGAAAGTTGCGCTTTTGATTGTGTAGGTGGAGAGTTTATAAGAGATATAGAACCTGGGGAAATAGTTATTATAGATGAAAGTGGAATAAATTCAATTAAGTTCGCAGAAAAAACAAAATGTCATACCTGCGCTTTTGAGTATATATATTTTGCAAGGCCAGATAGTACTATGGATGGTATAAATGTTTATGAATCAAGGGTTAGAGCAGGAAGAAAACTTTATGAAGAATATCCAGTAGAGGCAGATATAGTTATAGGAGTTCCAGATTCAGGTATACCAGCTGCAGTAGGCTATGCTGAAGCTTCAGAAATACCTTATGGTATAGGATTTATAAAAAATAAATATGTAGGAAGAACTTTTATAGCACCTTCTCAAGAATTAAGAGAAAAAGCTGTATCTGTAAAACTAAATCCACTTAAAATAAATGTAGAAGGAAAAAGAGTAGTAATAATAGATGATTCCATAGTAAGAGGAACTACTAGTAAAAGATTAGTACAAACATTAAGAAAAGCTGGAGCTAAGGAAGTTCATTTTAGAGTATCATCTCCAGTGGTTAAATATCCTTGCTATTTTGGAATAGATACTCCTTATAGAAAAGATTTAATAGGTGCTCACTCAGAAGTAGAAGAAATAAGAGAAAAAATAGGAGCAGATAGTCTAGCTTATATAAGTATGGAAGGCTTAGTAGAAACACTTAATAAAGATAAAGGTTTTTGCTTGGGATGTTTTAATGGTATATATCCTATATCTGCACCTATAGAAATGCCTAAAGATAGTTTGGAATAGGAAATTTAAGTTTTTTTATTGGTAGAATAACTAATAATTTAAAGAAGGGAATGTTATTCATGGTATCTTACAAAGAAGCTGGGGTTAATATAGAGGAAGGTTACAAATCTGTAGATCTTATAAAAAAACATGCTTCAAAGACATTTACAAAGGGAGTATTAAATAATTTAGGAAGTTTTGCAGGAATGTTTGAACTTCCTAAATATAAAAATCCTGTATTAATATCAGGAACTGACGGAGTTGGAACTAAATTAGATATAGTCTTTAGAATGAAAAAATATAATACAGTGGGAATAGACTGCGTAGCTATGTGCGTAAATGATATATTATGTCATGGTGCTAAGCCGTTATTTTTCTTAGATTATATAGCTTGTGGAAAATTGGAAGCAGAGGTTGCAGCTCAGCTTGTAGAAGGGGTTAGCAATGGTTGTATCCAAAGTGAATGTGCTCTAATAGGTGGAGAAACAGCAGAAATGCCAGGCTTTTATAGAGATGGGGAATATGATATAGCTGGTTTTGCTGTAGGTATAGCAGAAAAAGATGAAATAATAGATGGAAGTAAAATAGAGGATGGGGATATATTAATAGGTATAGCATCTTCAGGACCTCATAGCAACGGATATTCTCTTATAAGAAAATTAGTAGAAGATTTACATAAAGATTTTGAAGGGGATAAAATAGGAAATACTCTTTTAACTCCTACAAAAATATATGTAAAACCTGTAATGAAACTTTTAGAAAAATATAATATAAAGGGTATGGCTCATGTAACTGGAGGAGGTTTTTATGAAAATATTCCTAGAATGTTTAAAGAGGATTTTACAGCAGTTATAAATAAAAATTCTTATCCATTACCAAATATATTTAGCCATTTAATGAGTTTAGGGATAGAAGAAGATCATATGTACAATACTTTTAATATGGGGATTGGTTTTGTATTATGTGTAAATAAAAAAGATGGGGAAGATATAATAAAAGACCTGATAGAAATGGGAGAAAAGGGTTATAAAATAGGATATGTTAAAAAAGGAGATAAGTCTGTTGAACTAATTTAAAAAATAGTGCTAAAGGATTTATAATAAAAATTAGTTTATAGGTTAGATCTTTAAAATAATTGATTGGGGAATTAATTATTTATAGAGTATATATGAAAAATTTTCTTTAAATTAAAGGAGAATAAGATGTTTAAAATTGCAGTACTTGTTTCAGGGGGAGGAAGCAATCTTCAATCTATAATAGATAAAATAGAAGAGGGATATATAAAAAATTGCAAGATAGAAATGGTTATAGGGGATAGATCTAATATTTATGGTATAGAAAGAGCAGAAAAAAAGGGAATTAGAACTTTAACTCTAGATAGAAAAATATATAAAAGCAACCTGTCTAATAAAATATGTGAGTGTTTATATGGAAACGTAGATTTAATAGTTTTAGCAGGATGGCTTTCTATATTAAATGGGGATTTAGTAAATAAATTTGAAAATAAGATAATAAACATACATCCTTCATTAATACCAAGCTTTTGTGGAGATGGAATGTATGGTATAAAAGTACACCAGAGAGCATTAGAATACGGAGTAAAAGTATCTGGGTGTACTGTGCATTTTGTAGATGAGGGTACGGACAGTGGACCTATAATAATACAAAAATCTGTACCAGTTTTTGCAGAAGATACAGCAGAAATATTGCAAAAAAGAGTTCTAGAAAAAGAACATGAGGCATTACCAGAAGCTATAAAACTTATAAGTGAAGAAAAAGTAAAATTACAAGGAAGAAAAGTTTTTATTAAAACATACTAAGCTTATAATAATGAAAAAATTACTATTAATATAAATGAAACTAATAGAAAAATGTGTTTAGAGTAGATTAAGTTTGTTGAAATATAAAAAATTGTAGTTTGCAAATTGAAATAGTGCCACTTATATGTTTTCTTTGAAAGAAGGTGTATTGGTGGCAGTTACTTATGACAGATAAATAAGATAATAAAAAATATTGAAACTGGGGGAATTTAAGTGATAAAAAGAGCATTAATAAGTGTATTTGATAAAACAGGAATTTTAGATTTGGCAAAGTTTTTAGAAAGTAGAGATGTAGAAATAATATCTACAGGTGGAACTTATAAACATTTAAAAGAAAATGGAGTAAAAGTAATAGATATAGAAGAGGTAACAGGTTTCCCAGAAATGTTAGATGGAAGAGTGAAAACATTAAATCCTTTAATTCATGGAGGCATACTAGCTATAAGAGATAATGAAGAGCATATGAAGGTAATAGAAGAAAAGGGAATAAACCCTATAGATATAGTAGTAGTGAATTTATATCCTTTCTTTAATAAAGTAGAAGAAAATTTAAGTTTTGATGAAAAAGTAGAATTTATAGACATCGGTGGACCTACTATGATAAGAGCAGCAGCTAAAAATTTTAAAGATGTAGTAGTACTAACAGATACTAAGGATTATGAAAATGTCATAGATGAAATAAAAGAAAATGATCAGGTTAATATAAAAACTAGAAAAAAATTAGCAGGAAAAGTTTTTAATCTAATGTCAGCCTATGATGCAGCTATAAGTAATTTCTTATTAGAAGAGGAATATCCAGAATACTTAACTCTATCCTATAAAAAGAACATGGATTTAAGATATGGAGAAAACCCTCATCAAACAGCGGCTTATTACACATCTACTGTTGGAAAATATCCTATGAAAAATTTTGAAAAGTTAAATGGAAAAGAATTATCCTACAATAATATAAAGGATATGGATATAGCTTGGAAAACCGTTCGTGAATTTGAAGAGGTGGCTTGTTGTGCATTAAAACATAATACACCTTGTGGTGTGGCTATAGGAGATACTGTACAGGAAGTTTATACTAAGGCCTATGAATGTGATCCTATATCTATATTTGGTGGCATAGTTGCTTTTAATAGAAAAGTAGATAAGGAAACAGCAGAGAATCTTGCAAAAATATTTTTAGAAATAGTTGTAGCACCAGATTTTGATGAAGATGCTTTAGAAGTCTTAAAAAACAAGAAAAATTTAAGGGTTATAAAATGTGAAGAAAAATCTACAGAGTCAAAAGATATGGCAAAGGTAGATGGAGGAATATTAGTACAACAGGGTGATAATAAATTATTAAAAGATACAAAAGTAGTTACAGAAAAATCCCCAACAGAGAAAGAAATGAAAGATCTTATATTTGGTATGAAAGTAGTTAAATATGTGAAATCCAACGCTATTGTAGTAGTTAAAGATGGTATGGCAAAAGGTATTGGGGGAGGCCAAGTAAATAGAATATGGGCAGCAAAGGAAGCATTAGATAGAGCTGGAGATGGCGTAGTTTTAGCTTCAGATGCTTTTTTCCCATTTGGAGATGTAGCAGAAGAAGCTGCAAAATGGGGAATAAAAGCTATAATTCAACCAGGCGGTTCTATAAGAGATGAAGAATCTATAAAGGTATGTAATGAAAAAGGGATTTCTATGGTATTTACAGGAATAAGACATTTTAAGCACTAGATTTAAATATTTTTATACAAATATATTTTAGTTAAAAGATAAAAATTTTAATAAGATATTCTAATACTAAGATAAAAGAGATATTTTTTATAAAGAAATTCCATCTCAATATTAGAATTGATTAATGTATGGGAATTAAATATATTAAAGGGGTAAAAAACATGAAAATATTGATAATTGGTTCTGGTGGAAGAGAGCATGCTATAGCTTGGAAGATAGGTAAAAATCCTTTAGTAGAAAAAATATTTTGTGCTCCAGGAAATGGATGTACTGCACTAGAGCATAAGTGTGAAAATATAAATATTTCATCCGATGAAGAACTATTAGAATTTGCTTTGAAAAATAATGTAGATTTAACTATTGTAGGTCCAGAAGTACCTTTAATGGATGGCATAGTAGATTTATTTAAGGATAAGGGACTTAATATATTTGGACCAGATAAAAAAGCCGCTTTATTAGAGGGAAGTAAGGCCTTTGCAAAGGACTTTATGAAAAAATATAATATTAAAACTGCAGCTTATGAAGTTTTTGAAGAAGAGGGAAAGGCTTTAGAATATTTAAAGAATAGTGAGCACCCAGTGGTAATAAAAGCAGATGGATTAGCAGCGGGAAAGGGAGTTGTTATAAGTAACTCCTTTGAAGAAAGTAAAAATACCTTAGAAGAATTTATGACTAAGGATAAATTTAATGGTGCAGGTAAAAGAGTTGTTATAGAAGAGTTTTTAGAAGGCCCAGAGGCTTCTATACTATCTATAACTGACGGGGAAACTATAATACCTTTCATATCCTCAAAGGATCATAAACAAATATATGATGGTGGATTAGGTTCAAATACAGGGGGAATGGGAGTTATATCCCCTAATCCTTATTGTACAGAAGAAGTATTAAAGGATTTTGATAAAAATATATTAAAACCAACCCTAAAAGGCCTACAGGAAGAAAATCTAAAATTTTCAGGAATAATTTTCTTTGGCATAATGATAACTAAAAAAGGACCGTACCTTCTTGAATATAATTTGAGAATGGGAGATCCAGAAACGGAAGCTGTTCTTCCTTTAATGGAAAGTGATTTACTAGATTTAATATTAATATCAATAAATAAAGAATTAAAAAATGCAAATATAAAGTGGAAAAAAGCTTATTCTACCTGTGTTATAGCAGCATCTAAAGGATATCCTGGAAATTATGAAAAAGGATTTTCAATAAATGGAATAGAAGGTTTAGAAGGTATATTTGGAGCAGGAGTTAAATTAGAAAATAACAAGCTTTTAACTAATGGTGGAAGAGTGTTGTGTACTCAAGCTTTAGGAGAAACCTTAGAAGAATCTATAAAAAAGGCCTATGACAAGATGAAAAGAATAGATTTTGAGGGCATATATTATAGAAAAGATATAGGAAAATAATATTAATAATAAATAGCAGATACAAGTAATTATTTGTATTACATATGTATCTGCTATTAGTAATTTTTTAATAATAAAAATTGGGTTAATACAAGTTTTGCCACAGTATCATTTTATTATTTAGTATTAACTTTATATAAAAAAGATTGTGTTAACTCTATGATATTTATGAAATAATATCAGCACTATTTCTAATTTCTACTTCTATTTCAGTTTTTAGCTCAGTATTTAAAATTATATTTTCAATATTTAATTTAGGATACCTAATATACACATCATTTTCTATATCAAATATATCTAAATTATTCTTTTGAAATTTGGAAAATACAGAAGAAGTAAGTTTATTTATTTCTTCGGCTGCTAATGCTTCCAATTTATCTATTTCATTTTTATTACCATAAAATCTTCCTTGACTTTCACCTATGGTACATATGGTTTTAATTTTTTTAGTTAAATGGATAGAACCATTTACATACTCAATTTTAGTTCTGGTCTTACTAGATAATATCTCTAGAGATATTAATTTGTTTTTATCCTGGGGATTAGAAATTTGAAATACACCTTTAGAAACTTTATTAACTAGAAAATTATATCCTTTAGTTTCCTCTGCGGAAAGTCTTGATACATATTTATCCTTGGTTATAATAGCACCACCATTTAAGAATATTTTATTTTCAGTTTCCCTCCTGTTAAATTGTATAAAACTTGCTACAGCAGTTCTATCTTTCATAAGTCTTTTATTTAATAATTCGTTTAATGTCAACTTTATGGCACTAGAGGATGTATTTATATTTCTTATTAAATCATAAACAAAAATCCCAAGAAATTTTTCATCGGGTATCTTTATGTTTAATAATTCATCTCCAGTTCCTTCAAATATGCAAAAATTGGCTCTCATTATAAATTGTTGTTCTCTTTCAAAGATGTCTATAAACTTTTCTAAACCTATATTGGCAGCTTTTTCTGTAAATATAATTGCTTTTGTTTGCTCATAATTTACTTCATTTGAAGAGCTTAAATTAATATTTTTAAGAGCATCTAGTAGAGTTTTGCCTGTACCTTTAAATACTAATCTATCTTTTTGATTGGATTCCTCTCTAACACCCTTATAGGCTTCAACAAATAATACAGGATTATTTGAGTTGTCAACATCTACAATTACAGCAGTAGCAAATAATAATTTATTTATATCTCTATAACTGAAACATCCTTGTAAAAATATATTTGAAAAAACTAATAGTACTGCAATAAATCTTTTCATGTATATCAATTCCTTTAGAAAAAAAATAGGTTAAACAAACATAAAATTGGTTTTCTTATTTCAATTTATAAATATTTATGGCTTTATTTATTATTGAGATTTTTGATTATCTTTTAATATATCATTGGATAAATCTTTTAAATCACTCCTCAAAAGTACATCTTTATAATTATATTTCTCAAAAGTACCTAAAGGATATAGGTAAGGATATCCACAACTTTGCAAAGAACTTATATGAGCTAGAAATACCATAAGCATCATATAAAATCCAGGGAGCCCAGCTATGGATGAACCAATGGATATTAAGACAGACCATATAGAAACAGCATTATAAAATTTAGGTATTAAGAAAGTAGATATAGCAGCTAATCCAACTATAACCATGGTAGATTGCGATGTTAAGCTGGCACTTACAGTAGCATCTCCTAATATTAAAGCTCCAACAATACTCATGCTTTGTCCTATAGGCTGAGGAAGTCTAAGGCCTGCTTCCCTAGATAATTGAAAAAAGAACATCATAAGAAGAACTTCAATTATAGTTGGGAAGGGTACTCCAGCCCTAGCTTTAGATAATCTAAATATGAACATATAAGGAATTAAAGAAAAATGATGAGTAGATAAAGCTAGATAAAGTCCAGGTAAAAAAAGAGAAATACCTAGAGCAGCCCATCTTAATAATCTGCTTATATTAGCAAAGGACTTTTTTTGATAATAATCATCTGCCATATTAATATTTTCAATGAAAAAATGAGGAGCAGTTAAGACAAAAGGAGTCCCATCTACTAATATTCCAACTCTTCCCTCAAAAATTTTAGAGCATACCACATCTGCTTTTTCACTACTAGATATAGTGTCAAAAAGAGTATTTTTCTGAGTAAGAAGTTCTTCTATATAGTTGCTTTCAATAACAAATTCAAATTTAGCTTTATTTATTTTGTTCCTTATATAATTTGTTAAATCTTCAGGAGCTTTATTTTTTAAATAGCACATAGCTACTAAAGTGTTAGATTCTTCTCCCAAAGTAAATTTTTCTACCTCAAAATTTTCATTTTTAATTCTTCTACGTATTAAAGAAAGATTATCCATGATGGACTCTGTAAACCCTTCTCTAGGACCTTTTATTACGGATTCTGTTACAGGAGAACTAACAAAACGTTTAGCAAAACCTTTAGCTTCTACAGAAAGAATTCCTTCAAAAAAATCCGGTATTATAATTACATTTCCTGATAATATACTTATTATAGCCTCATCTATATCTGATATTTCCTCTACAGAACTTGCAGCTAACATTTTTTCTTTTATATTTTTTATATTATAAGTATAATTATTGTCCTTAATTAGAGGATAGATTATATATTCACTTATAAAGCTAGAATCACATAAGTTGCTAATAAATATTAAATGTAGGGTTCCTTGTTTACAAGAAACATCTCTAAATACTATATCAAAATTATTTTTTAATCTCTTTTTTATAGTATTATAAAAATCAATATTCATATTAATCACCATTTTTATTATTAGTAATAATTGCGAATAATATTCTAATATAGGTCAAGAATTAAAATAAAATATTATAAAATATAAGGAGGAATAAACATTTTTAAGTTAAATTCAAAGCATGTGGCTTTTATAATATTAGGAACAGTTATAGTATCATTAAAAACCTATCCAGAAATATTTATTATAAATGGTAAGACTAGTAGTTGGGTGGCTACTATAATAGCTTCACTGATTATATTTTTATATTATCTATATATAATCAATGTAAGTAAGAAAATTCGTAAACATAGTTTATGGGAAGTTTATGAATACGCCTTAGGAAAGCGCCTAGGAAAGTTATTTCAGATTACATTTTGTTTAGGATTATTTTTTTCTCTTTTAGAGAGCTGTAGTGTGGATGCTAATGCTATGAATACTAATTTACTTCAAAATACTCCACCTTGGTTTTTTGTTATAACATTTATATTAAGTGCTAATTATGTATTATTAAAAGGGCAAAGAGCTGTAATTTTAATGAGTTTAATCGGAATAACGCTTATATCTATTGCAGGTATAAATTTAGTAATACTTACAGCTAAGTATAAAACTTTTAAATATTTACTTCCCATATTTCCTAACGGTATAGATAGAGGGTTTATCATATGTATAATTCAGATATTAGGACTATATGGATGTGTAGCCATAGCGTATCCATATTTTCAAGGAATTAAAGATAAAAAAGCTGCTTTAAGAGGAGCAAATATAGGATTACTTATAGTTATACAAATGATAATAGTGTCTATAACAGGAGTAATATCTACTTTTGGAACTAATAGAGCTGTAACATTAGCTTATCCTAAGCTTATTCAAACTCAACTAGTAAGTTATTCAGGTTTCTTAGAAAGTGGAGAATTTTTTGTTATGCTTCAAATGTTAGCAGGTTGGTTTGTAAAATATGTATTAAGCTTTCAAGCTTTATTACATTTGTTAAAACACTTTAGAATAGAGGATAAAAAGCAAAGGATAACTATATGGGTATTAAATATTATAGTAATGATTGTATGTTTTTTTATGGCAAAAAATACTTATAGATTGTTATACATATTAGGATTCTATCCATATATATATTTAACTTCTTTTATAATAATTCCATTTATAATTTTTACTATAGCTTTAATAAAGAGTAAAAAAAAGCAAAAACCATATAAGGCTAGAAGATATTAATTAATAATTTTAAATTGGGAAAAATACAACTATTTTCAAATTACTTATAATATTATT
>OGSC01000288.1_pt1 | contig 34135 bp, 38 predicted proteins | sample 1573751 | NCBI WGS metagenome assembly OGSC01 (sample SAMN03295840, study PRJEB24534) | human gut metagenome | isolation source: fecal sample 8 from infant 5 | host: Homo sapiens | place: USA: Pittsburgh, PA | collected 2014-07
TGTATGAAATTGTTTAAATATGTTTTTATGGTTATTTATGTAAAGAACTCAGAAAGGTAATCGAGAAGATAAATATATTAAAAAAATGGAGGTGTTAGATATGAATGATATTAATTTGAATAGTTACTGAGACAATATAGCCCAAATTCATATTTGAAACCAAATAGCAAGATTATCATAGCATAGTATTATAATATAGAAATAAAATAGGAGGATTTACAATGAAAAACACCAAATTAATAAAATTAGTAGCTGGTATTATGGCTGCTACATTTTCACTGTCGCTTTTGACAACAAAAGTAGAGGCAAAAAATATTGAAAATAAAAATACTAAAAATGAAGTTAAACAAACTGTTAATAATAAAGATTTAGAAAGAAAGTTAATTGGATATTTCCCAGAGTGGGACTATAATAGTGAAGCTCAAGGGTATTTTAAGGTTACTGATTTGCAATGGGATTCTTTAACTCATATTCAATATTCCTTTGCAATGGTGGATCAAGCTACAAATAAAATTAAATTAGGGGACAAACATGCCGCACTGGAAGAGGAATTTAAAAATCATAATTTATCTTATAAAGGGAAAAAGGTAGAGTTAGATCCAAATCTCCCGTATAAAGGACACTTTAATTTATTACAAACTATGAAAAAACAATATCCTGATGTTAATTTGCTTATATCAGTAGGTGGGTGGGCTGGAAGTAGAGGATTCTATACAATGCTTGATACGGATGAAGGAATAAATACCTTTGCAGATTCTTGCGTTGATTTTATAAAAAAGTATAACTTTGATGGTGTTGATATTGACTTTGAATATCCATCTTCAACAAGTCAGTCAGGAAATCCAGCGGATTTTGACTTATCTGAACCTAGAAGGGTTAAATTAAATGAGAGATATAATATACTCATGAAAACATTAAGGGAAAAAATAGATGCGGCTTCTAAAAAGGATAATAAAGATTATATATTATCTGCTGCAGTTACAGCATCACCTTGGGTACTTGGTGGAGTCAAAGATAACAGCTATGCTAAGTATCTAGATTTCTTAAGTGTTATGTCCTATGACTATCATGGTGGATGGAATGAATATGTTGAAAATTTAGCAGGTATTTATCCAGATCCAAAAGATAGGGAAACTGCCAGTCAAATCATGCCAACACTTTGTATGGATTGGGCTTATAGATATTACAGAGGAGTTTTGCCACCTGAAAAAATATTAATGGGTATACCATACTATACTAGAGGATGGGAAAATGTACAAGGTGGACAAAATGGACTTCATGGATCAAGTAGAACCCCTGCATCTGGTAAGTATAATATCTGGGGAGACGATTTAGATAACGATGGAAAGCTAGAGCCAGCAGGTGCTAACCCATTATGGCATGTATTAAACCTTATGGAAAAGGATAAAAATTTAAAAGTATATTGGGATGATGTAGAAAAGGTGCCATATGTTTGGCAAAATCAAGAGAGAGTTTTCTTATCTTTTGAGAATGAAAGATCTATTGATGAAAGACTTAATTATATTAAAAATAAAAATCTAGGTGGAGCATTAATTTGGGTTATGAACGGTGATTATGGATTAAATCCTAACTATGAAGAAGGTTCAAGTGATATAAATAAAGGTAAGTATACTTTTGGTGATACTTTAACTAAGAGATTAAATAATGGCTTAACTAATATGGGAGCATGCAATAAAACACCAGAGGATTCTAATAATTCACTAGAACCTATAAATGTTTCAGTGGACTTCGGTGGTAGCTATGATCATCCAAATTACACTTATGATATAAAGGTGAAAAATTATACAGGTAAAGAAATTAAGGGAGGCTGGGAAGTATCCTTTGATTTACCAAAATCAGCATTATATAAGTCTTCCTGGGGAGGCAACTATACTTTAAAGGACAATGGAGATTTTACAACAGTTACAATAAAATCTGGTAACTGGCAAAATATTAATGCTGGTGCTACTGTTAACCTTCAAGGAATGATAGGGTTATGTTTTTCAGATGTTAGAAATATTAAATTTAATGGTATGAAACCTGTAGGAAATCAAAAAAATATTCAACAAAAATAGAGATAGAAATTTAAATTATGAAGAAAAATCAAATAAAACAGTGCATATGTATTTTATAATGCTAAGCACTGTTTTATTTGATTAAAAGGATGAAATCATGTAAGATGAAAGCATGAATGATGATCTTTATAAAATGAATAATATGTTGTACCATATCTGTTAAATATAGTACAATTTAATTAATAATTTCTGACGTGAATATGTTTAATATTAATAATTATGGAAGATGAATAAGTTAGGAGGAAAAATAATGATTAGGAGGTCAAAAAATTAATTTACTCCATGCAAAGCCAGTGTGTGATTGAAGCGGCGCTTTGTATGGAGTATTGAGCTGCTAGTATAAGTTCGATGCATATGGCTTTGTATCCTATTTATTTTAAATATTTAGGGGTGGAGCTTGTATGAAATATCAAAATGCAAATAAGGTACTGCCTAAGCATTTATTGCTTGAAGTACAGAAATATATTCAAGGGGAATATTTATATATTCCTGCACTAAAATCCAGCTATAAAAAATGGGGAGAGAGATCAGGAGCTCGTAATGTTCTGATACATAGGAATAAGGAAATTATGAGTAAGTACAAACAGGGTTCTGCCATGACAGAACTAGCAGATGAATATTGTCTTTCTATCCATTCAATAAAACAAATAATTTATAAAAAATGATTAAAGGGGCGCAAATATGCGCCCCTAATTCTATAAAATGATATAGAATCATATTTTATCTTGAGTATACTATAACGGAAGAATAAAATATTATTTAGAAGGGGTTTAGAGTTAAGGGGGAGTTTGGGATAGATTTGTAAGCGTGATATAAATAATAATACAAAAAGTATTTTTGCAAACTAAAATATTAGAGAGGTGCAGCAATGAATAATAGGAAAGTAATTATGCAAAATGAAATTGCTTGGGATAAGCGTGTAAACGATGGCATGTGTTGGACAGTCCCAGTGACAAGTGAAGATATAGAAAAGGCACGTAATGGAGTATTTGGAATTAAATTGACCGCCATTAAAAACGTTCCGAGGGAGTGGTTCCCACAAAAAATGGAGGGACTTAAAATTCTTTGTCTTGCTTGTGGTGGAGGTCAGCAAGCACCAATTTTGGCAGCTACTGGAGCAAATGTAACTGTCCTTGATATCTCATTAAATCAATTAAAGCAAGATGAATTTGTTGCAAGTCGTGAAGATCTTAATTTAAAAACTGTTCAGGGGGATATGTGTGATCTATCACAGTTTAATAATAATAGCTTTGATATGGTATATTGCCCAGTTTCAGTTACATATATTCCAGATGTTTTACCTGTATTCAAGGAGAGCTATAGAGTATTAAAAAAAGGTGGATTATTTCTTTTTGGAACAGTTAATCCATTTATTTATCTATTTAATGGAGAAAAGTGGGATAAGGGTATATTCCAGGTGACAAATAAGTTACCATTTAATTCATTTGATGAGCTTGATGAAAAAGGCATAGAAGAATTTGTAAGAGATAAAAATGCTATTGAATATAGTCATACCCTAGAGGCATTAATTGGGGGACAAACGAAGGTAGGTTTTCTAATTACTGATTTTTATGAAGATGTGGATAGCGACAAAATTTGCCAGTATAGTGCAAAATACTTTGCTACTAAGGCAATAAAATAAATTTAGCTTTATTGATTTTACATAAATGATAGAGTTGGTGATATTATTGACCTTATGAAAATCAAAGGGTTACCTGTAAGACTCCTTTCTAATAGATATTTACTAGGTAGAGATGAATATATAAAAGAAATTACTATCATTAAGGGATATAACGATGATGAAGCATCAATTAAGAAGATAAAAAATATTATCAAGGAAATATCTCCTAGTAATTAATAAAAATATCCTTTGAAAATTGAAGAGTGTGATAAATATATGTTATAGTTTAATAGTGAATAAATTGAATTTTGTTGTGATTTATTTACAGATTCAATGAAATGGAAAGAAGGACAAGTTAAATGGACAATTGGTTTACAATAGATCATATTGATAAGGATACACATATCATCAGTGAATACCGACATTGGGAAGAAACACATGCTTATCTTTTAAATGGTACTGAAAGAAGCCTATTGCTTGATACTGGTCTTGGTATTTGCAATATTTATGATGAAGTGATAAAGCTGACTGACAAACCAGTAACTGCTGTGGCAACTCATATTCATTGGGATCATATCGGCGGGCATAAGTTTTTTCCTGACTTTTATGCTCATGAGGATGAGTTAAACTGGCTAAATGGAGAATTTCCACTAACTTTGGAACAAATCAAGGACATGGTAGTAGATCGTTGCGATTTGCCAGAAGGTTATAATGTGGACAATTACAGATTCTTTCAAGGTACGCCTACAATGGTTCTAAAAGATAATGATATCATTGATATAGGAGGACGTTCTATTCAAGTGTTACATACGCCTGGTCATTCACCAGGACACATATGTTTTTTTGAAAAGGAACGCGGTTATCTTTTCACAGGTGATTTAGTTTATAAAGATACTTTATTTGCTTATTATCCTTCTACTGATCCGAAAGCCTATTTGAAATCAATTGAGAGAGTTGCAACACTTCCAGTAAAAAAGGTTTTTCCAGCGCATCATAGTTTGGATATACATCCAGAAATACTCATTAGAATGCGGGATGCTTTTAGACATCTGGAATCGGAAGGTAAATTGCATCACGGCAGTGGGACTTTTAAATACAAAGATTTTGCTATCTGGATATAATTACAAATTTCAATTTATAGTTTAATAATATAAGTTTATAAAAAAATGAATAACATTTTTAAATATCACATTATTGAAAAGTAAATGAATGTTGTGGTATTTTTTTGTGCGTAATTCAAAAAAAATATAGCTTAATGGAACATTATGAATAAGGTTCTATTAAAATTACAATAATATGAAAACTATTCTTAAATATAGACAATTTTAATTAAAATTTAGAGAGTTATTTATAAAATAAAGAATAAGTGTTATAATTTTGATGATAATGAAATTTGTTATCAAAACATGCAAAGGAAGTGTCCATATGTTTTTTAATAAAAAATCTGCAGGAAAAGAAATAGAATTAAAAGTAGAAGGAATGATGTGCAATCATTGTGAAATTGCAGTTAAAGAAGCTCTTCAAAAAGTAGATGGAGTAAAAAAAGTAAAGGTGAGCCATTTTAAGAAAAGAGCCTTTATTACATTAGAAGAGGGGAAAGATGTTGAAGTTTTTGAATTAATACATGCTGTAAAAGCTACGGGCTATGATGCTTCTGAAATATAAGAGAATAAAATTTATAGAAGTGCACTCAAAACGCTAGCTATTTTAACCTAACATTTTGAGTGCACTTCATTAACACAAACAATCTTTAAATTTATTAGATCTATAAACAGAGTTCTTGGCTTTAGATGGAGTTTTTACTCTCACTAAAGCTTAGAAATCGTTATCCAGGGACGTACCCGCTCTTTACTCCCACTTTGAAGAAGATGGGAGTGTTAGAGCGGGTAGTCATCGGATAAATTAGTTAGCTTTAAACCTTTCTATGTCATCTAATCCTTGATAAATTTCATCTCTTGCAAAGTTACCTTCATTCAATTCTTCATCACTTTTTTTAAGCAATGCATTGTAAAATTCCACGGCTATTTCATATACTTCAGGTGAATCATTTTTTTCTAATTCCTCAAAGATTAAATCTTCTGCTTTATCATAATTGCCTTCATAAAATAATTTATTTAAAATTATTTTAAATAAATCTGTTGAACCAATTTTTTCGGTATCAATATTTTTATCATTTTCTAAAATAGTTTTACCAAATAATTTTCCTAAGTCGTCTATAGATTTTTTAATACTCATAATATTCCACCTTAATTTTTTTATTAATGATATTGACAATTTATGTTTATTATTTGTGCAAACTCTCTTTATTATTTAATCAAAAAACTAAGCTCTAGTTAATTTTTCTATTGTTTCTTTATATTTAGGATATAGATTTAAAAGAGTATCCCTTTCAAATAATTCAAAGTCCCTAAACTCAAATCCAGGAGATACCATACAGCCAACAAGAGCATATCCTTTGTTGTTCATTGCAGATCCAAAGATGTAGTTTTTAGGCACTAGAACTTGAGGTTTTTCACCTTTTTCTATATCCAAACCTAATTGCTCAGTTATAAGTTCACCTTCAGGGGTAATCATATATATAGTTAAAGGAGAACCACTATGATAATACCACATTTCATCAGATTTTAATCTATGAAAATTAGATACTTCTCCATTTCTTAATAAAAAATATATACTAGTCCACAGTATTCTTTTATCCTCAAAAGTTGTTGTTAAATCTGAATCAGTGATATTTTCAGCTGAAATAAAACTTTCTTTATAATACCCACCTTCAGGATGAGCTGTCATGTCTAGTTTTTCTATAAAATAATTTGCGTCTTTCATATGTATATCTCCTTTTAAAATATAATTTGAAATATATAGTTTTTTTATTTTTACAATAATAAATCGTGATTAAATGAATTTTATGTTTTTATAATTTTAATAAATTTTTATTTGATTTTGTAAAGTTCCTCTCCAAGATAGTTAATTCTAGATATTCCTTCTCCGGTATCAAAGTATATCCATTTAGGGGTTGTCCATAAATATAGAGATTGGGTTTGAATAAGTCTTGTTTCTCCAGTACCATCAAGATTCATTTTATATATGCCATTTAAATAAGCATCATGCTCGTCGGCGATAACAGAGTAATAAATATAATCATTGCATACATTTAAATTAAATATGTTATTATTTTTATATTTATTTGAGGTTAGTAATGTGTTATTTGTTCCATCATTTTTTATTTTGTATATGCCATTTGAAGTACTATAATAAATATAATCATCTACTGGTTGAAAACGAATAAAAGGTTCATTAGCAATTACTCTAACTTCACTTCCATCAGTTTTAGCCATTATAAATTTAGATTCAACCTCATCAGCATTTTTGGAAATATAAATATTAGCATATATCCATCCATTTTTTATACAAAAACCATAGCCCTTATTTATAGAATATTCTTCTTTAATATTAAAGGAGATTTTGCTTTTACTTGAACCATCAGTTTTCATTTTCCATAGCTCTGCTTCTCCATCTTCTAAATTTTTAATATAGTAAATATAATTACCCTCTAATGCTATGGAAAAAGGGAAGAAGTTATCATCGCTTAGTTTTATTTTGTTTTTTCCATCTAGAGTTGTTCTATAAAGTCCATTAGAATTATTAAATGAAAAAATATTATAAGAAATATAATTTTTATCTATTATTGTATTACAAACAGGATCATTGATTATTTTAGTATCATTGCTTCCATCTGCTTTTATTCTATGTAGTGAACCTTTGTCACTTGTTTTTCTATAATATATGTATCCTCTATCATAAATTATAGAAGAACCGTTTATCTTGTTGCCAAAATAGTCTTCTTCTTTTGTGGTAAGTTTTTTTATGCTTTCGTTAGGAATAACTCCAGTTCCGCCTAATACTATAAGATTTTTATTAGAAGAATTTTTTTTGCAAATATTATATGTAAAGTTTTGTGTAGCATTACTCGGAGATTTTGACGTTAATATAATAAAAGAGGAATTTTTAGCTGCTAGAGCTGCCCCAGATAATGCATCAGGAAAATTTTCCCCAGAAGCTACATAAACATTAGTATAGTCATAATCAGTAAAATGGTTAATTATTTTTGAATTTGTATCATATCTATCTGTTCCGCCAATTCTTTCTGAAAAAGGAAATTTAGATAAAACAGAATCATTAATAACTCCAGATCCGCCGACTATATAAGATTTAGAAATTTTTTTATTACTTAAAAATTTACTTGTTTCATCTAAAAATGTATCCTTTGGGGATAATATAATAGGAAAACCTTTTTTAGCTGCTATAGGGGCAATAGAAAGGGCATCTGCAAAGCCATTTCCAGAGGCAACAACTATATTGTCACTTATAGTAAAATTATTATACATATAATTTGCAACACTTATAGAAGTTTCATATCTATTTTTACCACTTAGTCTAATAACATTAAGATTATAATTTTTTCTTAATTTATCCTCAATAGATTTAGATATGCTACCATAGCCACCAATAATAAATACTTTTTCTACTTTTAAATTTTTGATTTGCTGTATTTGATCATTATTTAATTTAGATTTAGAATTTAAAAGGATTGGAGAGTTTAGTTGTTTAGCTAAAGGAACTGCGCATAGAGCATCTGCAAAATCTTCACCGCTAGTTATTACTAAATTTTTAGAAACTGACCAACCGGATTTTACTATTTCTTTGCTGGTTTGATATCTATCCTGACCATAAAGTCTAGTAACTTTTGGAGCAGCTAATACTTTTTTAAATGGAATAAAAATAATTAAAATTAATATAAAAATTGAAGATAAAATTTTAGAAGTGATTTTTTTTGTATTCATTAATTTACATAGCCTCCTTTAAATTAAAATATATGGGTTTAAAAATGAAATTATAATGAATAGTATAGAATTTTAAGAAGTGAAATTAAAACAATACTTAATAAAATTTGAAGTTAAGAAAAAGATTAGGATAATTATAGTATAAAGTTAGTATAAAGTAAAGTTTAAATTTACTAAATGTGAACATATATGGTTTATATATTGGAAAGTAATTTGATAATCTCCATATTTTTATTGAATTATTGAGATAATTATGATATCTATAGATAGGGGAATTTTTGCTATATTTTATAGACGAAATAAATTAAACAAGAGGAGATATTGATGCAATCAAAGAAAATTTTCAAGATAATATTTAAAGTTTTTTTAGTAGTTTTTATACTTTTAATAGCAGGAGTAGTTTTTATAAACTATAGACTTAGTAGTTATGCTAAATTACCTGAAGGAGTAGTAAGGGTTACAAATAAGGAGGAGTATTATAAAGCTATAGAGAAGGCTATGTGTAATTATGATGAAAAATTAACTGTAGCTATTACAGATATGGAGGATGACTCATATTATAATATAGATACTGTTGAAAAAGTTTTACGTAATAATCCACAATTAAATGATATTTGTATTGATGCTGAAGGAAATGAAAAAGTACTTACAATTCCAATAGAAATGAACATTGATTTTAAATATTCAGAAGATGTGAAAGTATTAAAGAATAGAGAAAAAGCCGTACAAGCTAAAGTTAAAGAAATTATAAGTAAAGTAATTAAACCAGGAATGAAAGATTATGAAAAAGAATTAGCACTACATGATTATCTAGTTAATAATGCAAAATATGATGTTAGAATTGATAAGGGCTCTATGCCTAAGGAATCTAACACGGCCTATGGTGTATTAATAAATAAATTAGGGGCTTGCGTTGGATATTCCGATGCTATGAAAAGACTTTTAGATGCTGCTAACATAGAATCGAAAATTATAGTTGGTAGTGTTATTACGGAAGAAAATTGGAGTGGACATGCCTGGAATTTAGTTAAAATTGGAGGACAATATCACCATTTAGATGTAACTTGGGATGACCCTATAAATGAAGATGGTTCTAATACACCTAGACATACTTATTTTAATATTTCTGATGCTCAAATAAAAAAGACTCATCAATGGGATGAAAAGAGTTATCCTAAATGTAACAGTACAAAATTTAACTTTAAAAATTTAGGCTTATCAGAAAAGGATGGTAATGGAAATACAATATTAACAATACATAATTATGATGAATTTTATTCTACTATACAACAAGCGGTGGTTAAAGGAAAAAAAGATGTAAGTATAAATATATTAAACTTTAATAAAGATGTATATGATTTAGAGAATGTAGTTAATAAAGTTTATAGATCTATAGGTAAAGAGGGACCTTATTCTTGGGTAGAGGAGGAAGATGATATAAATAATTCAAAAATAATTACCTTAACTTTTGAATAGAAAACACTTTGATAATAAAGATATAAAAAAGATACCTGTGTGAAAATCACAAGTATCTTTATTTTTGACATTAAAAAACAATTTTAGTATCATTATAATTTATAATTGTAAGCTTTTTAATTTATTTAGAAAAATGTTTAATAAATTTTGTAACAATTATCTTAGAAACTTATTTCTATATTTTCATAGCTTTTAAGTCTTGAATATGTTAAATTAGAGCATTTAATATTGGTTAATCTTTTTAGTACAGCGCTCTCTGAAACATTAAAATATTTTGCCACTTCTTTAATAGATTTAAAATTACCGGTGTATATTTTGTTTTTAGGCATAAGTATTTTGCCAGCAAATTCGGCAGCCTCTAATTCTTCTATATATAAATCCCTTTCTGTTTTACAGTTTTGTGGTAATTCATGATGTCTTAAATAAATATGACCTAGTTCATGAGCTAATGTAAAGTTAAGTCTGCAGTGTTTGGAAATTTTGAATGGATAATGGATTTTATTTCTATTAACAATTATTAAAAAACTATTATTTTCTTTTGAATATACTGTAGCTACATCAAAACTATCCGATAAATTAGCCATTGATTTTATTTGTATAGGTAAACTTTGATTTTTTTCAATTTTTAATATAAGTTCAACACAATCTAAGGGCCAATGTTTTAATTTAAAATATTCTATAAAAATTTGTACTCTTTTATTTATATAATCAATCCTATGCTTAGGGATTTTATCTAAAGTATAATATTTATTTTTATAATAATTATCCATGTGATCCCTCCATATTATAAAAGAACAAATGTTCTATAGTTCTATTATAATACGAATCAATTACCAAGTAAAGGAAAAAACAAATAATTATTTATTCTTGTTTTTAGTTAAATAAAAGTTTGCAAATTCTTTTATAGCTTTTATATCTTCTTTAGGTAATTCACAGGCAACTCTATTCATAATAGTTAAAATTTCAGAGTCTTTATCATGGATAGTTTTTGCTAATCTTATGGTGTCTGCTAATTCTCCATCAGCCTTTCTAAAAATATGTTCAGTATATTTTTCATGCTCTATACTTTCATCAATATAACCTGCTTTAATCATTAATTCACCATAACTTATTCCAAGATGTGGTGCTAGTGATTTTAATGTATTAGGTGAAGGATTTCGGCGCTCACCAGATTCTATGCGGGAAATTTCTGTGTTACTTATGTGAGAGAGTTCAGCAAGTTGTCTTTGAGATAGACCCTTTTCTGTTCTAATATTTTTAAAAAATTCACCAAATTTCATAATAACAATCCTCCTACAAAACAATTATACAATAAATGTTACCGATAGGCAATAGAAATAGCAGTGATATATTTGACATGTGGTTACAGTATCTGGTAAGATTGTATTGTAACTTAATAGAAACAAAAGTGGAGGGATATAAATTGCAACCTAATAAAAAATATATTTTAGAGCTTATTAATAAAAATAATTGGTCACAAAATAAATTTGCTAAAAAAGCAGGAGTTTCAAATGCAACTATAAGTAGGTGGATTAATGGAAAAAGGGGGGCTGGTCCAGAATTAATAGCAGGTATAATTAGGGCTTTTCCTAATGAATCTATAAACAAGCTATTTTTTTTATAGATGTTGTTGCTGTCAGGTTACAAAAGTCAACAGATTAATGCTAAAAAGAATAGTCATCGGATAAAACATTAAAAATAGTATTGTATAAGGGGGATATAATAATGGCTAAATACAGACAGCTTTATACAGAATTTTGGAAGGATGGTTTTGTGGTGGAATTAGAACCAGAAGAAAAATATTTTTATCTCTACTTATTAACTAATGCTAATACTTCACAATGTGGAATTTATGAACTACCTAAAAAAATTATAGAGAATGAAACAGGATATAATAGAGAAACTGTGGATAATCTTATTAAAAAATTTGAGGAATATAAAAAAATAATTTATTCAGAAGAAACTAAGGAAATTATTATACTAAATTGGTTTAAATATAATGAACCTAATAATATTAATGCTATTAAATGTGTGAATAAGGAACTTAAAAAGATAAAAAACAGAAATTTTGTTAAGGAATTATATTCTCAATACTCTAAAAGTGGATTAGAAGTAGATAAATTATTTTATGAAATAGAAGATAGTTTTATTAAGGACAAAAATAATAAAGTTAAAGATATTTATATTTCAATAACTGACCATGGTAATAGTGACTATGGTTATAAGAATATAAATAGTAAGTTTGAAAATAAGTCTATAGATATAGATAAAAATATTGAAATAGAAACTAGTAATAAGCATATTGCTAGGGGGGATGAAGGGGCTTATAAGGGTTCTGTAAGTAAAGAAATAATAAATAATAAACAAAAAGAAATAAATAATAAAGAAGAAGTAATAAGCAATAGTTGTTGTAGTAATAAAGAAAAAGGGAGTAAATATAATAATATAAACAAAAATAGTAATTGTGAATTTAAAAGTCAAGAAGAGCTTAAGTTAAATAACGCTGTAAAAAGTGATGATTTTAATAAAGATGTAGATATAACAACAACTACAGGAAAGAATGCAACAGCTACAGAGGAAGAAGTAGGTGAAATTGAATCTTGTAGAGCCAATGTTAAAAACATAAGGGATGTTATAGCTGTTTTTGAAAATAATATACACAAAATGGCGCCCATAGAGAGGAAAAAAATTATAGGTTGGAGTAATAAATTTAGCTACGATGTAATTGTTATGGCTATAGAAGAAGCTATATTTAATAATATAAAAAACATAGGATACATAGAAAAAATTTTAGATACTTGGTTTTCTAAAGGTTTAACTTCTATTGAGGATATAAAATCTTACAAAGCAAGATGGAAAGAAAAAAAGAAGAAAACAAAATCTAAAGAAAACACTGTGGATAGATGGAATGATTTTGAACAAAGAGAATATGATTTTGAAAAGTTAGAAAGAAAGTTATTAGGCTGGGAAATGGCTTAAAAAAGAGGGGGGTTTTAAATGTATAATTTACTTGAAAAATATAGAAATGGTGATATGAGTGCTTTAAATGAAATTATAGAAAATTTTAATCCACTTATATTGAAAGAGGCATCAAGATGGAGAATAGGATGTTATGAGTATGAAGATTTGGTGCAACATGGTTATCTTTCAGTTATAAAGGCTGTTAATATGTTTAAAGGTGAAGAAAGTAAGTTTGTTCCTTATTGTATAAATGCAATTAAAACAAATTATAAAGCTCTCTTAAAAGGAGAGATAAAGCACCATAGAGAAATACCAGATGAAAATATATTAAATAAAGGCAATGAATATATGTTTACCATAGAGGATGAAATAATAGCCTATGAAAAAACAAAGGAGATATATGAAGCAATAGATAAGCTTACACAAGAGGAAAAACAGGTTATAAATGATTTTTATATTAAAAATAATAGTCTTAATAAAGTAGCAGAGGACACAAATAAAACTTATAATTCCGTAAGATACACTAAAGATAAAGCAATAAAAAAACTGCAAAAAATACTTGAAGAGCATAGTTAAGGATAGAGTAGAGGAAATGTAACTCAGATTCATACTTCATCTGAGCAAGTGATTTACACCAAATCGTAGATTTGGGTTCTCTACTTAAAGGGTGGTGAATTCCATGTATGACCAATTAATAATGCTTATAAGTAATGTGGGATTTCCTATAGCAGTTACTCTATATCTTTTATTAAGGATAGAAAAAAAGCTTGAGGAATTGACTAAAGCTTTAAATTCCCTTGATAAATCTATACTTTCAGCTATAGAGCACCAAAAAGATGAGTATTTCACTAAAAAGTGAGATGCTCACTTTTTATATTTAGAAAACCACCTGTTACGCGGATATGTTCAGAATATCTTTAGTTATGATTACGTAAAAAAATATCCTCCTTTTATTAAAAAAATCACTGCAGTTTATATCTCCTAGTCATATATATAGGTGAAAACAAAAACAAACAAAAAATAAGGAGGTAACAAACTATGGCAGTAAGTAAAAATCTTTTAGAAAGAAATCTGGCTCTAGAATATCAAGATGGCTTAGATAAGAAAGGAAAGGCCATCATGAAAAAGGCTACCTATAAAAATGTAAAACTAGCTGTAGAACCAGAAGCACTTATGGAGGTAGTGGATGCAATAAATCCATTAATGCCAGAGGGCATATCAGAAGCTAGGGTAGTAGAAAATTACGTATTATTAAAATAATTAAAAAGGGGGTATAACTTATGAGTACAAAAAAATATTTAAATTTAGTCTTTAGAACTACAGAGGATTCTACTTCAACTATAAAGATCCCAAAGGTTAAAGAGGATGTAACAGAAGAGGAAATAAAAAATTGTGGTAAGTCTATAATAGATCAGAACATATTCCAAACTAAAAATGGAGATCTTTCAAGTCTTAAAGTTGCTAGGATTATAACAACAGATACAGAAGAAATTAAAGTAGAGGAATAGTTAAGAAACTCTCACATTAGTTGGCATTTAATAAGGAAGTAAGAGGAGAACTTTATTTAGGAGTAGCCGATATTTGGTATTGGTATGATAACACCCCTAATGCATTTGTGCGTTAGGGGTGTTATTTAATAATACCTGCTCTATTAGCGTAGTATAGATACGAAAAACCCGAATTGGATAATAACTCATTTGGCTCTTTTCGTAAATCAAGCTGTTTAGTGATAACTTTCATTGCGTCATATGTGGTAATACCTACCGTTGCTCAATAATTTCCTACAGTCATCTCAGTTAGAAGCAATACATCTTTAAATCCTACATTTATTTTGGGTATCGTTAATACATTTTGAATGGCGCAATTTAAGCACAAATCCCTAGAGTTAGGAAAAGATTTATTATAAGCACGCGGCAAATAGGAACTGTGATCTGTTCCTATTACAAAAGAATTCCTAGTAATATGTCTCTCAAGTTTTGCAAGATATTTTACCAAGGGCTTAGCACCTTTTATCCATGCTTATCCAGATATTATCTTTATTTCATTGAATAATATCTTGTTCTTTCATAAAATCGTGCAGATGTGATAGAATTTTATTGTAATGAACCATCGTATGTAAGCCAGGCCAAGCTGTCTCAGTTTTATGTATATTTAAAAATCTTTCACTTTGTGTGCTAAATTTTATGTTATGAGTTAATTGTAACCTTGACAAGCGTTGAATAGTTTTTTTTCAAGCGCTGACATAATTTCTGATTGAAATAAATCTAATGAGTCAATTAGATGATAATACTCCCGCTCCATAAGGTAATTTAGTTCCGGTGATAATTGATATTGAGGAAGTCCACCTGGAACAATTATACGTACTTCATCCCAATATAAAATAGCATTACTAAGCTATACATTATCTTCAATATTAATTTGAGGATAATATAAAATAGGATGCATTTTATTCCTCCTATAGAAAATATGGGTATGTATTAGAAGCAATTAGATTTAAAGTTCCTAATAAGATTATCAAATTCTGTTTGCTTCATTGTTACATACATATTTTTGATATAATATTCTTCAAAGCGGCAGAGATTCTTGTATGACAATCCACAACTTTTTAAGATAGCAAATCTATGCTTACACCGAATAGTTTTATCTGTAGGTTCTTTAAAACTCATTCGAATAAAAACAATTTCATATTTTGCATAAACAGCAAAGAAATAAGCAATCGGAACATAAAATACCGAAAGTATAATTGGAATACAAAAACTAACAATTGAGTCAAGAATCCCGATTGTTTGATAAGACGCTAAAGCTTCTTTAAATGTACAGCAGATAAATATAAATCCAGCTATAGCTAATAGCCATGTCAATAATTTTTTGACTATTATAAATTCTTCTTTCATTCCAGCAACAGCATCTAACATAAAAATAAAGGTAAGGACAGGTATAATAGCCAATTCTGCTATAAGGCTAAAGGTAAAAACGCTGATAATAAACTCAACAAAGACTGTAAATTTCAAATTATTAATTACCATATTGAAAAAATAGTGTGTATCTATATGCTCTTCCACCGCCTTAAAACATATTGGAATACCTGCAAATAATACCCAAACAGTAACATCTTTGATATATATCCATTTCCAAAGTGATAAAAATGTCCACCAATATACTAATAATCCAGCATAGCAAATCATTATAAAAAATGGAATAACGAGCTTCTTTGTGCATGCTGCTCGAAGTACTCCTTTTGCTGCTTTTCTAGTTCTGGATGAAATGAAAACAAATGCTATAAATATCAATAACCAGATACCAGTTGCGATTTCACGATTAGAAAAAATATTGTTTAATACATTTAACATCATGTCCCTGTGCCTCCTAATGTTAATATAGCACATCATGGTAATTGCCTCAAGATAAAGCACAACATAAAGCACAACATCCGTTCATCTTCACTAAAACAGGAAAAGTCTATTTTGGCTTTGTCAATCTTAGGAAAACCTATATTGGAAAATCCCGACCAATTAAAAACTAATAGAATCAAATACTTAATAATCAAGTAGAAAAAATATTTAATATACCCCGTACAGTGTCGCACAATACGATATAACTCTTCTAGATTACCATCGTAGACTCTTTTATTACCTCATATGGAGGTGGATATTCTTTCTTCATCTCTCAACTTCTTAACCTCTTTTTTCATAGCTTCCAGAGCGGGGTTGACTGAACGGCGGTTTACGCCAGAGATATCGGCTATTCACTATTGATGCATTTCGGATTAATTCCTTTATTTTGGAAGTGAGCTCAACTCAAGGCTTCGCAAGGATCCCCGGGTATGTAAAGAAATTGTAAATACAATTTCTTTAATTTAATTTTGAATTGTATATATTGAAAAATTATAAAGAATACAATATGATTATAAGAAAACATTTAAAGAGGTGATTTCTTATGAAACCCAAAGTAGCCTTTATATGCGTTCATAATTCTTGTAGATCTCAAATGGCAGAAGCTTTAGGAAAGCTATTTGCATCAGATATTTTTGAATCTTATTCTGCTGGAACAGAAACTAAACCAGTAATAAATCAGGATGCCGTAAGAATTATAAAAAAACTATACGGAGTGGATATGAATGAATGCCATACTTCCAAACTTTTAGATGATATTCCTGAAATCGATATTGCTATAAAAATGGGATGTAATGTGATATGTCCATTTTTACCAGCAAAACATACAGAGGATTGGGGGTTAGAAGATCCTACAGGTAAAAGTGATGAGGAATTTATTAATACAGCAAAAATCATAGAACATAAAATTAAAGATTTAGCAAATAGAATTAAAAATAAACAAATCGATTTAGATAAGTAAATGTAGATAAAACATATAAATTTTTTATTAGTGAAATTAAATTAGAAAAATTTATTTGGTTACAAATTAGTATGATTTTTCAGAACGTTTTTAAAAAAATTTATAATATACATTACTATATTTATAAAAGAGACTATAGGGATTAATGACCTATAGTCTCTTTTTTATTAGAATAAAAACATTATCTATATAAAAATTTTAAAAGCTATATTTGCAAGGTTAATATTTTCATGTTCACATTTAATATATTATTTGCATAATATACTCCTATATAGATAAATGTTTATGTATCAGTAATTTAATGTTGATAAACATAAAACATATTGACATTATATAGAGTGTGATCTATACTATATATAGATAAACATCTATATAGGAGGGGTTTAATGAGCTTAAATTATGATGATAATGCAAAAATTATTAAAGCACTATCAGATGGTAATAGATTAAAAATAATTGATATATTGTCCTGTGGAGAAAAGTGTGCTTGTGATATATTAGAACACTTTCAGTTTACACAACCGACACTTTCCCATCATATGAAGGTTTTAATTGATTGTGGATTGGTGAAGTCTAGAAAAGAGGGGTTATGGAGTCACTATTCATTAAATATTACTAATTGTAATAAATTAATTTTATTTTTCATGAATATCATAACGGATACAGATGATTGTATCTGTAAGAATAAATCAAAATGTGATTGTAAATAAAAAAATGAGGAGTGAATAAGAATGAAAAAAATGATAATTTTTGATCCAGCTATGTGTTGTTCAACAGGAGTGTGCGGTCCATCTGTTGATCCAGAATTATTGAGGGTAGCTACAACAATAAACAGATTAAAAAATAATGGAATATTAGTTGAAAGATATAATCTAACTAGTAATCCACAAATGTTTGTGGACAATAAGGAAATAAATGAAATTCTAAATAAAGAAGGAGTAGAAATACTTCCAGTTACAATGGTTGATGGTATTATTGTAAAAACAAAAGCGTATCCAACTAACAAGGAATTTTGTGAATTATTGGATATATCAGAAGATTATTTGAAAATTACTATAAAAAACCCATCTAAAGGTTGTAATTGTAAAGGTGGATGTTGCTAAAAAGAAAGAGGGGGATATAATGTTTAAAAAATTTAATGTGAAAGATATGAATCTAACTAAATATTTATTTTTTACTGGTAAAGGTGGAGTTGGTAAGACTTCAACGGCTTGTGCTGTAGCAGTAACTTTAGCTGATGAAGGTAAAAAAATTATGCTTGTTAGTACAGATCCAGCTTCGAATCTTCAAGATGTTTTTAATACAAAATTAAATAATAAGGGAGTTACTATAAAAGAAGTTCCTAATTTAGTGGTTGCAAACTTTGAGCCAGAAGAAGCGGCTGCTGAATATAGAGAAAGTGTAATATCTCCTTATCGTGGCAAACTACCAGAAGTAGTTTTGAAAAATATGGAGGAACAGCTTTCAGGTTCATGTACTGTTGAGATTGCTGCATTTAATGAATTCTCAACCTTTATAACTGATAAAAAAGTAGAAAAAGAATATGACCATATTATATTTGATACAGCGCCAACAGGTCATACCTTGAGGATGCTACAGCTTCCTTCAGCATGGAGCAATTTTATTAATGAAAGTACACATGGTGCTTCATGTTTAGGACAGCTTTCAGGACTTGAAAGCAAAAAAGAAGTTTATAAAAATGCAGTAAATACTCTAGCGGATAAGGATAAAACTACACTTATACTTGTATCACGCCCAGAAGTATCACCTTTAAAGGAGGCTGAAAGAGCTTCTAAAGAACTCCAAGATATAGGAGTAAACAATCAAGTTTTAGTTATTAATGGAGTACTTGAAGAGCATGAAGATTATCTTTCTAATGCTATTTATACTAAACAACAAAAAGCATTAGAAGATATTCCACAATCATTAAAGACTGTTGAAACTTTTCAAATTCCATTAAGACCGTATAATGTAACAGGTTTAGAAAATGTAAGAGCTTTTTTAAAGAATAATAATATTAAATATAATGATGAAAAATTAAACACTACTAATGTACCTAAATTAAATAAGGTAATAGAAGATTTATATAATACTGATAAAAAAGTAATATTTACAATGGGTAAAGGTGGTGTAGGTAAAACTACAATAGCTGCTGCAATTGCCGTAGGATTAGCTAAGAAAGGAAAGAAAGTACATTTAACAACTACTGATCCAGCAGATCATTTAAAATTTGTGTTAGATGAAAGTTATGGAATAACTCTAAGTCATATAGACGAAAAAAAGGAACTAGAAAAATACAAAGAAGAGGTATTAAGCAAAGCACGAAAAACCATGAGTGAAGATGATATTGCTTATGTTGAAGAAGATCTAAGATCACCTTGTACTCAAGAAATAGCAGTATTTAGGGCATTTGCAGAAATAGTTGAAAGGTCAGAAAATGAGGTTGTAGTTATTGATACAGCACCAACAGGGCACACTTTATTACTTTTAGACTCTACTCAAAGTTATAATAAAGAAATTCAACGTTCACAAGGAGATATTCCAGAATCAGTTAAGAAGCTTTTACCTAAGCTTAGAAATGAGGAAAATACAGAAGTAATCATCGCAACATTAGCTGAAACTACTCCTGTTTATGAGGCTTTAAGATTGCAGAAAGATTTAAATAGAGCTGGTATTCACAGTAAATGGTGGGTTATCAATTCAAGTTTCTATGCAACCAATACAACAAATTCTATCTTAAAGGTAAAAGCCAACAATGAGGTACAGTGGATTAACAAAGTGAATGAAATATCTAAAGGTAATTTTGCAGTTATAGGATGGATGCCTGAGGAAGTTAAGGGGGAGATACTTAACCGCTTAATAAAATAAGCGTAATTCCACTATAAAGTGACAGTACAAATTTTGTAGTGGAATTTTTAGAATATTATATAGGGCATGATTAGAATATTAATTTAAGGAGGGATAATATGTCTCTAGATAAGAAAAAAGAAAAGAAAGGTCTTGGAGTATTTGAGCGGTATCTTACTATATGGGTAGCACTTTGTATTGTAGTAGGAATACTTATTGGTAGATTTATTCCTATTATACCTGAAACTTTAAATAAATTTGAATATTATAATGTATCCATTCCAACTGCTTTCTTAATTTGGCTTATGATATATCCAATGATGCTAAAAATTGATTTTAGTAGTATAGTAGATGCAACTAAAAAACCTAAGGGATTAGTAGTTACTTGTGTTACTAATTGGCTTATAAAGCCATTTACAATGTATCTTATAGCATCATTTTTCTTAAAGGTTGTGTTTAAATCTTTTATTTCAGCAAGTCTTGCTACAGAGTATTTAGCAGGAGCAGTATTATTAGGAGCAGCACCATGTACAGCTATGGTATTTGTATGGAGTTATCTTACTAAAGGGGACCCAGCTTATACTTTAGTTCAAGTAGCCGTAAATGACCTTATTATATTAATAGCTTTTGCTCCAATTGTTGCATTTTTATTAGGAGTAAGTAATGTTACAGTTCCATACGGCACATTAATTTTATCAACTATATTATTTGTAGTTATACCTCTTACAGCAGGATATTTAACAAGAAAATCTGTTATAAAGAATAAGGGAATAAAATATTTTAATGATGTATTTTTAAAGAAATTTGATAATATAACTGTTATGGGATTGCTTTTAACTTTAATTATTATTTTTTCATTCCAAGGAGAGATTATACTAAATAATCCACTTCATATTTTATTAATTGCAGTGCCACTTACAATTCAGACATTTTTAATATTTGGGATTGCTTATGGATGGGCAAAACTATGGAAATTACCTCATGATATTGCTGCGCCAGCAGGGATGATAGGAGCGAGTAATTTCTTTGAATTAGCAGTTGCGGTTGCTATATCATTATTTGGATTAAAATCAGGAGCAGCCCTTGCTACAGTGGTTGGTGTTTTAACAGAAGTACCTATAATGCTAACTCTTGTTAAAATTGCTAATAATACAAGGGGATGGTTTCCAGTGAAAAATATAGAGAAATAATAAATAAATTTTAAACCACACTTCTATTAGAGTTATTAAGGAGGTTATAGCATATGAAATGGGAATATAAAGTTATTGGAATTAATTCTGTGCAAAATTTAGGTGAGCCCGGAGATTTACGAAAGGAACTTAATAATTATGGAAAAGAAGGATGGGAACTTGTAGGTGCTTTGACCAAACCTCATGAGGGAATAGGATGGATTCCAAAACCAGATAATGGTTCAGTAATATTTAAAAGAGCACTTAGTATAGAATAGGTGAGAATTATATAAATTATGAAAAGATAATTAAAAATTAATTATATTTTCCTCAGGCTGTTTATAAACATATTTTGTAAACAGCCTTTTAAATTTATACAAAAAGAATTTTTATTATTTATGTAGAATATATATTATAGACTAAAAATGCCCGATAGGCTTCTATGGAGGATAAAAATGCTTACCACCAGTAAATAAAATATATTCTTGTTACTTATCTATTTTCTACTATTATTCTTGCTACTCTTTCCGCTACTTCACCTGTAAATGCTATACATTGATTCATATGCTCTTTTGAACCTAATTGCATGCCTTTTGTTAGAAATCTACAGCAAAGACTTTTGTGTTCTTTTTTAAAATCATCATGTAATTTTTTACTTAGTTCCATGGATTTTTCAACTATAGGGTCTTTTGCTTCTTTTCTACCAAACACCATACCAAGTGCCATTATTCCACCTGCTATAGCTCCACAAGTACATCCTGAGCCTCCCATCCCTACTGGAAATCCTGATGCCATAGCTATAGCATCATCTGAAACTTCTATTTTAAATTCATCTCTAATAGTTTTAACTACTGCTTCTGAACAATAAAAATCTCCATTTCTATAGTAATTTTCAGCAACTTCTCTTATTTTATTAAAGTCAATATTATCCATCATATTACCTCCAAAATTATTATTTAGTTGTAAACTATTTTTATTCTAAGCTAAAGTTCATATCAATATGAATAAACTTATTATTTATTGTAATATTCTGCATTGCAAGTTATTTTCCTCTTACTCGATTTAGAATAAAAACATTATTTATGTAGAAATTTTAAAAGTTATGTCTATAAGTTTAATTATTATTTTAATTTTATATTTGATTTTTATTAGTATTTAAATAATATTAGTGTTAAGTAATCTATTTTGCACAATATATAACTTAGAGTATAGTTAATACTTTCAGGTTCACATTTAATATATTATTTGTATAACATACTTCTATATGGATGAATGTTTATGTATGGGTATATTTAGTGCTGATAAATATAAAGTACATTGACACTATATAGAATGTGATCTATACTGTGCATAGATAAATATCTGTATTGGAGGGAACTCAATGAACTTAAATTATGATGATAATGCAAAAATTATTAAAGCATTATCAGATGGTAGTAGATTAAAAATAATTGATATGTTGTCCTGTGGAGAAAAGTGTGCTTGTGATATATTAGAACATTTTGATTTTACACAGCCAACACTTTCTCATCATATGAAGGTTTTAATGGATTGTGGCCTTGTAGAATCTAGAAAAGAAGGCTTATGGTCACATTATTCATTAAATATTACTAATTGTAATAAATTAATTTTATTTTTTATGAATATTATAACGGAAACAGACGACTGTATCTGTAAAGATAAAACAAAATCTAAATAATAAAAAACTTAGTTAAGAGAATTAAATTATATTACATTAAGATAATGAAGTTTTACAAAAAAAGTTTGGATAGTACCTAAGAACCTTACGACTTTAGTCGTGAGAGGTTCAGCACTGAATAGTTAAAGTAGGGAGGAAAAAAGATGAGTGATTTAAAGAAGATGAGTGATTTAAAAAAGATAAATAATTTTAAAAAGGTAGATGTTAGAAATGCTGTCCGTAATAGTTATAGAAAGATAGCTATTGGAAATGCAAAAGAGGATGGCTGCTGTGGTGGAAGTATTAATCTTAAAAAATCTTCCATAGAGATATCACGTAAGATTGGATATTCTGATGAAGAAATATCAACTGTTCCAGAGGAAGCTAATATGGGGTTAGGTTGTGGAAATCCCCAATTAATAGCTAATATTAAAGAAGGAGAGACTGTTATAGACCTTGGAAGTGGAGGAGGATTTGACTGTTTTTTAGCTTCAAAGAAAGTTGGGACTAAGGGATATATTATTGGAGTTGACATGACTCCAGAGATGATTAGTAAATCAAGAGTTATGTCTAGGAAATATAGGTATAGAAATGTAGACTTTAGATTAGGTGAAATTGAAAATCTTCCTGTAGCAGATAATACTGCAGATGTAATTATTTCAAATTGCGTTATAAATTTATCTCCCAATAAACAAAGGGTATATAATGAAGCTTATCGTGTATTAAAAAAAGGTGGTAGAATTGCTATTTCTGATATAGTTCTTATTAGAGAATTGACCAAGGAAATGAAGCAAGATGAGAAACTTTATTGTGGATGAGTTACTGGGGCATCTTCAGTTGAAGAATTAAAAGTATATTTAGAAAAGGCTGGCTTTAGTGATATTAAAATTGAAACTAAAGAAGTCTCAAAGGAATATGCTGAAAAATGGGGACATAACTTAAAGGTTGGAGAATATATTATGTCTGCATCAATAAAAGCAATAAAATAATAATTTAAAAGGAGTGGAAAAAATTTTTTCTGCTCCTTTTTTGAATGTAAGGAGTGCCGCTTATGACCTTAAATGAATACATAAAGCTTGGAGAACTGTAGCGAGTAGAAAGAAAAATAGTAACTTGTACAAAGTTTCCTTGTTAAATAAAGCTGTTGTTAGAATACAAGTTGTATTGCTTTGTTTTTTTATTTCATAATATGCAGTAAATATTGCCTTCTAAGAGTGACCAAAGTAATAGAAGATCTATTAAAAATATAGGCTAACACCTTTGAGTTGATTATCATACATTATTATTGATATAGAATGTATGCACAGGGAAAGGAGAATTTAAATTGAATGGATCGTTACTAGATTTATTAAGGAGTGGAGGATATATACTATATGTTAGGCATGGGGAAGCGACTGTTGGAGAAGACCAACCTAATCTAAATTTTCTATACTGTTTTACTCAAAGAAATCTTTCGGAAACAGGAAGAAGACAAGCAATTTACTATGGTCAAATTATTCGTAATTTACAAATTCCTATTAATTATCCCGTCTTAACAGGCCCGCTTTGTAGAACCATAGAAACGGCACAATTGGCTTTTGGAACGGCAAATGTTCAAATAGACCCATTTTGGTTTCAGATTTATAGGCTAAGTGGAAATCTATTTACTGCAGAGCAACGAAGAATACTAGATTCTCTTCAGACAAGGTTGGAAATTATACCGCCTCAGGGTAGTAATATGGTCATTGTCGCTCATAGCTTTCCAAAAGGAATTGGTTTGGGCCAAATCCCAGACATGGGAACAGTAATTGTTAAACCGCTGGGGCAGGGGAATGGTTACGAAGTTGTTGCTAAATTGTCCTTAGCAGATTTATTGAATTTAGAAAAACACTGATAAGAGAAAACAAAGTCCATATCGAATGCCTTGGACTTAAGCATATGGACGTTGTAATTATGTTTAAAGGTATTATTTACTAATCACCAATGATTAATTGACTTTCATCGTTAAAGAAAGGTTTAGAACAAGCTCGACCCGAGGTTTCACAAGGATCCCCAGGGTATGTAAGCTATATTTTATTATTACAATTCATCAATTATAACAAATCTCATAGGTAAGTGGTAATTCATCTTTCAATTTACCGAGCTGAAAAAAGTATATATCAATCTAAATTAAGTGAAATGGTAGGTGTATCTCGTCAAACAATTAGTTCCATTGAAACATGACAATTTTGTCTATCGGCGAAATTGGCTTTAGTAATTTGTATAGCCTTAAATAAAAAATTTGAAGATATTTTTTATTTTGATTAAGAATTGTGGTAAGGCTATAGTAGACAAGAACATATTCCAAAATAAAAGTGGAGATCTTTCAAATCTTAAAGTTGCTAGGATTATAACAACAGATACAGAAGAAATTAAAATAGAAGAATAATTACAAAAGCTCTCACAATGTGGGAGCTTTTGTTCATTAGATTCATAAGGAATTTGTAAACATAATTAAATTTATTTAGTTTAAATATTGACAAACAAAATAAATGAGCATATAATTTATTTTGTTAGATTAAGTATAAACTAACAAAATTAAAGCGGAGGAATACAAAATGCATGAAAATAATATATTAAACAATTTAATGCACATTGCCAGACAACCCTTTATGTTCTTTAGAAATGAAGTACAGGAAAAGACAGACAATGCTTTTGAAACATTACGTTTATTGGCCAATGAAGAAAATGTTACGGCAGGTCGTATTGCTGAACACTTAGATATAAAACCATCAAGCGTAACTCAGATTATTAAAAAACTCCAGGATGTAGGAACAGCTGAACGTGTAAAGTCTGAAGAAGATGCTAGGGTTACTTATGTATTGATAACTGATAAGGGAAGAGAAAGTTTAAAAGATAGAGGGGATATTTCAGAAAACCTGAAAGTTAAGTTATTTAAAGGTTTTGAAGAAGATGAACTTGAAAAGTTAGATGATTATTTAACTCGTATGTTAGAAAACATTTCAAGTGAAGATTTTCAAAAAAAATTAAGTGAAATTTTCGGTGATGATAAAATGTGGCAGCGATTTGGTAAAATGTCAGCACACTTCGGACGTGCGCGCGAACATATTATTCGTGAACATATGTTAAATCACAGTGACTTTGGTGGCTTTAGAGGTTTCGGCGATCACGGAAGATTTGGAGAAAGGAGGCATAAATAATGGACGGAGACAGACATGATAATAATTCAGTACGTAAAGATGGAACCAAATTTTCATTTAGACAATTTGCCAAATTAATTACAACAACAAAACCTAAATATTATCTTTTGGTTATTGGGGTAATCTTCTTGATTATATCATCTAGTGTTCAAATTTATGTTCCAAAATTGGCAGCATCTTTAGTAAACAATTTTTCTAAAGGAATGGATTATTCACTGTTATTAAAAGTTGTTTTGTTATTTATTGCTTCTGCAATTGTTTCAGCAATTGGTGGAACTATACTAGGTGTTTTTGGTGAAAATGTCATTCAAAATTTGAGAAAAACACTATGGATAAAACTAACTACACTTAAAGTAAAATATTTTGATACAGTGAAAGCTGGTGAAATATCAAGCCATTTGGTAAATGACACTATGCAAGTAAAGCAACTACTTGCTGCTACTTTTCCTCAAACATTAGCCAGTGTAATACTTGTCGTTGGATCAGTATATATGATGATTAAAATGGATTGGCATATGTGCGTGGCTATGTTAGTTGCAGTACCAATTGTCATAATTGTAATGATCCCAATTATGACATTTGGAGCAAAAGTTGCTCATACTAGACAAGATGCACTTGCACAGTTTAATGGAATTGTTAGTGAAACATTAAGTGAAATTAGACTAGTAAAAATATCTAATGCAGAAAAACAAGCACAAACAGGTGCAAATAATAAAGTAGATAAATTGTTTAAAGTAGGAAAGAAAGAAGCAATCTTTGATGCAACAATGCAACCATTTATGATGATGATATTTATGAGTATGGTTTTTGGTTTATTAGCTTATGGTATGCATCGAATTGCTATAGGCGCAATGGCAATAGGAACATTAATGAGCTTTTTAATGTATTTATTTAATTTAATTGGAGCAATGCCTAGTATTGCAACCTTGTTCTCAGAAATGGCTAAAGCTGCTGGTTCAACAAAGCGTGTACAAGAATTGCTTAGCGAAGAACCAGAAGACTTTGAAAATGGTAATGAAGTTGATTTGTCTAATAAGGAACTCAGGGTGGAAAATATCAATTTCTCCTATGAAAAGGATGAACCAATCTTGACTAATATATCTTTTGAAGCAAAACCAAATGAAATTGTTGCTTTTGCAGGTCCATCAGGTGGTGGTAAGTCAACAATTTTTAGTTTACTTGAAAGATTTTATGAACCTAGCAAGGGAAGGATTAAATTTGATGATATAGAAATAACAGATATTAAATTAACAGATTATCGTAGACAAATTGGATTTGTCTCTCAAGATAGTGCAATTATGGCTGGAACCATTCGTGATAATTTAACTTATGGTCTTGATGAACAATTTAAAGATGAAGAACTTTGGAATGTATTAGAACTTGCATATGCACGAAAATTTGTAGAAGATATGCCAAATGCTCTTGATACAGAAGTTGGTGAACGTGGAGTGAAAATTTCTGGTGGTCAACGTCAACGTATTGCAATTGCTCGTGCCTTCTTACGTAATCCAAAAATTTTGATGTTGGATGAAGCAACAGCAAGCCTTGATAGTGAATCAGAAATGATGGTGCAAAAGGCACTCTCTAACTTAATGAAAGGTCGTACAACACTTGTTATTGCCCATAGATTAGCTACTATTGTGGATAGTGATAAAATCTATTTCATTGAAAAAGGTAAGGTAACAGGTAGTGGAACGCATGAAGAACTTGTAAAAAGCCACAAAACTTATGCAAAATATGTTAGTGAACAGTTCCGAGTTGATACGTCGATACTTACAGCTTAGTAAATATAATAAAAGCTATTACTATATTATCTGAAAATGAAGATATGAATAAAATAGTTTATATGTTTGATTTAGCATTAACTAAACTTAATATGATTTTAGCAAAAGTGATGGAATTATCCATCACTTTTTTATTTTATTAGCATATTTCTAGGAGCTACGCTTTAAATAAATATGTAAATAAAATACTAAAAAAGAAAAAATTAAGCATATAATTATTGATGGCTTAACAATTAATGGTATAATATATATAAAAAACCAATATTATAAGTTTTAAATTAAGAATAAAACTTATTACTTAAAACAAAGTTTAAAAACTACTTTGTACTTGTTTTATAGTATCTAAAATCTGAATATAGGAGGAAGTTGTGTAAATTTATATTATTAAAGTGAGGTGTAATTATGAATAAAAGAGTGTTTTTAGCTGCTCCCTTTAAAGGGGTAATTAAGGAAAAGCAGTCGATTATGAAAGAAGAAGAAAAGAAGAGAATAGAAGATCTTATTTTATTTTTAGAAGAAAAGGGATGGAAAGTAGATAATGCACATAAGAGAGAAGAGTGGGGAGCTAATTTTATGTCTCCAGATCAATGTACAAAATTGGATTATGATGCAATAAAAGAATGCGATTTATTTATAGCTTTCCCAGGGGTACCCGTTTCCCCAGGAACCCATATTGAAATTGGATGGGCTTCAGCAATGGGGAAAAAAATAATTTTACTTCTAGCTGAAAAAGAAGAAAATTATGCTTATTTAATCAGGGGATTACATACTGTAAGTAACGTACATTATATAATTTATAATGAGGAAAAAGAGTATCTTCAGAAATTAGATTTATATTTAGATGGTGAAAATAATGAAGTTTAAAAATTTTCATGAAGCGTATTTAAAAAATTTAAATGATGTATATTATAACCCTGAGTTTATAAATCAACCAAGAGGAAATGTAAGTAAAGAAAGATTAAATTATTTTATGATACTAGAAAATCCACGAGAAAGAATTTGTTACACAAAATCAAGGAAAACTAATATTGTTTTTAACTTTGCAGAAGCATTATGGTATTTATCGGGGTCTAATGATTTAGATTACATTTCTTATTATGCAAGCAATATGAAGAAATATTCTATGGATGGCAAAATTCTTACAGGAACTGCATATGGTCCCAAGATATTTTCCTATGGACATAATAACATTAATCAGTGGCATAGGATAATTGAATTGTTCAAAGAAGATCCAGATACAAAGAGAGGATTTATTGAAATCTTTGATGCAAATGAAGATTTATCATTAAAGAATATAGATGTTTCTTGTACCATAGGATTTCAATTTTTCATTAGAGAACATGAATTATATATGACAACTTTTATGAGAGCAAACGATGCTTATCGAGGAATTATAAGTGATGTTTTTTCATTTACTTTTATTCAAGAGTTTTTAGCCACTGAATTAAATTTAGATGTAGGGCAATACAGTCATAATGTAGCAACAACACATATATATGAGCCAGATTTTAAATTAGCTGAAAAAGTATTATCCGAAAGCAAAAGTGCTAAAAAGGAGCTCTATTTTCCTAGAATGCCTAAAAAGGATAGTTGGCAAGATTTAAAAATAGTTCTTCAATATGAAAAAGAACTAAGAAAACAGACAGTCCATTTAACAAAGAAAGATATTGATAAATTAGAGATAGATGAATATTGGAAGCAAATCATTTATTTATTTGTACTTTACCAAGAAATATATTATGGTGAAAATTTAGATTATGAAATATATGAAAGCTTAGAACCAACTTATAAGTATTTGTTTTGTAATAAGTGGAATCAGTATTTTTAGGAGGGGATATTTTGGGTACATGTTGGAAGGACGAAGATGTTTCAAAAAAGTTTAATTTGTATAATGATATGCTAGAAAATATTTTGGGATTTAATTATATTTTTCAAAATTTAAAATCAAATAAATCTATTAAAAAAATTTTAGATTTTGGATGTGGGCCAGGAAAAGTGGCGGAGCGAATGGCAAAGATAAAACCTGAATCACAAATTATTGCAGTAGATCAATCAAAAAATATGCTTGATATTGCAATGAAAGAGCATAATAAAGAAAATATAACTTACCAATTAATTGAGCAAAACCAATTAAAAGGAATAGAGAAAAATTCCATAGATTGCGTTGTTCTTTGTTTTGTAATAATTAATAATTCAGATAAAGATAGAATTAAAACGATTTTCCAGGAAATTTTTAGAGTTCTAAAAAAGGGCGGAAAATTTTTTATTCTTGATTCTAATCCTAATGCTGCTGGGGTAGAATTTTCAACTTTTACAAATGGGAAAAGTGGACAAGCTTATCATTTAGGGGATCATAAAAAACAATTTTTGAAAATCCCTAATAATGAAGTGCTAATTTTGGAGGATTATTATTGGTCAACAGATTTTTATATTAATAATCTGGAAGCAGTAGGATTTGAAAATTATAAAATTGTAGAACCAACTATAGAGAAAATAAACAAACATGAATTGAATGCTATTGAAGAAACATATGAAATTAAAGAGTGGGGGAGTGAAAAGAATAAACCACCCTTTATTATATTTGATGTGGAAAAATAAGCAAATTTAGAGAGGAATTACATGTATAATGAAAGGAGTAAACCCATGAAATTGAAAAATTTATTTAAAAGAAGTTTATCTTTTTTATTTTCATTTATAATGATTTTTACATTGGTTTCAGGCTTAAATGTACAGGCTTTTTCAGGTGATGAACCCAAACAAACTCTTAATGTAGCTTTATATGAATATGTTCCTGATCCTATACGTTTTAAAAAAGCAGTTGAAACTGAGTGGAATAAGAAAGAACCTAATATAAAACTTAATTTTGTAGATTGGGATTGTTATAGCGAGGATCCACCAAAGGATTTGGATGTATTTGTTTTTGATGCAATTTATTTATCTCATTTTGTAAAGGAAGGATATCTATCTCAAATTCCACAAGGGGACATAAAAAATAAAGAAGATATTCTACCTTTCGCAATGGAAGGGTGTACTATAGAAGGTTCAGCTTATGCAATACCTCAAATCATATGTACGAATCTCTTATTTAGTAGAAAAGGAGATTATGACATACAAAAAGTAAATTCTGTGTATGATTTAAATGACAAGTTAGGAAAGAACACATCAGAAGATATTATTCCTCCTAATAATAAAGGACTATTAATAGATATGTCTGGAGGAACTAGTAAAGTTTGTATGTATTTAGATTCATTAATTGATACAACACAAGAGTATACAGAATTTAATTCATTACCTAATTTAAATGAATTAAATAAAGATGCAATTGATAGCTTAGGATTATTACAATCAATGGCTGGAAAAAATCAAGCTAATTATTGGCCGGAAGACAATGATTCATATATTAGGGCTAAATGGTTTATTAACGGAAAAGGAAGGGCTTATATAGGTTATACTGAAGCAATGTCTCAAATGAAAGAATTTGCAGATGATATTGATTTTAAGACAATTTCTTTATCAAAAAATTCTAATATTCCTATTTTTTATGGAGATGTGGTTGGAGTAAATTCTTCTATAACAAATTCATATAAAAAAGAAAAGGCAATTGAACTTGCTAATATTATCACAGACAAAAACACCATGGTTAAGGCAGTTTCTCCTGATGAAAATAATAAATATCCTCAATATTTATTACCTGCTAGAAGAAGTGTATATAATAATTTAGAAAATAATCATCCTATTTATGGTAGATTATATAAAATAGCGGATAATCCTAATAATAGACTGTTTAGGACTGGACCTGAAATACGTATATGGTTAAAAGAAGCCAAAAATATTATTACCGAATATTTACAACAATGATATAATAAATAATAATTATTCAAATTAAAGAGGGTGTTAAAAAAATAGATTGGATTTTAAGACTTCAAATATAAAAATTAGATCTATTTTGGTATACACCCTCTTTTTATAGAGGGGGAGAAGATTCTATGAAAAAAGTACTTAGTATTGCAGGTTCTGATTGTAGTGGAGGAGCAGGGATACAGGCAGATTTAAAGACTTTTTCTGCTCATGGGGTTTTTGGAATGAGTGTTATTGTATCTGTAGTTGCAGAAAATACTAGTAGAGTAATTAATATTCAAGATGTTACACCCGATATGATTAAAAGCCAGATTGATGCAGTTTATGAGGATATTGGTACAGATGCAGTAAAAATAGGAATGCTATCTACGCCAGATTGTATGAAAGCAGTATCTGAAAAACTACAAGAATATAAACCGAAAAATGTTGTAATAGATCCAGTTATGTATGCAAAAAATGGATGCCCTTTAATGGACCCTAATTCCGTATCTACACTAATTGAATCTATTATTTATCATGCAGATATTTTGACTCCCAATATACCAGAGGCAGAGAGAATTTCAGGGTACAAAATAAAAACTATAGAAGATATGGAGAAAGCTGCTGGCATTATTGAAGGCATGGGATGTAAAAGTGTTTTAATAAAAGGTGGACATTATATTGGGGATGCTATAGATGTATTATATGATGGAAAAAAATTTTATCATTATAAAACTCAGCGAATTAATACAAAAAATACCCATGGAACAGGTTGCACATTATCCTCTGCAATTGCTTCTAATTTAGCTTTAGGTTTCGAAATAAATGAAGCAGTAAGAAGAGCAAAAAATTATATAACTATGGCAATCGAACATTCATTAGAAATTGGTAAAGGAAACGGACCAACTAATCATTTTTATCAAGTTTATTTAAATGGACTACAGGGAATGGAATTGGATAAGGAGACAAAATGTAGTCAATAATCTAAAATAAAGTCTTTTGTTATGCAATCAATATTTTGAAACTAGTGGATTTTAAAATAATAGAAAAGTATAAGAAATAATATTTAAAAACTCTTGAAAAATTTGCACATCTTTTTTTATTTTTATGATACAATTATGTTCTGTATAAAAATATTTACTAAAATTAATACGGAGGATAAACAAAATGAGAAAGGTGTACAAAAACCCAAAGGAATTAGCTACATGTTTAAAGGATTTAGTAGATTTATATTTAGATGATCTTATGACTTATGAAAAGTTAGAAGAAAAAGTTTCTAAAATAGTCGATGCTAACAAAAATAGTATATATAAGAACGAAGTTATAAATACTAAATTAGCTAACGTATTAGGGGATTTGAGAATAGATGTTATAAACAAAATAGTAAAAGATAAATAAATTTTTCATGTAATTAGGCAGAGCTAAAAATACAATTTATTTTCTTTTATAAAAAAATCTAGTGAAAATTTTATGATGCATAAATCATAAATTTCCACTAGATTTTTATTAAGTATTAACTTGCTTTTATATTTATAGCTAAGAAGTTTTAATTGACTTTTTAAAAAATTACATAATTATTTATAAGACATTTTATCTATATAAAGTCCTAAATAATTCATTAAATCATTTTAAAAGACCCTAAACAAACCAACAGCAGCAGTACCCATTATAATACCTGCTAGTAATACTCCAGCCATAACAGCTATAACAGTAGTTTTAAAATCCATATCTAGAAAACTAGCTGCTAAAGTGCCTGTCCATGCCCCGGTTCCAGGAAGTGGTATTCCAACGAATAATAATAAACCAATAAATAAACCACCTTTACCTGCTTTTTCTTGCAACTTTTTACCTGCTTTTTCTCCCTTTGATAAACACCATGAGAAAAATTTCCCAATAACAGGTTTGTCAGCTCCCCATATAAGAACCTTTCTTGCAAATAGATATATGAAAGGTACAGGTAACATATTTCCTATAATTGCAACAATATAAGATTGAAGCACAGGTAGTTGATACATTTGGGAGTATGGAATAGCTCCACGTAGTTCTAGAATTGGAACCATAGATATAAAAAATACTATTGCATATTTCGTCATTATATAAACTCCACCTTTTCTTTTAGTTAAAAATATATAAGTAATTTTAGAAATAATATATCATAAATCATAAATAAGTACAAATAGGTTAATATCAATATTAAATAATTATACACAATTTTAACCTAATTTTAACCTAAAGAACTATAACATTTTTAATTTGGTGTTTAAAAATCTTAGATTAATGGGATTATTTATAATATGATTGATTATTAATATAT
>OGSC01000297.1_pt1 | contig 32294 bp, 26 predicted proteins | sample 1573751 | NCBI WGS metagenome assembly OGSC01 (sample SAMN03295840, study PRJEB24534) | human gut metagenome | isolation source: fecal sample 8 from infant 5 | host: Homo sapiens | place: USA: Pittsburgh, PA | collected 2014-07
GTAATATTTATCTTAATAAATATCAATATGATGTAGCAAAATTTTTATCATAAATATAAAAAAACATGAAAGTTCCTTAAAAAAGGAATCTTTCATGCCAAGCATTTCTAGAAATACCCTCAAAATTATAAAATTATATTTTCTATCCATGCAGTATTCCTATTTACAAAAACAAATATAAGATTTGTTTTTAATTTACTATAATTTATTTTATTATAATTGTAATAAATTCTTTATTTATATTCTAAATTTATTTACCTCTTCATTCATTGCTCTAGTCATTTCACTTAATTTCTCCGCAGATATAGATACATCCTTTGAACAATTATGCATTTCCTCAGAAGAAGCACTTATTTCTTCCGAAGAGGCAGATATCTCTTCTGAAATAGCTGAGCTTCCTTCCATCTTAGACAAAACCTCATCTTTTTCTTCATTTATAGAATAGGCTGAACTATTAACATTTTGTATTTTAGGAACAATATCCTCAATAGCTTCTATTATATTTTTAAATACATCTATAGTTTCCTCTATAGTTTTAGACTGACTATCAAGTTCTTCTTTCATTTTTTCAGTATTATTTATAATATCTTTTTTATCTTTATCTATATTTTCTACTAATTTATTTATACTTTCAGAAGATTCCTTGCTTCTTTCTGCTAGCTTTCTTATTTCATCTGCCACCACAGCAAATCCTTTTCCAGATTCTCCTGCTCTTGCAGCTTCAATTGCTGCATTTAGAGCTAAAAGATTAGTTTGCTCTGAAATACTATTTATTAAATTTGTCATCTCACTTATTTGACCTACATTATTATCCAGTTTAGATATTACATTTAAAAAATCCTTAAAAAACTCTTCAATATTTTTTACGGATACTATCATATTTACCATCTTTTTATTGCTATCATTAGCTACCAAATTTATACTTACAGAATTTTCGCTTATTGATGATAACTCACCTACCACCATATCAAGCCTTTCTCCAAAACTTGATATAGTTGTGGTAGCCTTTACAAGTTCTCCAGCTTGATTTGAAATTCCTACAGCTACGTCATGTATTGCATTTGAGACTTCACTTGAGGAACCTGTCATTTCTTCTGAAGCAGATAGCAACTTTTCTCCCTCCTCTGAAACTACCCCAGAACTTTCCTTTACCTTACCTAGCATAGATTTTATAGAATCCTGCATTCTGTCTAAGGACTTTATAATATCTCCAATTTCATCCTCTAATTTAAAATATTTTTCTTCTATTGGAATTGTGAAATTTCCTTTTCCCATTTCTTTTATATGCTCCGCTGCATATTTAATAGGCTGTGATATTTTATCAGATATAAATATACATACTAATACTGCAACTATGGAAAATATAATAGTGAAAATTAAAGTTATGAGACCTATACTATTTGCAGATCTTGTAAGCTCTGCCTTTTCTACAAAAGATATGTAATACCATCCTAATTTTTCATTAGAGGATTTTTTTACATTTATAAAATATTCTTTTCCATTACCCATTTTTGTACTAAAACTATTATTTTTATATTTTGATAAATTATTTAAATTCTCTACTTTAAGCTCCTTTATATTCTTGGAAACAAGACTTTCATCTTTACCGCTAGCTATTATTGTTCCTTTTTCATCCGTTACAATAAGATAACCATTTTCACCTATTTTAGTATTTTTACTCATTTCAGATAATTTTTTTAAGTTTATATCAAAGGTCATAACTCCTTTAAAATTGGAATTTAAATCTTTAACTGGATTTAGAACTGACATTACCATAGATCCTGATGAGGTTTTATAAACATCTGTAAAAGAAACCTTGTCCTTATTTTTCTTAGATTCATTGTACCAATCTCTTGTTCTAGGATCATATCCCTTTTTTCTTGAAATTGCTGGATACTGCATATATCCGCCATTGCTTTCTGAAGATATAGAAAGAGTTTCTATCCCATCGTGAGTTTTTGTAAAATTTTCGAACTCCTTATATAAAGAAGCTTCAAAACTTCCATTTTTTAGAGGAGTCATAGGTATTTCGTTTGATTGATATTTCTTATCAAGATATGAAGTTACTTGCTTATCTAAATTATTTAGTCCTTTAGAAAACATATTTATATTTTCCTCAAAGGCTACAATATAATTATTAAAGCTAGTATCCACTTGGGTAATTTGCTTTTCTATAGATTGAGCATAGTCTTCTTTTGTTTGATTGTATACTTTAGTGTAAACTATAGAGCCTAGTAAAACTAAGGATACTAAAATCAATGATACAAAAGAAATTATAAGTTTACTTTTTATACTAGAATTTTTTTTCATTGTACTGATACTCCTTTTTTATTTTGTCTATTTATACAGTAATTAATCGTAATTTTAATAGGTTAATTTATATGTATTAAATTTCTTTACAATAAATTAAAAAATAAAAACTATATTTAGTTGAATTTTACCTAAATATAGTGTTCCATTCTTTAATTAGTTCATTTAATAAAAAACTTACTCTTTTCATATTACAAATAAAAGAAACTTTTATTAAATGCATCTATCTTTTTTAAAAAAATATAAGGATTTCTTTTTATAATATCTAACTTTTTACCTTAATATTTCCTTAACTCTACCAACAATACCACTCTCAAGCATAACTTTAATACCACGAGGATGAATAGCTGACTTTGTAAGAAGCTTTTCAACCACACCTTCTGTTAATTTTCCAGAACGCTGATCTTGTTTTTGAACAACTCTCACTTTTGTACCTGGTCTTATATTTTCTCTTATAGTTCCATTCATATTATTACTCTCCTTCTTTACTTATAATAGGATAGCTACCTACTTACAGTATCTTGTGCTCTTTAAATTCACTATGCTCATTAACTGACACAATGTAATATAAATATATTTGTTGATTCTTTATAGATAATTTTTAACTTCAATTATAAATTAAAAAGCTAGAAATTGAAATAGTTATATTCCTAATTTTCTAGCCTTTACCTATTTAATTATTAAATTTTTAATAGATTTATCAAAATATTTTATCAAAATCCGTATATTGAAATACATTACATTCCAGACATTTTGTTACATTCTTCTGCGCAGGTAGTACATTCTTGTGCACATTTTTGACAATGTTCATCTTGAACCATTTTACACTCCTGAGCGCATTTATCACAAATAGTAGCACAAAGTTTACAATGATCCTTTGCAAATTGCCCATTCATTGCCATAAGTCCTACTGACATTTCGCACATTTTTGCACATTCCATAAGGATTTTTATACAATTTTTTCTTGGATTAGCATCTTGTTCATTTAGGCAAGCATTTAAGCATTCATAACATGCTTGAGCACATCTGCTACAGGCATATATACATGCTTGATATGGGTCCGCTGCTGTACTTACTATTGCCACATTAAACACTTCCTTCAATATATTTTTTATCTAAAATATATTATCACCGAAAAATATATTTATATTCTAAAACTATAAAATACTAAAAAACATAAAAGATACTTTTTAATAAAAAGATTTATTTAATACTTTTTCAATAAATATCCTTACAAGCTCTGGGTCAAATTGAGTGCCTGAATTTATTTTTAGTTCTTCTATAGCAATCTCCTCTTGTAAAGCATTACGATAACTTCTTTGACTAGTCATGGCATCATAAGCATCAACTATAGTTATTATTCTTGATTGAAGTGGTATCTCTTCCCCCTTTAGACCTTTAGGATATCCCTTCCCATCCCATCTTTCATGATGATACAATACATACTCTGCTATCTCTAACATATCATTTACTGTATTAAGTATTCTATATCCTATTTCTGGATGTCGTTTTATTTCTTGCCATTCATCCTCTGTAAGTTCTTCACGCTTGTTTAGTATATTTTCTTCTATAGCTATTTTCCCTATATCATGGAGTAAACCAATAGTTTTTAGTTCCTCTGTCTCACTTTCAGTTAACCCTAAAGCATGCCCCATATCCTGGCATAACATTGAAACTCTATGAGAGTGTTCCTCTTCTCTTTTATTTTTTTCATGAAGAGTATTAATTATAGCACCTATAGTTTTTCCTCTCATACTTGGGCTCTCAAAAAGCTTTTTCTTATACATATAATCTTCAGCTTTCTTTAAAATTTCTTCAATCTTTTCTCCTTCTTTCTTCTTAGTTCCATATCCAAAGGAGATGGATATGTTAACAGCACTTACTGTCTCCTTTAAAGCTAAAGCATTAATATTTTTAACAATTTGTTCTGTTTCATATATATCTGTTTTAGGCAGCAAAATTACAAATTCATCCCCGCCAAGTCTAGCAATAATATCATTAGATCTACATCCCTTTTTTATAACTTCTGATACTTTTTCTAATAGCTCATCTCCTGCAGCATGCCCAAAAGAATCATTTACAAGTTTTAGGCCATTAACATCTGCCATAACAATAGTCAAAGGTAAATTTTTTCCCACATCTAGTCTCTTTAACTCTTTTTCAAAAAACCTTCTATTATATAATCCTGTTAGTTGATCATGATAGCTTAAATATTCTAATTTATTTTCCATTTCTTTTCTTTCACGAATATCTCTGCATAGAGAATGAAAAACTTTTTTCCCATTATGTAATATAGTTGTCATCATAACCTCTACTGGCAATAAGGTACCATCAACTCTTTTGAACCACCATTCAAATTTATGTTTCCTATTTTTCATAGTAATCTTATATACCTGAAGAGCTTTTTCTTTAGAAGATTCTCCATTAGGCTGCTTCTCTGGCGAAAACTGAACTGGATTTTTATGAAGTATAGATGACTTTGAATCATAGCCTAATAATTCGATCATAGCTAGATTACAATCAATAATCTCATTATCCAGAGTTATAAGTATAGGATCTGAGGAGCTTTCAAAAATATTTCTAAAATTATATTCACTAGTCTTTAAAGCTTTCTCTGCAAGTTTCCTTTCAGTAATATCCGTTAAAATTGCTGCGAATTGTAATTTTTTAGGCCTATACACTATTGCTTCATAATATTTATCTTTTTCTTTTATATAACGTTGATAATGCACAGATTGTCCTGTTATTGCCACTCGTTGGATTTTTTTAATCAGACTCTTTTCCATATTAGGGAATATCTCATAAAGAGTTTTACCTAATATGTTTTCCTTTTTTAATCCTGTTAATCTCTCATAACTTGCATTTGAATCTAAAAGTTTATAGTTTATAATTTTTCCTTCCTCATTATCACTACCTTGAAAAAGCACTAATCCTTGCTGCATTTCACTTACAAGGGTTTTATACCTTTCTTCACTAATCTTAAACTCTAATTCACTTTGTTTTTTTAAAGTAATATCTCTAGAGATCGCTAATATTTCTTTTTCATTATTTTTTACCATTCTAAGTTCAAAATACAGTTCTTTATTAGAAATTTTAAGTTTGTACTCAAAGCTCTCTAACCCCCCATGTTTAAGTACTAATTTTATTTTTTCATAGGCTACTTTTGATATCTCTTTAGGAAGAACTTCCCAAAGTGATTTTCCAATAAAATTTTCCCTAGGCATTAACAAAAGACTTTCATCATTTACCACACAATCTATAAAGTATCCCTCATTATTAACTACAAATAATAAATCCGGTATTGCTTTTATAATAGCTTTATTTTTTTTTTCTGCTAAATAAACTTTTTTTAGAATACTTCTTATTACTAAATAAAGAATTGGTGCAGTTATAATAACATATAACCAACCTTTATATGTACTTATAATTATCAACATTTCTCTATCATTAACAAATTTCTTTATAATTTTATCTGAAAAATAAATCCAAATAAATCCACTAATTACATACATTAAACATATTTTAATAGATTCATATTTAAATGTATTCTTTTTTTTAGTTTCTAAAATTAATTGAATTTTTTTTATTATTGCTGCAAGCATGACACGCCTCCATTACTATTGTGTTTCATTAGCTTCCATTGAATTTATTATTCTTAATATTCATAATTCCATTTTATTACATATTCATAAATTACAAATAAAATAAATTTATATACTTTGTATCCTTAAATTACAAATAAAACAAATTTATATACTTTATATCCTTAAATTACAAATAACATTTATCTTTTATTTTATACTAATTTCGATTAAATTCAACAATAATTTATTAAAATACTAATTATATTTTTTATTTTCTATACCTATATCAAACTTTAGTAAGCTAAAGATAATCAACTATTATTGCAAATAGTTAAAATTAATATGTAAAATAAAAATATTTCTTAGTATAAAGATTACTATAATCTAGTGTTGCCTTGTTATTATATTCTACTCTGTTAATATTTAAAAATATAGAAACTATTGATAATAATATGATAGATGTGACTAATTTTTGTATAAAAAAGATAGTAACAAACTTAGCCATTCCCTTTTAAATCCTATTAAAAGGGAATGGCTAAAATTTATGCTTTTTTCGCATCAAAATACATGTTTAATTATTTCTTATGTTTAACTCTATTTTTGCATTTTATTTTTTTATAACATTTTTTAAAACCCCATACTTTAGTCTTTGTAAAACTCTTGTCTTCAGTCAAATTTTTATAACTCCTTATTAATTGCCCTTATTAATACTAATGCAATCATGTTTTTCAGGTAAAAGAAATTGAATATATCTAATTAATACATATAGTGTTATGGCAACAGCTAATACTTCCTGTAATTTCACTAAATATTTTAATAAAGGAATAGCTTGTCCAGACTTAGTTAAAAATCCATTTGTAAGTTTTATTGATATTCCGCTTATTACAAGTGGAAATGTAAATCCTGAATAACTTGGATAAAACTTTAATTTTAAAAGCTTAAATAACATAATAATAACTGCTATATACATAATAATGGATAACACCATTAAAAACCAAGCCATTGTCATGTTTTTTGTTTGAAATGATTTCATATATCCTGCTAATAATAAACTTGCAGGTGCTGCAAATATTGCGATAGTTGGCAATGTTTGCTCTGGCATTCCCTTTACTTTTACAACCCTATAGATAACTATTGGTAAAAGTATTAAATAAGTTACAAGCCCAAACCAAAAGGCTATTCTTCCTACATTTCCCATCTTATAAACTGGTGCTGTTACACTTGTAACTACTATACCAACATAAACTATAAACCAAGATGGGAATACTTGTTTAATCTTAAAATTAAAAACAAATTTCTTTGTAAACCATAATATTAATATAATATGTAAAACAATTCCTATAATCCACATTATATAAGCAAAGGATGCTGCATATGGAGTACAATAAGTTGATAATAACATAATTCCCATTGACAATGTTGGGAATACACTAGCTACCACTGGATTATCCAAACTTTCTGCTACACCTTTGGGATACTTCACAATCTTTACGAGCATTAAAATAAGTAATATAGCTGATATTATTCCAAATATACTACGATATATTTCTCCATAGGATTGAACAAGATTTCCTGTCGCTGCCAACCCTAACATAAGTCCCACAATAGGAACTGGATATTTCTTTAAAAATTCGTTCAATTAAGATCGCCTCCTTGTATTTTAAAGTTTTTATAAGTTTATTAAATGCACATAAAAGTATATCATAGCTCTAAATATGATTCTTTAGTTATTTGTTTTTTTTATAATTAATCATTTAATTATAATATTTATTTATTGGTAAGTTTAAAATACATAACTTATAATAAAAGTTGCGTATTTAATTTAAATTATAATATTAGTAAGTTTTTATAAGTATGTAGGAGGAATATGTGATGGATTTAATTAACACAAAAGAATTTACAAAAGAAGAACTTCTTGATAAAGTACAAGCTGTAGCTGAAAATTACTTTAGAAGCGGTACTTTTTTTTGCAGTGAGGCAGTAGTTCAAACAATTAATGAAGTATTAGGGAAACCATATGATGAAAGCATAGTTAAAATGGCAAGTGGATTTCCTATAGGCCTTGGTAAATCAGGATGTCTATGTGGTGCAGTATCAGGTGGACAAATGGCTCTAGGTATGATATATGGTAGAGTTGAAGGTGAGTCTATGGATGAAAAGATGTTTAAAAAATCTAGCAGCCTTCATGACTATATCAAAAATGAATACAAATCAACTTGTTGTAGAGTAATAACAAGAGAATGGGCTGGAGATAACTTTAAAAGTCCAGAAAGAAAAAATCACTGCATAACAATCACTGGAAAAGTTGCAAGATGGGTTGCAAATGAACTTATTGAAGACGAACATATTAAAGTAAAATAATAATATAAATTTCCAAATATACAAGCACTTATAAATTGTGAATAGCTTACATAGAATATAACTATCTTTACTTATTCTTATATTTTATGTATATTTTCTAAAACTAGCACCAATAATATACATGAGTAAGGAAAACAATAGAAAGAACTTTAATTTTAGCTATATGTTAAATTAGAGTTCTTTTTTTATTATGTTTTTAGTGAACTAACTTTTTTCTTTAAAATGAAAAAGCACTATATAATCCATAGTACTTTAAGTAATGATTTCTATTTCTTTTTTCATTTGGCTGTTAACGTATTGTAAGTGAGATAACATAGCTTTTTCAGCAGCTATTGGATCATGATCCTTTAATGCTGACAAAATATCCCTGTGCTGCTTTATAAGCATATCCGTATTTTCCTTTTTTGTTATTACATTCTTTCTTATGTCTTTAATAAAAGCTTCAATTAAAAATGATATAGCATTTAATATGCTTAGTATAAGAAAATTTTTAGAAGCTTGGGCTATCTTATAATGAAAAGCTATATCTACATCTACTAACTGATATTTAAAATCTGATTTTAAAGAATCTTCAACAAGAAGTTCCATTTCTTCTAATTCCTCATCAGTTATTCTTTCAGCAGCTAATACAACAGATCCTCTTTCAATAATTTGCCTAAGTTCTAATATTTCATCTGGATTACTTTCTTTTAATAAAAATATAGTGGACAATGGTTTTAATAAGTTATTTTCAAAACTACTTTTTACAAAGTTTCCGTCCCCTTGTCTTGATTCTATAAGTCCCATAATTTCTAACTCTCTAAGGGCTTCTCTTATAGAAGTTCTACTAATTTGTAGGCTTTCTGCCATTTCCCTCTCAGAAGGAAGTTTATCTCCCTTTTTAAAAGTACCTTCAACAATCATTTCTTTAATTTGTTCTATAGCTTTTTCGTAAACTCTTGTATTTTTTATAGGACTAAACATAATTATTCATCCCTTCTTAAAAGTAAAAATATAATAAGTTTTTTATAAACTTAACTATTGTATATTAAAATTTACATAACATTAACCTTGGTTACTACTTATTTGTGAACATATTCACAAAAATTCTAATATATTATAAAAATATAAACTTTATTTCAATCAAATATTAATTACTTTCATTAAGATTATACTCTAAGTTTCAATTTTATGTCAAGTATGACCAATTTCTTAACATTATTGTATATAACAAAATATTTTTAGAATTACGGCTACCATACAAATATATAAGTATATAATATTTAAGAAAATTAACCAATACTAATTACTATTTTTTATATTTAGCTGTAAATCATTATAATATCATATAATGTTAATTAATTAACTATCCTGGCAATCTATAATATTATATGATATTATAAACATGTGATTATTGGTACTACCACTAAACCAAAATACCATTAATCCACTAAAACTAATTTATATTAACTTAAAATTTTTAGGGGGTAATTTAAAATGATAAAAAAAAGAAATACTACTAAAATATCCGTTATAGGAGCAGGTTCAGTAGGTGCCACCACTGCTTATGCATTAATGCTATCAGGTGTTGCTACAGAAATAGTATTAGTAGATGTTAATAAAGCAAAAACTGAAGGGGAAGCTATGGATTTATCCCATGGAGCAGATTTTGTAAAACCTGTAAATATACTAAGTGGAGATTATAAAGATACTGAAGGTTCAGATATTGTTGTTATTACAGCTGGTGCAGCACAAAAAGTAGGTGAAACAAGACTTCAACTTATAAATAAAAATATTAATATATTTAAAGCAATAATTCCGGAAGTGGTAAAATATAATAAAGATGCTATTTTATTAGTAGTTTCAAATCCTGTAGATGTATTAAGTTATGTAACTTATAAACTATCAGGCTTCCCTAAAGAAAGAGTTATAGGTTCAGGTACAGTCTTAGATACATCAAGACTTAAACACGAAATAGGGAAAAGATATAATATAGATCCAAGAAACGTAAATACTTATATAATGGGGGAACATGGAGATTCAGAAATCGCCACTTGGAGTGTAACTAATATTCAAAATATCAAAATTGATGAATATGCTAATAAAGAAAATCTTGAATATAATAATAACTTTAGAAAAGAAGTTTATGAAAATGTTAAAAATGCTGCTTACGAAGTTATAAATAGAAAAGGTGCTACTTTCTATGCTATAGCTTTAGCAGTAACACGTATTGTAAAAGCTATATTAGGAGATGAAAAAACTATATTACCAGTTTCTACTTTAGTAGAAAATTACTATGGAATTGAAGATGTTTACTTAGGAATGCCATGTATCGTAGGTGGATCAGGTGTTGAAAAAGCATTAAGTATAGATTTAAGTAAAACAGAAGCAGATAAACTAATTAAATCTGCCAATACTTTAAAAGATACTTTAACTAATGCATCTGGTCTATAGTTTTTACATAAGATAAATATTAGTATTAAAATTACCCTATAGATAGGTTTTAATATATTCCCCTTTAAGATAGACAGATTTTTATTTTTTAGTATGTGTATCTTAAAGAGACTATATCATTATCCACTCTATAGGGTAAATTTTTAGAATTTATGATTTTTTATTATAATTTCTTCATTCTTTTATATTATCCAAAATAAGTACTATAACTGTTAATTTTTATGCCTATTTTCCAAAAGCTTTTTTAGCTTCATCTAACTCTTGTCTTGCTTTCTTTTCTGCATCACCTAAAGCTTGTTTTGAATCTTTCTTTCCATCTATTATCTCATCTAAAGCTTTAGCCATATTATCATGTATAGCATATCCATTTAATACTTTAGGATCACAGTAACCATAATCAAATTCTTTAACGGCTTCTCCCTTTGCTGGATTTTCTTTTTCTACATAATCTTTAAATTCTTTTGAATCTGCAACAGATTTTCTAAGTGGTAAATAACCTGACTTAGTAGCCCACTTTGTTTGACTTTCTTTTTCCATAAAGAATTTTAAATATTCAAAGGCTGCTAGTTTCTCTTCTGATGAAGGAGTATTAAATATTGCTACATCTGTACCTGAAAATAATGCTGCTTTTTTCTTTCCTTCTGGTAGCACTGCAGTTTTAAAGTTTATATTGTTTCCTTTACAAGCCTTTATTATATCTGGTAAGGCTGATATTGAAGAAATTCCCATAGCTGCTTCTCCTCTACTAAAAGCACCAGTCATATATTTTTCTTCAGTGGCTATTTTAGCATTACCTGATTTAACTAATCCTGATAAAAAATCAAAGGCTTCTACTCCCTCTTTTGAATTGAAAAGAAGTTTATCATTGGCTTCATCTATTAAATGTCCACCTGCTTGTTCTACCCAAAAACTTGAATCTATTCCTACAGATGAATTTAATCCTAAGCCGTATATATCATTTTTCCCATCACCATTAGTATCTACAGTTAATTTTTTAGAAGCTTCCTTTAACTCATCCCAATTAGTTGGAACTTTTACATTATATTTTTTTAGCAACTCTTCATTGTAAAAAAGAAGATATGTACCTTTATTAAATGGAAGTGAATAATGTTTATCATTCCACATGCCATTATCTCTTACAAATTCTGGAATATCATTCCATACATCCTTTTTAAATCCTATTTTTTCATTTTCAATATAAGGATTTAAATTTTCTACTAAATCATTCATAACATAAGCTGTCAATCTATTTGGATATATCATAGTTAATGCTGGTAATTTTTTAGATTTAGCAGCACCATCTAATTTTGAAAATAATTCTTTATAATGACCTTGGTATACTAATTTTACTGTTATCTTATCCTTATTTTTTTTATTAAATTCCTCTGTTATATCTTTTAGTGCAGCTTCGTTCTCACCATTCATAGCATGCCAAAATTCAATTGTAACAGGTTCTTTTATCTCTGTTGCTATTGTGGTTTTTGACTCTTCCTTTTTTGATGCATCTTCCTTATTGCTACCACAGGCTGCTAACCCAAAGGTTAATGTAACTACTGTGATAAGAGCTGTTAATTTTTTAAATTTCATTTTATCCCCTCCAACTTATTTATATTAAATTTATTTAAAAACAAATTATCCCTTTATTCCAGATTTGGTCATACCAGATATTATATATTTTTGTAGTACAAAATAAACTATAAGTATTGGAATTATTATCATAGTAGCTGCAGCCATTAATAAATGATAGTCCGCTCCAGCCTCTGATGTAAATGTCATAAGCCCTACTGGAAGTGTTCTCATATTTGGTATATTAGTTACAATAAGTGGCCATAAAAATTCATTCCAGCTGTTTATAATTCTAAGTAATGCTATAGTTATTAAAGCTGGCTTTGATAAAGGAACCATTATGGTCCACAAGAATTTAAAATCACTGCACCCATCTATTTTTGCTGCTCTATAAAGAGGTTCTGGTATAGTAAAGAAAAATTGTCTTAATAAAAATATAGAAAATACACTTACAATCCAGGGTATTATTAAGGCTTCATAGCTATTCATCCAACCTACCTTGGATATAGTTATGTAATTAGGTATTAATATAACCTCTCCTGGTATCATCATAGTTCCAATAAATATAGAAAATATTACATCCCTGCCCCAAAACTTAACTTTTGAAAAAGCAAATGCTGCTAAAATAGTAGTAATAAGAGTTCCTAAAGTTATACCTAAAGTTATAAACACACTATTTAAAAAATATTTTAGTAAAGGTATTTTACTTTGAACCTCTCCATAATTTTTCCACATTATTTTAGATGGTATCAATTTAGGTGGCATTAAAAATATTTCATTAAAGGGCTTTAATGATGTACTTATCATCCACAGGAAAGGTAACAAAGTAATAATACATCCTAATACTAATATAATATAAATCAAAGATTTCTTTAAAATATTTTTTGTCATAATATAATCTCCTTGCATAATATGCTCTAGATAATTTAATGATATTCTACTTTTTTCTTTCCTATATAAAATTGAATAAAATTAAATAGGCTTATTATTATAAAAAGAACAAATACTGCAGCAGATGCAATGCCATATTGATACTGATTATAAAATTTGTTGTATATGTAATATACCATAGTAAGACAGCTATTCAATGGTCCAGGTTGCTTATCAAACAAGGCAAATATTTCTCCAAAAATCTTAAAAGAGCTTATCAAAGTCATTATGCATACAAAAAATATAGTTGGTGATAAAAGCGGTACAGTTATATTTTTGATCCTTTCCCACTTATTAGCTCCATCTAATTTAGCTGCTAAATTATACTGCTCATCTATATTTTGAAGTCCTGCTAAAAATATGACTATATTATAACCAAGACTTTTCCATACACTTAATATAATTAAACTAGGCATAGCCCATTTAGGATCTGAAAGCCACTTAACAGGAGATAATCCTATTGCTTGTAATAGATAATTTATAATTCCATGATCTGCATGATACATCCATCTCCAAACCATAGATATGGCTACTGTTGATGTTATAAAGGGTATAAAATATACAGTTCTAAAAAAACCTCTAAATTTTATATTTGAATTTAGTAAAATAGCAATTATCAATGATAAAATAATAGATATAGGCATAACATAAAGCACATATATAAAAGTATTTTTCATAGCTGTTAAAAATTCTTTATCACTAAATATGTAATAAAAATTATCTAATCCCCTAGCATAAACTATATCCTTATAGTAGTTATAACGAGTATAAAAACTCATATCAAAGGATTTTATTATAGGATAAATATTAAAAATTAAGAGTAGTACAAAAGCTGGTGCTATATACATAATACCTTTTACAAAGGATTTTAAATTTTTATTATTATTCACTTTCTTCACCTTTAATTAATAGATTTTTTTCATCTTCAAAACTAAAAAAATGTATCTTATATTTTTTTATATTTAGATATACTGTTTTCTCATTTTTATTTAAATTTTCATAGGGTATTATGCATCTTATATAATCATTACCTACTTTTACTTTTATTATAGTATCTCTTCCTATCATTTCTGCCATTTCTATAGTGCCTTTTATAGTAGACCTATCCTTTTCTCCTAGTATAAAATCTTCACATCTTATGGCAATTTTATATGTACCATCTTCTATATTTTTATCTTTAATAAAATCATCTAAATGTAATATAGTTTTACCTTCAAAAACTTTTAAAAAATTACTATTTTTATCTACTTCACCATCTAAAATATTTATAGGAGGATTTCCTAAAAATTTAGCCACAAATAAATTATTAGGTTTTATATATAGGTTTTCTGGTTTATCATATTGTTGAAGTTCCCCTTTTTTTAATAAGGCAATTTTATCTGACATTGTCATAGCCTCTTCTTGATCATGGGTAACAAATATAGTAGTTATATTTAATTCTTTTTGTATTCTCCTTATTTCTTCCCTCATTTCAATCCTAAGCCTGGCATCTAAATTAGACAAAGGTTCATCTAACAATAGTATTTCTGGCTCTTTAACCAAAGCTCTTGCTATAGCCACTCTTTGTTGTTGTCCCCCTGATAGTTGTGAAGGTTTTCTTTCTAACAAATCTTCTATCTTAACCAATTTAGCTATACTTTCTACTTTTTCCTTTGCTTCTTTAGATTTAATCTTTTTCATTTTTAAAGGAAATTCTATATTCTTATATACAGTCATATGAGGATATAGAGCATAATTTTGAAAAACCATGCCTATATTTCTTTTTTCTGGCTCTAAATTATCTATAATCCTATCATTAAAATATATATTCCCTTTAGTAGGCTTGTACAATCCAGCTATAGTATATAATGTAGTGCTTTTACCACATCCACTTGGCCCTAATAATGTTACAATAGTCCCTTCCTCTATATCTAAATTTAAATTCTTTACAGCAGTAACCTCTTTGAATTTTATGGTAAGATTTTCAATTTTCAAATTCATTTTAACACCGTCCTACAGAAAGAGTTCATATATACCCTCTATATTTTTTTCGTCTAATCCTATGATATTAATATTTAACTGTTTTTCTTCTAATATTTTTTTTATTTCTTCCATAAATATTCCTCTTTCATTTACCCTTTTTATGGTTCCTATAATGCTTTGTAGCTCGTTATTAGACGAAAGTTCTCCTCCCCATTTACCTACACAGGTTTTATTTACACCACAGGTTGGACTTCCTTCTATTCCTACAATCCCTAAAATTTCATAATCATTATTAATATACTCTTCCATTTGCTCTAAATATATCGAAAATAATTCTCTACAATGTTTTCTAAAATGGGGGGTATCAAATTGATCTTTTACATGTCCCCATCTTTTAATCCCATAGCAAGTTAATTCAGGACAGGGAAGTTGAATAATTGATATATTATTATCCATAAGTAACTTTAGTAAATTTTTTATTTTCTCATCTTTTTCTCTATTCTTTTCTTCTCCATAATATTTCACTTTAGAACTTTTATTTAATATACAATGAGATAAAAATATTATTTTTTCTTTTTCCATTATATCTCCTTCTTATCCATATATACTATTTTGTATAAAAAATTACTAATATTCCATTTTAAATCAAACTTCATTATATAATAGTGGCATTTTCTAATCAAATAGATAAAATTTATAATTTTGTTTATAACTATTTGTTTTATTTATACTATTAAATGTTATTAAATTTCATATAAAAATAAATTATATAAGTTATATCTCGTATAACATAACAAAGGCTCTCTCAAAATAAAATAGATTTAATTTTAACACCTCAAATATAAAAAATTCAATCTATAAACTAACTCATTTCCTAATTTTTTATATTTGTTATATTAAAATTAAATCTATTTCTAGTCATCATTTTGTATAATTAATAAACTATCTATAAAAACCAGCCTTTAATATATCCACGTATTCTTCTATCTCTTTTCTAATATTATCCTTATTTATTTGTAATAGTGGCTTATTTATATTAAGAACTATATATTCTTCACCATATTTCTCTAATGTCCACATTAGTATTTTTAAACACTTCTGTATATCAATATTCTCTTTAAATTTGGAATAATCTATATTGGATAAAAAATTTTCATAGGCTTCTTTTGTTTCCTTTGATTGGATTTTTTCTAAAGTAGATTTTATATCTTTAGGCATATTCAATATAGATTTTATAAATAGCATAAATATACTAGGATACTTTTCTATAAGGTTCATTTTTATCATAGTCCATTTTTTTACTCGTTCTAGAATATCCCTTTCCTCTGTATCTACCTTCATATATAACTCTTCTTTCAAAAACTTAAAATAATAGTTATATACATATATAAATAATCCCTTTTTATTACAAAAGTAATGAAACAAAAGCCCCTTTGATACGCCTGCTTTTTCTACTATTTTATTTGTAGAAGCCTTTTCATATCCCCTTGTAGCAAACTCTTCTAAAGCAGCTTTTAGTATAGCTTCTTTTTTATCTTCCGGTATATTCTTTAAATTGTCATCCATAAAATCTTCTCCTATTCAGCCTTCATAAAATCTACCATAGATATAGTTAGAATTTTTTTCTTAGATAATATTTTTGATATTTCATAGGTTAAATATATTATTACAAAACCTATTATAGTATACTTTAATGAAATATTCATAGGTATTGAAAAATTAATATCCTTTGCTACCTTTTTCATAAGCTGTCCCATAGAAATTTTTAATATAGGTATAGAAAATAAATAACCTATTATAACAGGAATTTTTCCTGTATTTAATATTAAAGAATTTATTTCTTGCTCTTTATATCCTAATATTTTTAGCATAGATATATTACCTTTGTTTTCTTCTACGATTATAGAAGTTATAACATATATTACGATTAAAGCGATTATAATCGCAAAAACTGCCATAATAGTAAGGGAATATTTCATAGGCTCTGTCATAGATTTAAAGGCTTCTTCAATTTCTTTTTTACTTTCTACCTTAAATATTAAGTTTTCATCTATATCTAATTTTTCTTTTGAATATAATCCTATATAACTATTTTTTTCATAATTCATCATAGTATTAAATTCATCAAGAGGTATATATATACTTTTAGTAACATAATTATCTGCTATTTCATCTATATTTATAAAAAATCCTTTATCCTTATAAGTATTATATATTTTTATTCTATCCCCTTTATCAATATTTAATTTTTCTGCTAATGCTTTAGTTATTATAATTTTATTGAACTGTATTTTTTCTCCTTTCGAATCCTTTAAATTTATAAGTTGTGTATCTTTTTCTATACCATATATAGGTATAGGTTCTTTGTCATTATCTACTTTAAAAGAGGATAGATTATATTTTTCCCCAGTATAGTTTTTTTCACTTTGAATATTTTTCAAAATATAATTATACTCATATTGGTTTATATTTCTTTGAGCCTTTAGTAAAGAATCCATGGAATCTTTACTCATAAACCCCATAAGCAAAAACATGGAAGCTATTATTATACCCACTAATAATATAATAGTTCTTCCCACATTTCTTGTAATCTCTCTTATTTTAAACTTATTTTCAAATTTAAATCTATAAAGTTTTAAGCTTTTTTCTAATTTGTTTACTTTCCCTTTATTTTTGAAACCTTTCATAAGATTAACAGGAGACATTTTTAAAACTTTTAATAGTACAATAAGTGAGGTTGAACTCAAGAAGAATAAGGGTATTATTAGACTTAAAATAATATAACTTACACTATAATTTTCTTTTATTAAAGGTATATTGAAATAACTTAGCATAAACTGGCTTAGAGGTTTCGAAAAAAATAGCCCCAATATGGTACCTATTACTCCTCCTATAATAGCAATTATAATAGGATAATTCATATAATGCTTTAATATTTCACCTTTCTTATAACCTAAGGCATATAAAGTCCCTATCTGTTTTAAATCTATTTTTATCATTCTCCATATCACTATGGATAAAAGAACAGAGGTTAACAAAATTATAACCATAGGAAGAGTTATCGCCATGATTATAGAACTATCTAACTTAGTTTTTACAAAGGAATATCTTACATTATTTTCCCTTTCTATGTAGGATAATATATTATAGTTTTTTTCTATATATTTTCTAAATTGCTTTTCATTATTTTCTTTAAACACTGTGTGGTAAAAGGTTTTTATTCCCTTTAACTCTTCCATATTATTCTCTGACATAGAAGCTATGCCAAAATTTTTAGCGTTCCATATAAGATCTGTTTCAGATTTTAGAGGATAAATATAATCTGGCAATGCAAAAAATCCAACTACTTTAAACTCTTTTCCTTGTATTTTTATTTTATCTTTTAATTTTATATTTTTCTCCTTTGAAAAGGATGGATCTAAGAGTATCTCATTTTTATTTATTATATCTCTTCCCTGTATAATATAAGACTTATTTATTTTAGATGTTTTACTAAATATTCTTAAGGTAGTATTATCATCCAAGCTATAATCCATTTCATACCTTTTTTCAAGGTATATATTAAATTTTTCTTCTAATTTTTCTATATTATCTATAGATTTATTAACCATGATTTTAGCAGAATCTAAATTATAATCCTCAACAAACTCTTTAAAATTTTTATCTATATTTCTAAAAGCCACATTAAAAGAGGAAAAGAGTATACAACTTAGTAAAACTAATAAAGTACACCCTATATAAGAACCTCTATTGGATTTTATAACTCTTTTAATTCTTTTAGATAGAATCATCTACCACACCACCTTTTCCGCTGGAATTTTTTCTTTATTATTTATAAATTCAGAAATTCCTCCATCTCTAATCTTTATTATCTTGTCACTTATAGAAGCTATAGGTTCATTGTGAGTTACTATTAAAATTGTAGTCTTAAATTCCTTATTTATTTCCTCTAATAATTTTAGTATTTCCTTTGATGTTGTATAATCTAAAGCACCTGTAGGTTCATCACATAAAAGTAATTCTGGATTTTTTATAATAGCTCTAGCTATGGAAACCCTTTGTTGTTCTCCCCCACTTAATTCCTGTGGAAACTTATCTTTCTTATCATATAAATGAACTTTCTCTAATATTTCTTTAATATCCCTAGGATTATGGCTTATATTAGAGGCTACTTCTATATTTTCCCATACCGTAAGATTTGGTATTAAATTATAAAATTGAAACACAAATCCTAATTTTTCTCTTCTATATAAAGTAAGCTCCTGATCTTTAAGATCACTTATAATATTATCCTTTAAAATAAACTGACCCTTATCTGCCTTATCTATGCCACCTATTATATTTAATAAAGTAGATTTTCCTGACCCAGAAGGTCCCAAAATGGTAACAATATTCCCCTTTTCTATTTCTAAATTTATATCTTTAAGCACCCAAAATTCTCTACCTGCTATATTAAATTTTTTCCCTATATTCTTTAATGAAAGATACATAACTAACATCTCCCCTTTTTATTTTAACTACATATTACCACCTATTGACCACGGGGTCAATATTTTTTAGTTTTAATACAAATACATTAATTTAATAATTTTTAGTGATAAAACAAATTTAGTTCTCCTTAGAATTCAGAAAATATAAAATATAATGAAATTATTTCTAAAATACATTATAATAAAGTCTAAGCAATAAACATTTCAAAAAATAAATACTAAGGACTTTTACATAATCCTTAAGAAAATTTCATAGGAAGGTGAAATAAATGAACAAAGGTAAAGAAAAAATATACAATATTTTAGATGAGCTAAATATTAAATATATTAAGCATGAACATGAGGCAGTTTATACAATAAAAGAGGTAAATAATTTGCAATTAGATATAGAAGGGCAACATTGCAAAAACTTATTTCTTAGAAATAGAAAAGGAAATATACATTACCTTCTTATTTTGTGTGATGAAAAAATGGCAGATTTAAAGGCTTTGGCAAAGGAAATAGGAAGCACACCTCTTTCCATGGCATCAGAAGAAAGGCTTTATAAACATTTAGGGCTTACTCCTGGAAGTGTTACTCCATTTGGGCTTATGAATAATTCTGATAAAAAAGTAAAGGTACTTCTAGATAAGGATTTAAAGCATGATGGTAAAATTAATTTTCATCCTAATACAAATACAGCTACTCTTACTATTGATTATGAGGATTTTTATAAATTTTTACAATGGACTGGAAATGAAATTAAAGAGGTAAATATTTAAAAATAGAAGTGCTCTTAAAAAAAGTAACAAAGCAAGAACCTTAACAAATTGAAAACAATTTGTTAAGGTTCAAAGGTTTTAACCACTTCCTCTAACATATTTCTTATTTTAATATTCTGAGGACAGGCTTCTTCACATTTTCCACATTTCCTACAGTTTGAAGATTTTTCATTTTTATTTAAGTAACTTACATATTTTTTCTTTTGTTTTTTCACATCACTATAAATTGAAGCCATATTTAAGTACTTAAAGTTTTTAGGTATATTTACTCCAAAGGGACATGGCATACAGTATCTACAATTTGTACAATCAACCTTTATTCTACTTATATATATTTCTTTAACTTTATCAATTAATTCAAGCTCTTTTTCTGTTAAAGAATTTGCATATCCGTTGTTAGATTCTTTTATGTTTTCTTCTATGTGAGCCATTTTTTCCATACCACTTAAAACTACAGTTATTTCTGGATAATTCCATAAGAATCTAAATCCCCACTGAGCAGGACTTCTCTTAATACGAGCTTTATTCCATAGTTTCTTAACATCATCTGGAACTACTCTTGCTAAGTTTCCACCTCTTAAAGGTTCCATTATTACAACTGCAAGACCTTTTTGTGAAGCATATTTAAGCCCTTTTGTACCTGCTTGATAATTTTCATCTATAAAATTATATTGAATTTGACAAAAACTCCAATCATAAGCGTCTACTATTTCCTTAAACAAAGATAATTCATCATGAAAAGAAAAACCTGCATATTTTATTCTTCCATCTTCTATAGCTTTATCTAAAAACTCAAATACATTATGCTTCTTTAAATTTTCCCAATCTTCCTTATTGAGAGCATGCAAAAGATAAAAATCTATATGATCTGTTTGTAATTTTTCTAACTGCTCATTTAAATATTTATCCATATCCTCTCTACTTTTTATAAGCCAGGAAGGAAGTTTAGTAGCTAATTTTATCCTTTCTCTATATCCATCTTTAAGAGCCTTTCCTACTAAAAATTCACTGGCACCTTCATGATATGGATAAGCTGTATCTATATAGTTAACCCCTTTATCAATAGCATATCTTATTTGTCTTATAGCTTTCTTCTCATCAATTTTAGCTGGATCATCATCTATTACTGGAAGTCTCATACATCCAAATCCTAATATAGAAACCTCTTCATCGGTTTTTCCAAATTTTCTATATAACATTTTCATCCCCCTTTAGATTTTTTCAACTTGTCTATTAAAAATATATATTCTATATTATTAACATTATTACATTTTTAAGTTTTATTTTGAATTTAATATCCATTGGCAATATTACAAGATTATAATTACTATCATAAAAACTATATATAAAATTTCATCTATTATTAAACCCCATGCTGTTGGTACAGTAAATAGTGCATTTAATATAAGAAAGATAAAAAATACACTTCATAAGCACACTAATTGGTTTATGAAGTGTATTTTTGTCATTAAAATTAAATTTAATCTATTTTGAAACACCCTATTAGGTCTATTTTATTCTTCTAAAATCTCTATACCAACCATATTCATAAGATATTTAGCATTAGTCGTGGTAGACTGTCCTTTTTTTATTTTATAGTCAAAATATATTTCATTGTTCTTATAGTATTCTGAGAAATGATAATTTTTTATTCTTTCATCTTTATCTAAAACACAAAGTTCTAAATCATGAGTAGTTAATCCCCCTATTATCCAAGATTTATTTAGGTTAAACAATACATTTTTGGCTCCTATATATCTATCTTTAGAGTTTGTTCCTCTAAATATTTCATCTATTAGAAAAATCATAGGGCTCTTATTTTTTGAATGGTTAATTATATTTTTAATTTTTATAAGCTCTCTATAAAATGTAGATATACCACCCTTTAAATCGTCTGTTATTCTCATAGAAGTATATATGTCCATAAGGGAAGAGCTCATTTCTTCTGCACACACTGGTGCCCCACTATAAGCTAAAACTAAATTAATTCCTAGCGTTCTTAAAAAAGTAGTTTTTCCCGACATATTAGATCCAGTTATAAGGAGAATATTATTTTTCATAGTTAAATCATTGCATACTCTATCCTTTATATTAATTAAAGGATGCCCTATGTTTTTACATTCTATCTTTAAATTATCACCATATTCTAATTTTAAATTAGGATAACTATCTTTTTCAGATTTAAAATTCTCCTTATGTAAACTATTAGACTGAGTATTTTTATTTAAACTTGTTTTTTTATCGGAATCATATATATTAGGAAAAGAAATTTTGTTATTTATATGAGTTAAAACAGCTAAACTTGCAAAACTTTCTATTTCTCCTATGCCATTTAGCCATTTTTCTATTTTATCGCCATATTTTAATTTCCAAGACTCTAGGGAAAAAACACATTGGTAATCCCAAAGGAAAAATATATTTAAGACTATATATAAAATACCATTGTACCTTAAATTAACCTTCTCCGAAATTATATTTAATTCCTTTATAGCTTTAATAGAACTTTCTTTTTCATTAAAAAGTACTTTCTTTATGCTCTTTAATTTTTCACACTCTACTTCTTCCTTTTCTATTAACTTTAACACCTTACTATAGGTTTGAAAATTATATTTAAGTTTATCTATAGATTGCAGGATAGCATTAATTTTTAAAGCTTTTAACATCCATATTAAGCATTGAACAATACCTAAAACTCCTACTAAAGTATATAGATTCTTAAGCTTTAATATAATTATACCTAGTGATAAAGGCACTGTAATTAATGGCATTATGTACAATATATTTTTTATTACTTTACTTTTTATTAAAATACCATTTTCCCTTATATATTTCATAAGTTTTTCTGTGCTTTTTAGCTTTTCTTTATATTTTCCTGTTGTATATTCTAAGTTTTGGCAAAACTCTAATTTTTCTCCTAACTCCTTTACAGCTCTTTGGTTTAAAATTATTTCATCTTTATTTTTATTTGGCTCTAATAATAATTTTGCTAAATTATCTCTACCATCCTTGGTGTTAGTTGTGTTTATAAGTTGAAAAAGTGATTCTTTTCCCACTATATCCAAATCTCCTGAATAAGGATGATCTTCTGAAATAAATTCTTCTCCTCTATCCTGAAATTCTATCCATTGTCCATTGATTCTATCTACATATTTTTTATTTATATTTATCATTTCTTTGGAAAATTTAAGTTTATTCTTTATATTGCTATGCTTTATTATTAAAGCTATAAACATACATGCCATTAAAATGGATAACCCTAAATATTTACTATAAACACTTGAATTTAAAGCTTTATAAATAAAATATATAAGCCCTATCATAGATATCAATCTTAAAGTCCCCAATATACTATAGATATTGCTATACTCTTTAATATTTTTTCCCTGCTCTTTTATTTTAGTTAAAAATTTATCCTGTAGCATTTAAATCCCTCCTTTGTCATTAATATTATTTATTATTTTTAACTCTTGTATCACAAATTACATTTGATCTTATATTTTTTATTTTATTTACCCCATTTACAGTAAAATTAAATATTTCCTTTAGGAAATCTTCTCTTTTAAATTTTCCTTTTTCCATATCATATAATTTCTTTTCTAATTTTCCTGTATAATCTGTATCTAAAAGTTCTCTTATAGGAAAGGTTTCTATTAATTTAGTACCTTTATCTGTTATTAATAAGGATTTCCCCTTAGGAGTTATATAGCCTGCATATTTTAACTTGTTTATAGTTTCTGCTCTAGTAGCTGCTGTTCCTATGGAATATCCATATAATATGTTTGATTCTTCCTCATTATCTTCATTTTGTTTTGTGTTTTTACCACAGGTTTCCATAGCTTTAAGCAAAGTTTTTTCTGTATGATGAGCAGGTGGTTTAGTCTTTTTTGATATTATTTTTAAACTTTTCATTTCTACTTCATCATCTTTTTCTATAGGTGGTAAAAGTTCATCTTTCTTCTTTTCTTTATATAACTTTAGCCAACCTTTAGCTTTAAGTATTTTGCCCTTTGTCTTAAATAATCTTTCATAATTTTCTCCTAGTACAGTAGTTACTATTTCTGTATTTTCATACTGTGCTTCTTTCATAAATTGAGATATAAATCTATTTTTAACTGCATCATATACTAATCTTTCATCTGGAGTTAAATTTTTAGGTATTATGTAGGTTGGCATTATAGCACTGTGGCTTTCTACCTTAGCATTGTTAAACACCTTTTTTGAAGTGTTAAAAACTATTTCCTCTTTAAAAGGTAAATCATTTTTTAAAACCTCTAATACTTTTTTTGCTTTATCCTTAATACTTTCTTCTAAGGCTGTACTTTCAGTTCTTGGATAGGTTATATATTTTTTTTCATAAAGACTTTGGGATACCTTTAAAACTTTATCTGCAGTAAAACCTTTATATTTACTTGTAATATATCCTTGAAGATTACTTAAATTAAATAAACTTGGTGGATTTTCCTTTTTAATTTCTACAGTTTTTTCTGTTACTAATCCATTTTTGTCCTTTATTTCAGCTTTAAGCTTTTCCATAATTTTTTTATTTGGGAATTTTTCTTTTTTGCCATAAAAGAATTTACCTTTATATTCGCCTTTTTCATTTTTAAAAGTGGCTTCTAATTCATAAAACTCTTCTACCTTAAAATTTTTAATTTCCATTTCTCTGTCATATATAATCTTTAAAGTTGGCATTAATACTCTACCTATATTAAGAAGATTTCCTTTTCCTCTTGTATATTTCATAGTGGCTATAGATGTAAAATTTATACCTATAACCCAATCTGCTAATTGTCTACTTACTCCTGCATCTTGTAAGTTTATCATTTCTTCGTTCTTTTTCAAATCCTTAAGACCTTTTTTTATTTCTGTAGGTGTCCATTCATTTATAAGTATTCTATATATAGGTTTATTTGCTTTTAAATAATTAAATATTAAAAGTGCTATAAGTTCCCCTTCTCTATCATAGTCAGTAGCAGATATTATTTCTTCTACCTCTTCTCTATTTATAAGTTCCTTTATTATTTCAAGTTGTTTTTTTGCTCCTGGATCTACCACATTTCTATTCTTACCATCATTTTTTATTTTATATTTAAACTCTTTAGGTATATATGGAAAATTTTCAAAACTCCAAAGAGCTAATTTAGGATCGTAATCCTTGCAATCATATAAGGTTAATAAATGACCAAAGGCCCAGGTAACTATATATCCATTACCTTCTAAGTATCCGTTTTCCCTAGTTTTACACCCTAGTGCCTCTCCTATATTTCTAGCTACAGAGGGCTTTTCTGCTAATAATAATTTGCTCATTTTCTCACCATCACTATAATTTATTCGTTTTAATTATTCATTTAATGATTATATCATATTTTAGTAGAATTATTCTGTAAAAATAGGGTATAATTCATTCTTTTTAACTATATTAAATCTCAAAAATAGGAGACAGCTCTTTCTTTTTAGTTAAATTCAAACTTAAAAAATTTTGAATGTTTTCCTCTTTTTTTAAATTATCTTAACTAAAAATTTTAGAACTTTCTGCTCCTTTTCACTTTAAAGAAGTTACCATTATTAAATTAAGTCTTAGAATATTTCTTTATTAATTACAAAAGCTAACATATATATTGAAATCTATATATTACGAGTTAAAGAAAGGATAGATATTAATGAACAAATCATGTAATACCTGTGAAAATTTCGAAGGGGTTTTTAAATCTTATTGGTTAGACTCTACTCCAGAAACAGACTATCCTGTTTTAAATGAAGATATCACTGTGGATATAACTGTTATCGGTGCTGGTATAGTAGGAATTACTACTTCTCTTCTTCTAAAAAAAGAAGGTTTTAAAGTTGCACTGATAGATGCAGATAAAATATGCCAAGGTACTTCTGGCCATACTACGGCCAAAATAACCTCTCAACATCATTTAATATACGATAAGTTAATTACTGAAATGGGAATAGAAAAAGCACAAAAGTATGCAGATGCCAATGAATTTGCAATAAATTTCATAGAGAATATAGTTAATGAATATTCTATAGACTGTGATTTTCACAGACTCCCTGCTTATATTTATACTGAAGATGAAAACTTTGTATCTTCAATAAAAAAAGAAGCAGAGGCAGCTTTAAGCTTAGGATTAAAAGCAAAATTTTTAGATAGTATTCCTATTTCTTTGCCTGTAAAAGCTGCTTTATGTTTTGAAAATCAAGCTCAATTTCATCCACGAAAATATTTATTAGACCTAGCCAATAAAATACCTGGAGATGGAAGTCATATATTTGAAAATACAAAAATAGTAGACATTGATAGCGATAATAGCTGCGTATGTACTACTGATAATGAGAAGAAAATATCTTCTTCGAAAATTATTGTAGCTTCACACTTTCCTTGCTATGATGCTTTAGGATTATACTTTGCAAGACTTTCTCCAAAAAAATCTTATGTTTTAGCTGTAGAAACAAAGGAAGACTTTCCCAAAGGTGTGTTTATAAATGCTGAAGAACCTGGACGCTCTCTTCGTTGTCAAAATTATAAGGGCAGCAAAATTGTTCTTGTAGGCGGCGAGGGCCATAAGACAGCTCATGGAGAAAATACGTTAACTCATTATAAAAATTTAAAGTCCTTTGCAGAAAAAACTTTTAGTATAGATAATATATTATACTATTGGTCAACTCAAGATTACATGACTTTAGATGGAGTGCCTTACATAGGACATTTAACCTCTTCTACTAAAAATATTTATGTAGCTACGGGTTTTGGAGAATGGGGAATGACAAATGGTACTGCTGCTGCAATATTACTAAAGGATCTCATTACTAATAAAGAAAATTCCTGGAAGGATTTATATAATCCATCAAGACCTATGACCTCCAGTTCCATTAAAAACTTATTTACTTTAAATATAGATGTAGCCAAAGAACTTGTTAAAGGTAAGCTACAAGGTGCACCTAATACATTAGACCTTAATAATGACGAAGGAAAAGTTGTTACAATTGATGGACGAAAGTATGGAGCTTATAAAGATAATGCCGATACTATTCATTTAGTAGATAATACTTGTACTCACCTAGGTTGCGAACTCAAGTGGAATGATGCAGAAAAATCTTGGGATTGCCCTTGTCATGGCTCTAGATTTAGCTATGAAGGTGATATTATTGAAGGGCCTGCTATTAATAAATTAAATCATTATAAAGAAAATCCTAATAAAATTGATCCAAATATTTTATAATATTATAAAATAAAGATGGAGAGCTATTTTTCATAATAGAACTCCATCTAAACCTTAGAATCATTTAATAATTACTTAATTTATTCTATTGTTATACTATAGCAAGTTGATTTTTGCTTTTTCACAATCCTCTATCATTAAATCTGGCCATATGGATGCTTGAACTTCCCCTATATGTGCTTTTCTTAAAAAATACATACATATTCTTGACTGTCCAATTCCACCACCAACGGTATATGGCAATTTACCCTCTAAAAGCAATCTATGAAATTCTAGATTTTTTCTATCTTCACAACCTGCTATTTTAAGTTGTTTTTCTAGAGATTCTTCATCTACTCTTATACCCATAGAAGATAATTCAAAGGCTCTTTCTAATACTGGATTCCAAAATAATATATCTCCGTTCAATGTCCAGTCATCATAATCTGGAGCTCTTCCATCATGCTTTTCTCCTGAGGCTAAAACTCCCCCTATTTCCATTAAAAATACTGCTCCCTTTTCTTTAGTTATAGCATCTTCTCTTTCCTTTGAATCTAAATCCGGATAAGTATCTTCGAGTTCTTGAGAAGTTATAAAACATATTTCCTCTGGTAATATTTCATTGAATCCCTCATATTGGCTACAAATCTCTCTCTCTGTTTCCTTAAATACACTATATATTTTGTTAACTATAGACTTTAAAGTTTCTTTGTTTCTATCTTCTTTTTTAATAACTTTTTCCCAATCCCATTGATCCACATATATAGAATGAAGGTTATCTAAATCCTCATCTCTTCTTATGGCATTCATATCTGTATAAAGACCTTCACCAACTTTAAAATCATATCTGTGTAAAGCCATTCTTTTCCACTTAGCTAAAGAATGTACTATTTCTATCATTTCTTCCTTTAGATCTTTCATATCAAAAGCTACTGGTCTTTCTACTCCATTTAAGTTATCATTCATACCTGTATTTTTTCTTACAAATAAAGGTGCTGAAACTCTTGTAAGGTTCAACTTTTCTGCTAAAGTTCTTTCAAAAAAATCTTTAACCTTTTTTATTGCAACCTCTGTTTCTCTTATTCCTAATGTGGATTCATATCCTTCAGGTATCATTAATCTATCTTTAAATTTTATCATATGTTTCCCTCCTAAAACTTTCTTCAAAATTATTTTACATAAACCCTATAGTCTTATATCTAGGATTAAATAATTACCTATTAGTACTAACATTATGATTATTATATCCAAAATCAATTTATTAATTATATATTAGATATTATCGTAATTTTATCATTAAGTCAATATATTTTTTAATAAAATATCAATTTTTTATAGTATTTGTTTAATACTTTAGTAATTATCACCCTTTAGTTTTTAAAATATTAATTTGCTATGTTTTAAAATAATGTTTACATAAATAAAGGATGAAGAATTTCACTTGAATTCTCCATCCTTATATTTATTTTACATATTAAATATACATCTTATTCCATTTTCACCATAACATTTCCCACAGGATATACATTTAGCTTTTCTATTTTCATCTTTTTCAAATTTATTTATTAAATCTGGTTCCCTTATAAAAGGTCTAGCCATTGAAAAATATTCTATCTTACTATTGTTTAATATTTGATCCATATTATTATAACTTCTATTCATACCAACTAAAATTATAGGAGTATCTACTTGTTCTGCTATTTTGGAAGCATACTCTTTATATATAGATTCCTTTTTATTAGTTTCTGTCCAAATTGTTCCTCCACCGCTGATTTCTATAGAATCTATACCTTTCTTAGAAAGTTCCCTGCAAACAAATTCACATTCCTTAAAGGTTGCTCCTCCTTCTTCAAAATCAGAACAATTAATTTTTATGGATATATGAAAATCCTCTCCTACTGTTTTTCTTATCTTATCATAAACTTCTAGTATTAATGCACCTCTCTTTTCCACTGAACCACCGTATTTATCCTTTCTTTTATTAAAAAGAGGACTTAATGTTCTACTTAAAAAATATCCATGTGCTCCATGAATTTGAATTCCATCAAAACCTGACTCTTTAGCCCTTTTAGCTGCCTCAGCAAAAGATTTTACTATAGCCTTTATATCATCTTCTGGCATATTTTCACTTAATCCGTAAAATTCACTACCGGTTTCATTATTAATATAATTTTCTCCTAAGACTATTTGCATTAATACTTTAGCTCCATATTTATGAATTATATCTGTCAAAAGCTTATGTTCTTTAATAAAGCTATCATCATAAATTCCAAGGATTCTAAGACTTGGCTTATCATAATCAAATATAGTAGTGTAACTAGTTATTATTAATCCAACTCCACCCTTTGCTAATTCTTCATATAAATTAAGTAATCTCTCCGTGATATGTCCTTCTTCTGTGGCCATGCCCTCCCAGGTGGCTGAACGAACAAATCTATTTTTAAGTTCCATTGTTTTTATGCAGGTTTTATCAAATAAACTTTTCATAAAAGTTCCCCCTGTTTTATTTCAATTCTATATTATTATATTAGCATAGTTTGATTTAATGTTGAACTTTCAGCAAAGGAGTTAAAACAGATTTTTTAACTATCTCTTATATATTACTTTAAATATATTAACTCTTCCTCTATTTTTTAAAAGATTCTATTGTTAAAATTTATTTATTGTACCCAATATTAGAAATTATGATTATGATTAGCCTGTTTTCATATACAAAAATCTTAAATTATATTAATATTAATGAACTTAATTTTTACTTACTTATTAAAATAAAATAGCTTCTTAAAACAAACATACAGAATATATTAAATAAGATTTTCAGATACTAAAAAATCAATAAAATTATTGATTTTTAGTATCTTGTTTTCAGTATTTTATGATATAATATTTTATACTTGCTATTCATTATTAAATGAAATGAAAAATCATTTATATAAATATATTGAAAAATTAGATAAATATAACTAATATTAGAAAGGTAAGGTATATAATATGAATAAATTTAAAATAGAAAATCCTAAAAATCATGAATTGAATGTTATATGTGTTAAAGCTACAGCATCTGAAGCTGTTATTTCTAATGAACATCATCATAGTCATAGTGGAGTATATGAAGGTGAGAGAAAAGATGGGAAAATGCATGGTTTTGGTACATATACTTACACTAACGGAACTAAATATGTAGGTTACTGGAAAGAAAACATGATGCATGGTGAAGGTGTTTTAATTTGGGCTTCTGGTGAAAAATATACTGGTAGTTGGAAAGATGATGAAAAACATGGATATGGCATATATACTTGGCCTGATGGAGAAAGTTATGTTGGATATTGGGAAAATGATTTAAAATCCGGTCAGGGTATTTATACTTGGTCCGATGGTGATGTTTATACTGGTGATTGGATTTGTGATTTTCGTCATGGACATGGAGTTTATGTTTGCAACCATGGAGATAAATATATTGGTCAATGGGTAAATGATTTAAGACATGGAAAAGGTATGTACATTCACTCTAATGGTGAAATTTTCATTGGTGAATATAAAAATGATGAGAGAGTTGAAAATTCTAATATTTAAGAATCATTTAATTACATAATTTTTGCTATTTTAGACTATAAAAATAGTTTTACTTTTAACAAGTTATACACTTTTTTCTTAATATAAATTTATCATAAAAGATAAAAATAACTTTAAAATCCACTAAAAATAAGATACCTCTAAACTATAACAGTTCAGAGGTATCTTTGTATTTAACAATAGGAATTGTGATTATCCTAAAATATTTAGCCTAGAATAAAGGGGTTTTTGTTCCCTTTGTTTTCTCTTTTATAAATGTTTTAACCTCATTGCTAGTTAAAGCTTCTTCTACTTCCTTTGCCCATTCTTTGTCTTCTTTAAGTACTAAGACAATACCCTCTTCTTGAGCAAAAGCTAAAGCTTTTTCTGAATCCTTACCCGCTTTAAGCATAACATCCGCCATAACTATAGCCATATCAGTATCGTTTAATGCATTTGCTAAATTTAATCTTTCCATTTCGACAAATTTTAAATTATGTTTATTTTCAACAATATCTAAAGTGTTTGGTACTTCTACACCTTTTTTAAGTTTAATTATTCCTTCTTTATCTAATAATTTTAATGCTAAAGCTCTATTAGTATTATCATTAGATACTGCAACAGTCATTTTATCCTTAATATCATTTATTTTCTTAATTTTATTAGAATATAATCCTATTTGGAATGCAAAAACTGGCTTACCATATGCTTTTAATTTTGTTCCTCTATCCTTGTTGAAATTGTCCATATAATCTTGATATTGATAAAAGTTACCATCTATACTTCCATCATTAACTGCCATATTAGGTGTTATTGCATCATCAAATACTTTTACTTTCATTTCATATTTGCTACTTTTTTTGTTAAATACTTTTTGAGCTTCCTCTAAAACATCCTTTGATATAACTGATGTTCCTATAGTTATTACCTTTTTATCTCCTGATGTTTCAGTGGCTTTTTCCTTATCTTTAGATGAACTGTTTCCACAGGCTACCATTCCCAATGTTAATGTTATAGCTGCTAAAATACTGACTATTTTCTTCCCTTTCATTTTTAAATCCTCCTTAAATATGTAAAATTTATTAAATTATATGGACTGTTACTTTCTATGTATATATTTATTTAAAAATATAGTTAAGT
>OGSC01000304.1_pt1 | contig 31279 bp, 42 predicted proteins | sample 1573751 | NCBI WGS metagenome assembly OGSC01 (sample SAMN03295840, study PRJEB24534) | human gut metagenome | isolation source: fecal sample 8 from infant 5 | host: Homo sapiens | place: USA: Pittsburgh, PA | collected 2014-07
CAAATTGAGGATAAAAAAAACCCCCACATCATGTGGGGGAAGACAGGGATGGTGAAGAAATCCAGCCAGTAACATAATGGAATAAAAGGATTTATTCTAAACTTCGTCTACATTTTGACTACACTTCGACAAAGAAGCAGCCAGGCGCACCGCGCTTGGCTGTTCCGTTTTTGAGCACCATCGACAATAATACCCGCCTTAATACGGAGGGTACTCAATGGAAACAATCATCACCGTTATCGCCGCTGTTGCTGGGATCGCTTTTTGGGTTGGGCTAATCAATCCCAAATGGGTTTTTATGCCAAATCGAAAGCGCTCATCTGCTATATACTTCGGGGTGTGCCTCTTGGCAGCAATCATAGGTTCAATGGTTGCACCAGTCGCGCCGAAAGCTGTTGCTGAAAATAAACCCCAGCCAGCAGTGACAAACACAGAACAAACACAACCCGCGGCTAAACCCAAAGAACAATTAACAACCACTATCGACTTTTCAGAAGCGACTAATCAACTTCCCCTTGCCTTATCCAAGGCGCTCGGAGATCTGAATCTCACAGTTAAACCAGTCATTTACAACAAAGCCTTAGTAGTTGCATTCAATTTTGACAGCATAGAAGAACTACAGGCGAAAAGTGCCGTTCAGTCCGTATGCATCAGCTATTTCAATCACGGGGAATCTAACAGGGCTTGGAAGGCTGGTTTATTCGATCATATTTATGTGACTAACGACATTTTAACCAAAGGCTACGTTTTTCAGGGCGGTGAATCTTCGTGTGATATCTGGGGCAAAAAGGCCGGGGATAGTGGCGATCAATATTTAAGTGAAAACCTTACACGATCAAGGTTTGTAGCCATAAACATGAAATAAATAAAGGCCCCATTTAGGGGCCGCTTTTATAATGCCAGCGATAACTGATCTTCGCCGTGGTGACTTCTTGGAAAAGCTTCTTGTGGCACCATCGCGCCGGGCGCTGGCTGGGTCTGGTTTAGTGAACCGTCTATTTCCGTCATGCTGGTGAAACAGTACCCGCACAACATATTTTGACACTGGTGATAGCTGCGCCGCACAAGCAAACTCAGCTCAACACTGGTTCTGGTTTTTGCTATTGCACGGCAGCGAGGACAGCGCATTGCCATACGCGGGCCTCCTTTCAGGATTGGTTAATATCAACGCAAGTATAACGCTTAAGACGTTGAATCGTCACTCTCCGCTGTCCAGTCGTCGATTTTTACTTCCAGTTCCAGCGACGTGGTAAACCCTCCCCCGCCAATATCGTGAACGCACCGCGTTATCGTCCAGTTCCCACTGTCGATCGTGGACTTAAAGCCGTAGACGCTGGCGGGCTGTTCCGGGTACAAATCTGCGCGGCCACGCGCCAGGGTGATACTGAACGTCGCCGCTCCACGCTGCAACTCCCGCCACTTAGCCGCAGCGGCACGCTTCGCCGCCTTTTCCGTCTTGAAGGTTTTACGGATAACAAAAACGTTACCTTCGGCCCCGGCCAGATAATCACCCTCTTTTTTGCTGGATGCAGGCTCTTTCTTTTTGGCCTGGCTGGTTCGTCGCCTGCGGGTGGTTTTCTTCACGGTAGTGGATGGTTTTTTGCCAAAGTTGAGATCAAGCCAGTATGCAGTTACGCCTGTGTACGCGTCGCGGTCAGCTACGTTAAACCGATGTTTATCACCGCTTGACCGGACGATCTCGATTACCGGCAGCGGCTTGCCACTCTGCGTCACTCCCTTGCCCGGCGTGATAAACAGAAGCATACCGTTTTTAATGGTTGCCACCGCGCCCAGCATTTCGGCCATGCGCGTTAAGAAGCTGATATCTGATTCACTCGTCTGATCAGCGTGGTCTATCTCAATCTTCGCCAGTTCTTCGCTGACGCCCGCACGCAGATCGTAGCGGCTGGCAATGCTGGCGACCACATCCCCCACGGTAATATCGTGCCAGCTATATTCCCTCTTCACGTTGAAGGTATCGCGGAAATCTGCGCTTCTGGCACTGATCGTTAGCTGGTCAGGCGGGCCAGCGTGTCCGATTTCGTCAACCGTATACACTCCCTTAAAAACCAATGGATCATTATCCCAGCCCAGCGCCACCGATATCTTTGCGCCGCGTGATGGTAATGCTACCTGCCCGTCAGCATCATCCAGAGTCAGATCCAGCGTGTCCGCTTCAAAGCCCCGGTTATCTGTCAGAGAAAGGGAGATCAGCCGGTTATCCAGCGCCGTAAGCTGCTTACCCTCAATCTCAATACTGAACGCCGGGCGCGGCGAATATCGGTTTTCTGTCGTGTCCATATCAACTCCTTCATCATGATGGGGTACATCGTCGCCACGCGCGCGCGCATGAACAACGCCCCGTCATTGTTGCAGGTTGCTGACAACCCTTATTCATCGCATCGGCCTGCCATTGCCGCAATGATATTCGCAGTCATTAAACTGGCGAGGCAAATACATGGCCACTAACTACCATCACGGTGTAACCGTCACGGAAACCACCGACCTTAGCACGATGATCACCGACATTGATTCGGCGGTGATCGGCGTTGTCTGCACCGCTGATGATGCGGACGAAACAGCGTTCCCGCTGGATACCCCTGTACTGATCACCCGCGTGGCTAACATGCTGGGCAAGGCAGGTAAAACCGGCACCCTGTTTACCACCCTGAAAGCGATTTCAGACCAGACCAGCCCGCAAACCATTGTGATCCGCGTTGCTGATGCTGCAAATATCGAACCGCCAGAAGGCGGCACCGCACAGACACAGGATCAACTGGTTATTGGCGGCACCGATGCAAACGGACGCTTTACCGGCATGTACGCGCTGCTGTCTGCCGAAATGCGCGTAGGCGTGCGCCCGCGTGTGCTGGCTGTTCCCGGTCTTGATACGGAAGCGGTGGCCGCACAACTCGGCGTCATTGCCGAAAAGCTGCGCGCGTTTGCTTACGTGGCAGCGAACGGCTGCAACAGCATCGCCGAAGTGAAGGAATACCGCGAACAGTTCTCCCAGCGTGAAATGATGGTTATCTGGCCTAATTTCATCTGCTACGACACCAACGCCGGAGCGAATGCCACCGTGCCCGTGGGTGCCCATGCGGTTGGGATGCGCGCCAAAATCGACGCAACGCAGGGCTGGCATAAAACCATTTCCAACGTGCCCGTTAATAACGTGCTGGGGATGGATCGGGATATCTATTTCACGTTGCAGGGCACCGATACCGACGCCGACGAACTGAACGCAGCAGGCGTTACCACGCTGATCAAGCAGGACGGCTACCGCATCTGGGGATCGCGTACCTGCGACGCGGAAACGTATATCTTCGAAAGCTATACCCGAACCGCGCAGATCGTTGCGGATACCGTCGCCGAAGCACATTTCGCCTATGTTGATAAACCGCTTACCCCGTCGCTGGTAAAGGACATTGTGGACGGTATCAATAAGAAGCTGACCTCATATGTGACGGCTGGCAAGCTGCTGGGCGCCCGCTGCTGGTATGACCCGGAACCGAATACCTCGGAAACCCTGCGCAATGGTCAACTGACCATTAAGTACAACTACACCCCTGTTCCACCGCTGGAAAATCTCAGCCTGGTACAGGAGTTCACCGACGAATATTTCGCTACGTTTTCCAGCGCAGTGAATAACTAACCGGGGGCGCTTATGGCACTGCCTAAGAAACTCAAATATTTCAATATGTTCTTTGACGGGGATAACTACTTCGGCATGGTGCCGGAAATCACCCCCGCCAAACTCACCAAAAAAACCGAAGACTACCAGGCGGGCGGTATGCCGGGTTCGGTTGCGGTGGATCTGGGCTTCGACGCTGGCGCCCTGGATATGGATATCACGCTGGGCGGCATGGATGCAGGGCTAATGAAAAAATGGGGCGTTACCACTGCGGACGGAATGCAGGTGCGCTTTGCTGGCTCTTACCAGGACGATGCGACCGGCGACGCCGTACCGTGCGAAATCCAGACGCGTGGCCGCTTCACTGAACTGGATCCCGGTTCGGCAAAGGTTGGGGATGATACTTCGCATAAGTACACCCTGAAAAACACCTATTACAAGCTGACCATCAATAGCGAAGAAATTATCGAAATTGATGTGCTCAACATGATCTACAAAGTTGCCGGTGTGGATGTGCTGGAAAAACACCGCGCTAACATCGGCTTATAAGGAAACCCGGCACCATGAGCAAGACCAAAGAAAACACCGTTATTCTTACCGCCCCTATTACGCGCGGTAAGACCAAAATCACCGAAGTGGCGATCACTTCCGTGCTTAAACAGGCTGGATCACTGCGCGGCTTAAAAGCCTATGACGTGCTGACGTCCAACTATGACGCGCTGGTTATTCTGCTGCCCCGCGTTACCGCTCCGGCACTAACCGCCGATGAGATTGCCCGAATGGATACCTGGGATTTTTGCCAGTTAGCCAACGCGGTGGTTGATTTTTTGCAACCCTCTTCGGATCTGACCGCGACGGATACGGGCAACGAATCATCCGATGCCCCTGCGAACGCATAGAAGACCTGATGGCAGATATCGCCGTCATATTCCACTGGCGGCCGGTAGAGATGGACGCCATGACGGTACAGGAAATACTGTTATGGCGTGATCAGGCGGCTGCGCGCAGTGGTGGAGATCACTAAATGGCAGACCGCAATTTAAATATCAGGGTGGCATTCAGCGCCCTGAATAATATGTCCCGCCCTGTCAACGCGGCGCGCCAGAGTGCCGCCGCGTTGGCGTCTCAAATCAATCAGACCAAAACCAGCATCAAAGGGCTTGAGCGTCAGGCAACCAGCTTCGACCGCCTCACCGCAGCCAATAAAAAAACCACCGAACAACTGGCCCAGGCGAAAGAACAGGCCCGGCAAATGGCGGCGGCTTATGGCCCGTTACGCCAGCGCAGCGCCGAACAGGTTGCCGCCCTCAATCAGCAACGTGCAGCCATTCGCCAGTTAACCCAGCAGCAGAAAGGTGAGCAGACGCAGCTTAATCAGTTGCGCGCCAGCTTCTACAGCGAAGGCATTGCGATCCGCAGCGCCAGCCGGGCGACGGAACAGATCAACCAGCGCACTGCGCAATACAATCGCCAGCTTGCCGAACAGCAGCGACGGCTTGACGCTGTAAACCAGGCGCAGGCCCGTTACAGCCGCGCCAAAGAAACCGGCGAAAAGATGATGAGCGGGGGAATGAAAACCGCCGCAGTGGGTGCGGCAACCCTCGCACCTGTCGCCGCTGCGGTGAAATCCTACAGCAGTCTTGAAGACGCGATGAAGGGCGTAGCCAAACAGGTAAACGGCTTGCGTGACGACAGCGGCAACCGCACCCCGCAATATGAAGAAATGCAGCGGGCGATCATGGATGCCAGCGAAAAGCTGCCAATGGCAAACGGTGCTGTTGACTATGCCGCCCTGGTCGAAGGCGGCGCACGTATGGGCGTCGCAAACAGCGATGATCCGTGGGAAAAACAAAAAGCCGATCTGCTGTCTTTCGCCAGCATGGCGGCAAAGGCTTCTGTTGCCTTCGAACTTCCCGCCGACCAGCTTTCTGAAAGTCTCGGTAAGATTGCCGGGCTGTATAAAATCCCAACCCAAAACATTGAACAGTTAGGCGACGCCATAAACTACCTGGACGATAACGCGAAGTCGAAAGGCTCCGATATTATCGACGTGCTCCAGCGCGTTGGCGGACTTGCCAGCCAACTGGATTACAAGCAAGCCGCCGCGCTGGGTTCCACCTTTCTGACGCTTGGATCACCTGCCGAAGTTGCCGCCAGCGCAACCAATGCAATGGTGCGCGAACTATCGATCGCCACAGTACAAAGCGATAAATTTTTGGGTGCGCTGGATGAAATCGGCGTCAATGCTGAAAAAGTCCAGAAAAGCATGTCAGTGGACGCGATGGGCACAATCATTTCAGTGCTGGAAGCGTCCAAAAAACTTGCACCAGATAAGCAGGTAGCCAACCTTACTCAAATTTTCGGTAAAGAGTTCGGCGATGATGCGCAGAAACTTGCGAACAACCTGCCCGAACTACGCCGCCAAATAGAACTGACGCAGGGCGCAGCCGCCAAAGGTTCTATGAATCGGGAATCTGATATCAATAAAGATTCCCTTTCAGCTCAGTGGCAACTGACCAAAACCGGCGCGGTTAACGCATTGAGTTCAGCAGGGGAAACGCTCCGCGAACCGCTGATGGATATCATGCTTACCGTCAGTAAGGTAGTTGGCAGCGTCCGCCGCTGGGTTGAGGCAAATCCGGCTCTGGTTGGCTCAATCATGAAAGTCACCGCAGCCATAGGCGCGTTGCTGGTTGTCGTGGGTGGCCTGATGCTGACCATCGGCGCAGTGCTCGGCCAGATGGCACTTGTTCGCCTCAGCTTCACCACGTTGGCCGGTGAAGGAGGAATAGCGCGGCTGACTGGTGGAGTAATGCGCCTGGGTGGTGCATTCCAGTGGCTTGCTGGCTCGCCTATGCAGGCATTGTTAAGCGCCGGTCGCATGGTATTCTGCCCGCTTATCACGCTACTGGCTGGCATTTCTGCACCCGTCTGGGGGCTGATTGCTCTCTTTGCTGCGGCAGCAGTGGCCGTCATTAAATTCTGGGAACCAATACAGGCATTTTTCACTGGTTTCTTTAACGGCATCATGACGGGCTTACAACCTGTATTTGATGCTTTCAACGCTGTTTTCGCTCCATTAGCCCCAATCTTTGACGCGATAGGCTCCGCTATTAGCGGCGTTTGGGATTGGTTTACAAAATTGCTTGAACCGATCAAATTTTCCAGCGATGCGCTAGAAACTTGCACTACTGTTGGCGAAACATTTGGGAGGGTTCTGGGTACTGCAATAAGCGGTTTGCTTTGGCCGCTACAAAAACTGATGGAGGGTGTCGGCTGGGTACTGGAGAAACTTGATCTAATTCCTGCTGGACTTGATGCAGCAAACGCCAAAGCAGAAAGCCTTAAAAAAGATCCCGTTGTCTGGGAGTGGGATCCGCAGCAAAAGAAAATGGTTAAAAAGGATTGGCACTGGTCGCCGGATAAACCAAACCAACCTAAACCGCCAAAACCACCAATAACTCCGAAGCCAGTTGGCATCCCAGACCTTATGGGAGCGCCAAACTTAACGCCGAAGATGAGCAAGAGTCTGGATAAAATCGCAGACAACACGGGAAAAATGGCGGCAAAAGACGGCCCCGGCGAAATCGTCTTCAAGAATAAGCAGCCCTATATCCCGATCCGGGGCGGATATTCGGAACCGCTTAAGCAGGCGCAGCGCCAGCTACCATCCCTTACCGATTGGGTGACGCAGCAGACCGGATCGCTGATCGCTTCCGTTACACCGTGGCAGGTTGAGAAGCCCGCCGCACGGGTTCCCGTTTCGGCGTCGCCCTCTGCGGCTTCCGTCGCTGCGCTAATGCCTGCGCCGGGTGGCGATGTATATAACCTTAACTTCGACTTTAGCGGCCAGAAACTGGATGAAGAAACCATTATCAGGCGCGTGCGCGAAGAACTTGCGTTAGCGAAGCAGCAAGCCGACCGGCGCAAGCGTTCCCAACTGACCGATCACGTCTAAGGGCAATATCATGATGATGATTCTGGGGATGTTCCCCTTTTCACTGCAAACCACGCCTTACCAGAGTGCGAATAAAACCAACTCATGGCGGCACGTCAAAAACGATCGCGTGGGGAAATCCCCGCGCTATCAGTTCATCGGCGCTGATGAAGAACCGTTCGTACTCAGCGGCACGCTGTACCCCGAAATAAGCGGCGGTGATGTGTCGCTTGTCATGCTGGAAACTATGGCTTTTTCCGGGCGCCCGTGGCCCCTGATTGAAGGCACGGGCAGGATCTACGGCATGTATGTAATTGAGCAGATTACGCAAAACCGGACGGAATTTTTTAAGGACGGGAAGGCAAAGAAAATTGATTTTACGCTCAACCTGAAACGGGTAAGCGAGGACATACGGGAAAAGCTGGCGGAAATCACCAATGATGATGTGCTGTCTATGGTGAAAGCGGGGGTGAATTTCTAACTTTATTTTTTATGGCCAATACGTTCATTGTTGGCAGTGTGGTACCGAAATCTTCGGGCACCGTCACTTTTAACCGTGCTACAGCACGGTCATTTATGGCGGTGCTGTAGCTTCTATCAAAGGTTGGTTTGGAAGATATAGCTAAAGCAGGGGTGTGCTCGGGTGTTTTGGGAGTGAACGGATACATATCTATTCCACTGATAATCGGTGGTGTTAAGAGAAACCTCCTTATCCAGTGGGGTTCTGCTGAATTTGGCGGAACCGGCTCGCCAACTTCTGGTGTATGGAATAATTTCACATACGCTTTCCCTTCAACGAGCTACAAAGTAGTAGCCATACATTATGGATATGCACCAGGGACAGCAGGAATATTATCGGTATATGGCAACAACAAAACTGGATTTTATGGCTGTGCTGGACTGGCAACAACAACGAACACTGCTGCTGGCATGTATATCGCAATAGGAATTTAAAATGAGCAAAAATTATTTTAGCGCAGAAAGATGTCAGTTCTTTATTGGCGCACTGAAGGATACTTACATTACGTCAGGAACGTGGCCTGATGATGCCCAGGAAATTGATTCTTCTGTTGAAACTGAATATTCTTCCACGCCTCCTGAAGGGATGGTTTTGGGAGCTGATTCTTCTGGTCTTCCTGCCTGGGTTGATAAACCTGCCCCGACACATGAGGAACTAGTCGAACAGGTAGAAGCAAAGCGCCAGTCGTTGCTCGATGAAGCGAACATAATCACAACTGACTGGCGAACAGAGCTGGCACTGGGCATCATCAACGACGATGATAAAGCGAAACTTACGGAATGGATGAAGTACATCAAGGCAGTGAAAGCCGTTGATACTTCAACGGCTCCTGATGTTATTTGGCCAGAGAAACCGGCTGATTAGGCCATTCAATATCTGGTGCGCTGGAGGTGTCTACAGCTTCCAGCGCGTCCAGATAATCCAGCCACAGATTGTACTGCGCCAGTTCGTCACCTTTCAGACGACCAATCGCCGCTTTACCGGGCCACTGTTTACTGCTCACGTAGTCATTCGCCTGGTCTATACGATTCTGCTTCTCTGCCATTGCAACAGCTACCAGTTGGTCATGAGTCGGCGGCGGTAAATCAGCCCAGGCAGGCATTTTATCGCCACCAACTACCCGCACCTTATCCACCATAGACGCCGAAAACTCCGTAAAAACATCAGCACTAACTTCGACAAGATCACTTAAATCCCATTCTGCAGATTTATAGTCCCCAAGCAGTGGTTCAGGGAAAAAGGCATTATTTAAAGCAGACCATAAATATTTCATTATCAGTACCCCACCGCACGAACGAACACATCCAGACCAGAGTTCAAATAAGTTGACGCAACGCGACAGGCAAATTTATCTATCACCATGCCGGACACAAACGGTGTGCCATCACGCGTGGCTGTGATACCTGCATAATTAACATTTACCCCATAGCATCTATTAGGGAATGGGTTAGGGAAAAGAATATTGATGGTTCCATTCACGGTTGCGGAGGGAGCCTGAGGAACAGTTACGGTGAACCATTGCTCAATAAAACCTCCCGGATATTTCATAAACCCCTGAGTCGCGCTAGAAAAAATAAAGCTGCTCATGTCCGGTATCTGGTTTGCACCCGTTCCCACGCCTCTTTTTGCCGCTTCTCCCAGACCAAGGTATTGGAGAATGCCGTTAACTGTCTTTCCCGATAAAGCAGTTAAAGTGCTATCAAGCGGCTGCTTACCCGCCAGCGCATTCGTTACAGTGGTGGCAAAGTTTGGATCATTTCCCAGCGCTGCCGCCAATTCATTCAGCGTGTCCAGTGCAGCCGGGGATGATGCTACCAGTGCAGCAATTGCTGATTTCACAAATTCCGTTGTGGCAATCTGCGTATTATTCACTGTCTGCGCCGCAGTAGGTGCGGTGGGTGTTCCGGTCATAGCTGGGCTTGCCAGCGGAGCTTTCAACGCAAGAGCGTTGTTAATGGTTGCACTGAAATTAGGATCATTGTTGATTGCAGTAGCAATTTCTTTCAGTGTATCCAACGTGGCGGGCGCACCTCCAATCACAGCAACCAACGCCGCCTGAACAAATGCGGTATTCGCCAGCTGTGTGGAGTTATTACCAGCCTTAGCAGTCGGCGCTGTAGGCGTTCCCGTCAGGGCCGGGCTTGCCTTTGGTGCATATTGTTTATGAGGGTCTGCCGCTGCGATGTGCGCCGCCAGTTGCTGATCTACGAAGGCTTTAACCTGGATTATCTGGTCATCAACATACTGACGAGTCGCCAGTACTACCGAAGGGTCAATTTTCAGCGTCACGGCGGCGGTGCTGCTGACAATCAGGATCATGCGCACGACCTGCACGCGCCCGCTTCCCTCCTGTAACTGCGGCTTATAGGTTTCCGCGCAGTTAGCGACGGCAATCATATCGCCGTCTTTATCAAACAAACCGATTTCACGGATCCACCACCCGCCCACGTCTTCGGGGATCACCTGTTCGGCAATAATCTGGTTGGCGTTGTTCGGATCAATGCTCAGGGTATTGAGTGGCGCGCGGCGCAACTCATGAACCAGCGCCGTTTGTGCCGGGTTCGGTGTCGGCAATGCGCCGTTACCATCGCCTACAGCCATCTGGGTGATCTCAACCTGCACACCCAATGCCGTGGCATTTGCCAGTTTCGCCGCGCCCACATTGGTTAGCACGGCATAATATTTAGTCGCCACTTGCGATCTCCACGGTGTCAATTAAATGGATTGCCGCCCCGGTGTAATCATCACCGCCCACGGCTATGGTTTCAGGAAAATACGGGTACACGGTTAGCGTATCGCCGGAATAACTGCCCGCGCCGATATACAGATCGCCGGTTGTTTGCAGGTGAAGAGACATTCCCAGCATATGACGGCTGCACGGCTTCACATCGGCGATCAGGCGTTCAAGTTCCTGATAGGTTTCTTCACTAATGCCCTGGCCTTCCACGCCAATATCCAGCGTGAAGGTGCCCGGTGCGGTGTCGATGTTCCACCACTCGTTAACCCGGATGAAGAAGCCGAACGGCTCCACAACCCGGCGCATGGCGCCCGTTGTACCCTTATACTTATGCAGGTAGAACGCATCGGCCACCGCCTTACGCTTCGTGCTAATCGGCCAGGCCTCATCCCATCGATCAACGGAGAAGGCCCACGCCAGATAGGGCAGCAGATCAGCCCGACACGTCCACGGGTTCCACAACTGGCGCAGCGGCACAGGCACTTCACCCAACGACGCACAGACGCGCGCGGCGACTCGCTCCATTCGGCTGGCGCTGGGTGGTAACAGGTCATTACTCATCGTAACCACCCACCGTTATGGTGTATTCGGTGCAGTGCGATGCCTGGTAGTCACTCAGCACGATATCCGCAACAGGCTGCGCCAGTTCAACGCGCTGGACGCCTTCGACGTGCAGGGCGGCATAGATAGCCGAAAGGCGGATATCACGACCTAAGCGATTCTGCGCGGCAATATACGCCTGTAACTGCTGTTCCGATGCCTGCCGGACGGGTTCCGCTTCCGGCCCCGGATAGATGTAAAGCGTTGCATCAATCTGGTACGGCACGATCTCCGCAGACTGCACCGTTACCCTGTCGGCCACCGGGCGCACCTCTTCATCGTTCAGGGCAGCAGCGACCACAGAAAGCAGATCATCGCTGGCCGTTCCGTCACCCTCACGCGACAGCACCGAAATGGTGACGCAGGCAGGCGTAGGACTGACCGCCGAAATATCAGCTACGCGCCCGTCAGCCGAACGCCCCCAAAACTCATATGCCGCCGTTGGCCCTGCCACGCTCAGACCTTCAAAAGCCTGCTGGGTACGCGTGCGTAAATCCGCGTCTGACTCCATCACGGCTTCAATTGGCGGGGTAACGCTGTCGTCTTCTTCCTGAATGGTCAGACGTTCAACGTTGAAATTGACCGTCAGATTATCCAAATCGCTATCCGTGGAATAAGCCAGCATCACCGCGCGGGCCGCTTCATTCACCCGCTGGCGCAACAGCAATTCGCGATAGCAATTCTCTTCCAGCTGCATGGTGATCGGCTCCGATTCAAGCTCAAGCGTGCGGGCGATCTCTTCCTGCTCATCTTCCGGGTACATCGCAATAAATGCGGCCTTGCGCTGCGCGAAAAGCGTTTCGAAGTCCAGCGGTTCAACCACCACGGGCGGCGGTAGCTGCGATAAATCGATCGTGCCGCTCATGCCTGGCCCCTCAATGTGATATCGGCGTTAAATGGCGTCTGATTGTCGGTGCGATTGGCCTGGATAGTGGCAACCAGCCGACCGGCACCCGGCGCGCTCAGGGTGATACTGGTCAGAGAGATCCGCGGTTCCCATAAATACAGGGCGCTGTAGATGGCAGACATAACGCGCAGCTTCGTTATGGCGTTATCGACCGGCTGATCTATCAGGTTGAAAAGCTGTGAACCGTAAGCGCGGCGCATTACACGGGAACCGATCGGCGTTAACAGAATATCGCCGATAGACTGCGCTATATGCTCGTTGTCGGTGATGGCATGGCCTGAACTGGCATTCATGCCGCTGTAACGGACTGTACTCATACCGGGCCACCTGTATTACTACCACCGGACTGGACGCCGCTATGTTTGTGAGAATGGACAACGACACCATTAGACGAAAGCGATCCACCTGAATGGGTAATATTGCCCTTCATTTCCCCGCCCTTTTGCACTTCCAGCGTGGCGGTGATCAGCTTGTTGGTGCAGACCACTTCCGGCGTGTCCAGGGTAACGCGCGTATCTGCCTTGACCGTTACCACCGGCACGGTGGCGGTAATGGATTCCGACGCGGTGACGCTTGCCGTTTTCACCCCGCTGACAACCAGCGCGCTGGCCTCCGGGTCATATGAGATACGGGCGCCATCCGGGTGCAGGATCACGCAGGTGGTAGCGCCAGCATCTGGCGGCGGTGCGTCTTCGCTGTAAAGGCTTCCGGCAATGAATGCCGTTTCCATCTCACCGCAGGGGCACAAAATATAAACCTGTTCGCCCACTGTCGGCGCCCACCACGTCACGGCTTCACCGGCGCGCGGCACTGCCCAGCGGATCCAGTCGGTTTTGTTCTCGCCGGTTTCGACGCGTGCAAGATACTTTTTCGTGTCCACTTCCAGCACGGTGCCAATGCGGGCGAGATTGCAGATAAGGCGATAGAGTTCGTTTAAATTCATAGTGCTGACTGTTTCCCGTGGTGCCGGTTACGCTGTCCGGCGTCGCTTCCGCCCGGTAGCAGGCTTTACGACCGTTTCGGCTTTTGGGTTATGCAGTCAGTATCAGGAGTCGCGCGCGCGCAAACAACGCGGCGCCATTGTGGCAGGTTGGTGACAATCAAATCTCTTGCATGAAGGCGACAACAGTATCGGCCAGCCAGTCTAAATCACCCTCGGTCATGCCCAGGAGTTCACGCACCGGGTAGCGTGCACGGGCACCCGGCACCACGTTATCGACTTCACCGTACTGGTGAACGCTGGCGATTTCGGCGGTATGCCCCTGAAAGCCAACCACTGCCATGCCGCCCGTACCGTAAGCCTTAAGAAAGCGTGCGGTGCGCAGCTTGCGGAACATCGGATCCTTTCTGGTGCGGTTCTGCTTGGACTGGTTGAGATTGATTTCAATATAGCGCTGGATATCGCGCTTATAGAACGTGCGCAGGGCACCGCGATCCACGTCATAGCCGGTGATTGCGCGGTGCTCACCCCTGCCCGTGGTTCGCCAGTTGCGTAACTCCCTGGCCTCATCATTCCATATGAACTTTATCCCGCCCTGGGTGCGCAGGATTTTGCGGCGGCGGGCCGGATAGCTTTCACCGCTGGGGTTCTTCTGGCTGGCGATACGCTTTTGCTGGCGCTTACGCAGCCCGATCGCAACGTCGCGCGTCAGCTTGCGACGGTGCCCCGGCGAAAGCTGCGCGGCCACGCTGGCTAGCCAGTCGTCTAACTGCTGGAAGAGGGGATCGGTTTGTTGTCCTGCCATGTTTCGCCGCTGACCTCATCAACAAATACCAGTGACCACGCGCCAATTTCTGGCCCCGGTGCAGGGTCAGCACGGTGACGGGTGACGATCTCGCCATCTTCACGGGTAACTATCACTGCTTCATCAGCCTGAATCTGGATCAGCACGTCCATCGTGCTGTTACTCAGAATATCGGCTTCAAATGTTATGCCGTTCTGCTGCCTGTCCGGGTTAAACAACAGATCAGGCTGATATAAGCGCGCCCATGCCAGCACCGGCACGCTGATAGTATCCAGAGATTCAGGGTAATCCATCACCAGCACTTCCAGCGTATAGCGGTACTCAAACGCAGCAGCACGCTGGCCGGTGCTGACCATACGACCTTTTCGCAGATAAACAGCCAGATTATCGGGATTCTCACGCAGCCAGGGCACATGCTGGCTTATCATCTGGCGCAGTAAATCGGGTTTAAGCATGGCACTAACCCACTTTCGGCAATACTTCTACGCTAATAATCTGACAAATACGCTGCCTTGCCGCTTCGGCAACTTCCTGTCTTAATTCAGCGGTAAATGGCCTGTCTGCATATTCGATCATGAGTTCAGCGTGAATACCGTTTAACTCTTCTTGCGTTGGACGACGAACACACAAAATAAAATCCATTATTTCCCCCTGCTAATTGAATAATAAGCAGCTTCACAGGCTAACCCTCTGGCTCTTGCCTCGTCAGCATCTTTTGCCAGTTGTCCCGCTCGATCGTCAGCGCGGCGGAACAGGTCGGCGAGCAGTACGGCGCCGCTGGTTTCTGCCTCGCTTCTGCCGGGAGTTCCGGCACCGCAGGCGCGTTCACGGTCTGCCAGTCGCCTGGCGAGTTTGTCGGCCCTGTCGTGCAGCCCACGAGAAGCAGCACGGGCACGATCGGCATCAGCCTGTACGCCAGCAAGCTGCTGGCTGGCTTGTTTTCTGATCGCATCAATTTCACCTTGTCGGCGTTGTTCTTCTGCCCTGGCCTCAGCCTGCCTTTGCGCCAGCGCGGTGGCGTCGCGTGCATCACGTTGCGCCCACTCTCCACGCCAGTGCTGATCGGCATCACCATAACCGGCGCTGTAACGCCAGTGGCTAAAACCCCAAACAGCAGCAGCGGCCAGCACAAGACAAACGATCACTTTCCAGCGTGACAACCCCATCTCTAAACCTCTCGCCAGCTCGCACTGTCATTACCGGACGTGCTGGAGCACTGTCAAAAATGACCGCGCTCGATACGCACGGCCAGCACAGTTAAAAATGTCAGGCCAGAAATAACGTGCGCTCGGCTTCCCGGCGCTTAACCAGACCCGTCAACACCTTGCCGCCTGCTTTATTCCATTTCGGAAACTCAGCCGCAGCCCCGGCAAAATCGCCAGCATTCAGTTTTTTCAGCAGTGTGGAACCTTCCAGCGCCTTTACGCCCAGGTTGTAGGCAAAATCAACCAGCGCATCGAACTGATTTTGATTGATAGTGACTTTAACCAGCCCCGTAACGCCTTTTTCATACTGCACCAGACCGCTACGCAACAGGCTATCGGCAGTTTCCTGCGTGATGGTCATGCCCTTGCCAACCGGCACGCCGTTGACGGGTTGAGTCCATCCATAACCGATCGTCCAGACGCCTACAGAATCCTGATAAGCGGCCAGCCTGCACCCTTCAAAGCCTTTCAGCATGTTGATGCCGTTATTGCTCATCTCCACCTTTCATCCCTCCGATTCGGTTTTCGATAAACCCGGTAACTTTGTTGCGGACTTTATCCGCTCCCATAAATCCGATTGAGGCGCCCACGAACGTTACTGCGTTGGACGGAAGCCCCAGATATTCCAGCGAACCGGCCACAGCAAGCGTGACAATCCCACATACCAGCGATCCGGTGGCGGTTTTAAGCAAAGACTGCCCATCGTAAAGGCTCATTAGCGCCGAAATACTCAGCGCCGCACCAGCCGCAAACAGTGTCGGCAGACAAGTAGCGATCCATTTCATTGTTTGTTCGAGTAATCCCGGTGGTGTGTCGTGCATACCCTCCCCCTTAATCCCATAGCTGCACGGTTTCCCGCTGGGCTGGCGGCTGGATCTCTGGCAGGTAGACAATCTGCCCGGCCTGCAACTCAGTGGCGGCGGAAATGCCCTTATTGGCATCGATCACCGCCTCGGTAACGCCTGCTGTTCTGCCGTAATAGCGCCAGCAAAGCAGGTCGATCGTGTCGTTTTGCTGCGCCTGAACGTTCATTACACCAACTCCGCCAGGCCCCGGCTTTCGTCCTGGATATCACGGATTGACCAGCGCACATCCCGCCACAGCGTATCGATCTGCGTGCTCAATGCCGCCGCGTGGTCTTCGCCTTTACTGGTGGTGTCAATATCGCGGTAGCCTTCAATCAACAGCGCCTTAGTGAGTGAATACACGGCGTTTTTATAGCGCCATACCTTCACGGAAGTGCCATTCACCGGACTGGCCGGAATTTCTGCCAATGACTCATAGCCCGCATCAATCTGCACCTGGCGCCACAGGAAAAGCTGATCATTAACATGGGCCACCGCTTCCACCGTTCGCGACATCAGGCGATCGGTTGTCACCTGCCCATCAAGACGCATCGCGCGGCGTAGTTCAGCCAGCGAAATGACCGGCCAGAATGGCAGGCTTTCAACCTTCGCGCCGCCATCATCAGGCACTGGATCGGATGGTGGCCGTACTGGCTCAGTGGCTACCAGACTCATGATCTCTACTCCGTATAAGTCAGGCGGTGGACGGCAGGACGAAGACGCGGCGTTGCCTGTTTTCGCCTGCCGTGCCGCCTGGGTGCGCGGGGGCACGTTCGGTTATGACGCCGCCTTCTGGCGGGCTGTCGTGGTTCTTTTCTTCGCTGCCGGCTTGCTTTTAGCGGCGGGCTTTTTGGTTTCCCGCTTCGCTTTTGGCTGGGCTGGCGGCGTTGCCGTCTGGGTTTCGGTGTTGTTTGCTTCTGGCTTGCCGTCTGCGCCCTCACCGTCAGCAGGTTGCCCGGACTTCTTAAGCGCACGTTGCAGAAGCTCAATATCACGGGTTACGCCTGCTTTTTTCGGGTTCAACACTGCCGCCTGGCGCAGGTATTCAACCGCAGCGGTAAGCGATTCAACGTTGTCAGTCAGGCGCAGCGTATACCCCAGCGCCTTAAGCAGCTTTGAGCGCACCTCATCCGGCATATCTTCGTTCAGGGTTAAGCCCCGTAACGCTTCCAGCAGGTCAGCGGCGACCGGCGCAACAGCCGGGTTAGCTTTGAATGCAGCCAGGACGGGATCGCAAATTTCTTCCACCAGTACGGTGGCAGTGGTGCGGCGATACTGATCCGGCATCGGCAACTTATGGCGCAAGACATACTGACCAATGCGCAGGGCTTCAGCGATGTTTCCGCAGTCACAGCACCAGATCATGACGGTGGTTAACACGTCGTCAGACTGGCCGGAATCTGCCGTAAGTACGCCTTCGATCCACGGCTGGTAGTCCGGCAGCAGTTCGCGTTTTAAATCCGCTTTAGCCTTCTGGGACTGGACACGGCTTAAACGGGCTTTATCCAGTCGCAGGCGGTGAAGCATGGTTTCGTAGGCCGTCATTTCAAGCTGCGACGGCTCACGGCTGGCGTGGCGGCGTTCAGCCATCACGCGGTTAAAATGTTGTTGAGCAGGTGTCAACATGATGCCCCCAAAGCGGCCAGCAGTTAGCTGGCCTGCGCTGATTTATGGTGCCGGTGCTGGTTCGGCGGCGGTAATGCCTTCGATCAGACAGCCGAAGCCGTAATCTTCAACAACATAGGCATCATTTGACGAACTGTAAGTAGAGACGCGGTTATATTCCGGCTCTTCCACAATGCGGCGACGGTGCGCACCTTCCTGCCAGTAAATCGACAGGTTTTCCCACGAAGTGATAAACATGCTGCCATCAGGGAAGAAAGGCGCGATGAACGAAGGCAGGTTGCCGATCGTCTTACGCGATGCGATCAACTGACCGGCCAGCGCTTCGGAGTTCGGGTTATTGGTGCTGACAGCGTTGATGATCGGGAACGAACGGCTAACCGTCAGGTTACGACCGGTGATCACCACCAGATTGGGCGAATCTTTGTACCACTCGTCCATCAGTGAGTTAACCGCGTCATAAACCAGCGAGTCGTAGTTACCGTAATCACCTTTAGCGATCACCTGGTTGGAATCGTCGCGGCTGGTCACGGTGATATCTTTCATTACACGTTGCGGCGCGTTTGCGCGGTACTGTTGCAGCCAGCCGATGCCACAATCCTGCAAAAGCGGGTTGGCGTTGCGGTCTGACTTATCCGCGTAGCTGGTTCCGTTAAAGCCGATCATGATGCGATCAAGCGCGATACGCTGGATGATCTGATTGCTCAGACGCTGCTGGAAATCGTGGAATTTAGCCCAGGCATCAAGCTGCGCATAAGAGGCGAAAGTATCCGCGTTCACCTTATTACAGGTGTACTTGTTTGAATCCAGCGCCGTGACGGAAACAGGCTGGCGGCGATCGGTGGTGGAATTGTTGGTGCTGGAGATCGGGCCGCTCACACCCAGACCGATTTTTTCACCGGACTGATCGTTAACGCCGTAGATATTAATCTTCTTCAACATTTCGGAAGACTGCTGCACCTTGTCTTCAAGCGTCTGCTCAACGCTCGGATCAATGCTGAACGCCTTTGTTACGTGGGACTTATTGATGTGATTCAGTTCAGCTTGTCGCTCAAGATACGCATCAAACAATTCACGGGTAGAATTACGCATAGTTATATTTCCTGTACTGTTCCTTCGTTACTGGCGGCGATCAGCAGTCAGCAAGCTGGGCGTTAGAGTTTTCAGTTGCGCCGGTCGCTTCCGGGCGGCGGTATTTACTGGCGTCCTGGGTAGAAAGCTGCGCTTTCATCTCGTCGAACTCAGAGCGCAACTTATCCACCGCTTCGGCGGTCTGCTTGTTCTTAAGCTGCCCTGCGCTCAGTTTTTCCATCTTGTCCAGCAATTCACCCTGACTTTCCGCTACCAGTTCAACCGCCTGGCGGATATCGCCATTTTCACGATCGAAGTGCTGGCGGGTTCCGGTCAGCATTTCCTTGATACGGGAAAAGAAATTCTTCCCGGTGTCGGACGCTGGCGGCTCTTCCTGCGCAAATTCGAGGGATGATTCCAGGGTTTCAGTGAAGAAGCATTCAGGTGCGTAGTGACGCGCAGCCAGTGGGTTGGCGCTGGCGTTCTGGGTGCAAAACTTCATCATTTCGGTGCCCAGGCTCGCCGGGTTATCGGTACAGGCCAGCCCCATAAGGTAGGCTTTTCCGGTGTCGGCAAAGGACGGATGCACCTCAATGCTATGGTAGATTTTCTGGCGTTTGCCTTTCAGTTCTACCAGTTCGTCCGTGGCGTCCACCTTCACCAGAAGCGCCAGTTTGCCCTTTAGCTGGCCCTCGGCAATCTCTTCTGCTTTGGCTTCAACCACGTCACCATACGCGCGGAAATCGCTTGTCGGCGACCAGCCTAAAATGTGCTCCAGATTGACGCGGGCGCCATATACCTGGGGATCGTACTGTTCGGCCATTTCGGTGATGTGCTGACGTTCCAGTACTCGACCGTCACAGGTTGCGCCCTCTACTGCGGCGCGGAAAAAATTTGTCATTGGCATGGTGACAAAGCTCCGGGTTGGTAAGCGATTGATATTAACCAGTGCCCCAATCATTCCCTTTGCGGCCGGAAGGCGCAAAGCCTTCACTTTGTCGGACTCAGGCGACAACCAGCGGCGATATTGTTGCGCGCGCGAGCGCGATAGCCTGTTGCCATGAATACAGCCGAAGACCTCAGCACAAAAGCCAAAAGCCTCTACTGGCAGGCGTTTAGCATCACTCAGATTTCTAAGGAAATCGGGGTGAGCATTAACACGATCTACAGTTGGCGCCGCCGCTATGAATGGGATAAAGCTACCCCCATGCAGCGGGTGCAGGATCGCACGCACGTTCGTTACCTGCGCCTGGTGGAAAAGGACGACAAAACCCCGAAGGACTTTAAAGAAATTGACCTGCTGGCGCGCCAGCTTGACCGCTTTGAACGGCATGAGCGACGCGACCAGGAGAAAGAGAAGAAGGCGAAGACCCCGAAAAACCATTTCACCGAAGAACAGATAACTCAGCTTCGCGCCCTGATCTTTGATTCGCTATACGAGCATCAAAAACGCTGGTTCAAACAGTGGAACCGGCGTAACCGCTTTATCCTCAAATCGCGCCAGATTGGTGCCACCTGGTACTTTGCCCGCGAAGCGCTGTTGCGTGCGCTGGAAACCGGAAATAATCAGATATTCCTGTCAGCCAGCCGCGCCCAGGCGTTCCAGTTCAAGCGGTTCATTCAGAAGCTGGCAAGGGAAATAGGAGTAGAACTTAAGGGCGGTGATGCCATTGAGTTAAGCAACGGTGCGATCCTGTATTTTCTCGGCACCTCCGCCGCGACGGCCCAGAGCTACACCGGCGATCTGTACCTTGATGAAGCCTTCTGGATCAGTAATTTCATCAAACTGCGCTCGGTGGCCGCAGGCATGGCGACACAAAAAGGACTGCGCCGCACCTACTTTTCGACGCCTTCCAGTGAAGAACATGAAGCCTATCCCTTCTGGACTGGCGATCAGTTCAATGAAAGCCGCCGCCGATCCGATCGGGTGGATATCGACACCAGTTATAAGGCACTGAAAAACGGCAAGCTATGCGGGGATAACATCTGGCGCCAGATAGTCACGCTGGAAGACGCCATGAAGCTCGGTTTCGATCTGGTTGATATTGATGAAATCCGTAGCGAAAACTCCCTTGACGAATACGCCAACCTGTACGGATGTACCTTCGTTAAAGCAGGGGAACGCGCCTTCGACTACAACACAATTTTGGGCTGCGGCGTTGATGGCTACATGCCGGACGCGTGGCCGGACTGGAACCCGTTTGCACCTCGCCCGCTGGGTAATCGCCCTGTCTGGGTTAGCTATGACCCCAACGGCAGCAGCGGCAAAGGCGACAGCGCCGGGCTGGTTGTGCTGGCCCCGCCAGCCGTGCCGGGTGGCAAGTTCCGCGCGGTAGAACGCCACCAGTTACGCGGCATGGAGTACGAAGAGCAGGCCAAATTTATTAAAGAGATCACCACCCGCTACAACGTGCAGCACATTGCTATCGACGGCACAGGGATCGGCGATGCGGTTTATCAACTGGTGATCAAGTTCTTCCCGCAGGCGGTTAAATACAACTATTCACCGGTTCTTAAGCGGTCGATGGTGCTCAAAATGTTGATGGTCATTCGTGCCGGGCGCTTTGAGTTCGACGCCGGAATGATGGATCTCGCACAGTCGTTTATGACCGTGCGTAAAGTCACCGCAGGCGGCGTTATTACCTACCAGTCCGATCGGGCCCGTGGCAGCAATCACGGCGATCTGGCATGGGCAACTATGCAGGGCATTTACAACGAACCGATCGGCGCGGAAGTGACCGGCGATAACGGCAGTTTTGTGGAGGAGTTTTAATTGAGCGGCAAAAAAAAATTCAGGGCGCCAACTGCTGCGCCAGCCAGCACGGCCAGCAACGCAGCCACCCCGCTGGAAAGCGTGGAATCTTTCAGCTTTGGCGACCCGATCGCAGTCAACGATCGCGCGTCTCTTATGGAGTGCCTCGAATGCCATAACAATGGCCGCTGGTATGAACCACCGATCAGCCCCTACGGGCTGGCGCGCATGTTCGACGTTGCCGCCTATCACCAGTCACCGCTGATATTTAAACGCAATGTTATCGCCAGTTGCTACATACCGCACCCGCTGTTGACCCGGCAGGAGTTCACCGCCTGGGTGCAGGATTATTTAATTTTCGGTAACTGTTACATGGAATGCCGCCGCAACCGACTCGGCCAGCCGATCGAGCTGCGGCACAGCCAGGCAAAATATACGCGGCGCGGCATAGACCCGGCGCAATTCTGGTTTGTTCCGCGCTACGTTGACGATCACGCGTTCGAACCGGGCAGCGTCTGCCAGATCAAGAACCCCAGCCCGCACCAGGAGATCTACGGTGCGCCGGAATATCTGGCCGCGCTACAAAGCGCCATGCTGAACGGTGAAGCAACGGTGTTCCGCCGCAACTACTACATTAACGGCAGTCATGCGGGTGTGATCGTCTACCTCACTGACCCGGTGGCGAATAATAACGATGTGGAAAAGCTTAAGAAGTCGCTGAAAGATGCACGCGGCAACGGTGCTTTTAAAAACCTGTTTGTCTACGCGGCGGGCGGGAAAAAAGACGGCCTGCAAATTATGCCGTTCAGCCAGGTGGCGGCGAAGGATGAGTTTACCGGCATCAAAGACGCCACCCGCGACGACCTGTTAGCCGCGCACCGCGTGCCGCCCGTTCTGATGGGGGTAATGCCGAATAACTCCGGTGGCTTCGGCGACGTAGAGAAAGCGGCGAAGGTGTTTTCCATCAACGAACTGGCCCCGATACAAGAAAGCCTGAAAGAGTTAAACGACTGGCTGGGGATCGACGTGGTGCGCTTCAACCCTTACGCACTGTTGCAGGCAGCAATCTGACGCCAGCCCGGACACACCCACCACCACCGCGCAAAGGCCTACACGGCCATAACTGACCACACCGCACGTAAGCCCCTCAGCAGCCTGCTGGCAGGGGCTTTTCTTTTTCCTCAACCCACCACGGCGAACCGAAAACGACGTAGCAGCGAGGCGCAGCGGCGCGAAAATCGGCGCAGATAATACCGACCCTATCCCACCCCTCAGCGCGCGCTCATTCCCCCGCCTCGCCCGCACGCAGAAACCCCGCTTTTTTGTGCAAATGTGCAGACCAGCGGAAGGCCCGCCCCGTCTGGTCTGCTCCTGAAAAATCACCATCATAAAATTTGTGCGGTTTTGCGCGAAATTTTGCACTGATTTTCAGCACTCCCGCAAAGCCATTCACTGGCCTGCGTTAACCATGGCGGCGCGGCAGGCGTTCCATCCAATTTTTTGCTGAACGGTGCCGAATTGGCACAGCATTGCAGCGACCGCCATGAATGAGCCGAACTCGTAATAGTTTGCCGGATCATTTCCCTGGTAATGACCCCCAACATGTTCAGCCCACTGCCCAAGTGTCCAGTTGAAGCGTTCGCTATGTTGCTCGTCCGGCAGCGATACCGGCGCTGGCTCAGTTTTCCAGCCGTGATACCACATAAATGCACAGTAAGCGGCAACATCCCGGGGGTCTCCCTTAGCTATATGCTGTTGAAAGTCTGCCTGGCATTGGCTTGGCCAACCATCTTGTTTCCAGTCCGCGTCATAGCCATATTTTAATTGAGCCTTGTACAACTTCTCAGCCAGGGCGGAGCTGAAGTCGGTCACCAGTTTCAGCGTATCAGGATGAAGCTCTGCCGGAACTACCGGCGCTGGCGTGGCGGAGTATAGCGGGGCGATATTTCTTTCCAGATCGGTAATTACGCTCCATACAGGAATAGATTCAACACCCTGCTTAGCCATATCGCGGTAACTGTCTGCATAGGCCAGCACGGGATTTCGCCCTGACTCCTCCGCTTCGAGCGATGCCAGCGCGATACGCGCCAGCTCCTCCACCTCATCAAAGTTATATCCGCCGCCTGCTGCAATTTTTGCTGCGCGTTCTCTGGTAATTTTGCTCATGCTGTCACTCCTGTTTCTTCTGAAAATGAATAAGCGAAGCCCCGGCACGCTGTTATGACGCACCGTTAAAGGCTTTTTTCATTCGGTTAATAAGACTATTTGTCTGTTGCTTCGCCGCCATCACCTGCGACGGCAGCTTATCCAGCCCCGACGCGGCGCGGTTGCGCGATACCAGCCGCCCATCCTGCACTGTCATAACAAGATCGCCGCACGCCACTGACGCACCGGCCATCATCGATCTGACCATTCCGGCGCTGGCATCAATCCCACGCAGCGCCAGCAGTTCACTGATCTGCTGCTCTTTCACGGATATCCCGGCCCCGTCTTCCCGTTCCGGTGGCCGTTTTTTCCGCTTACTTCGCACATCGTCACTTAGCCTCTGTGCCAGTTCCCGCTTTTCCTGCCGTGAAAGAGCATCAAAATTCACCGTCTCGCCCACTTCGTGATCGGCATGTTCAAGACCGTCAGCACCTGTCGCGGGATCCCGCGTACAGTTATTGACAGAACTCCGAGGGGCGGCGTTGCCGCCTGAAAAACCAACGTCAACGGCCACACCGTCAGCGCTCTGGCGCTTCGGCACGATTTTGTATTGAGTGGTGCGGGTGAAGATCAAAGAGTCATTGCCCGTAATCGGGCAGTAAATACCAGTGATTCGCTGGACGTTATCGCCGTAGGCGTTACCGTTTTCAGTGGTTTCATAATTCAGACGGATGCGCAGCTTATCGCGCTCAACCAACGGGCCACCCTGGGCTAATACGTAGTTATCCCATTCGCCACCGTTAGCGGCCTGCCGGGCGGTTTCCAGTTCAGGGTGTAACACCAGTTCGCGATCGCCCAGGCGGCGAAGTTCGCGATATACCGTGACCGGCGCACCGCCGATTTGCTGAAACTGGCGAATAGCCCAGCGCGATGCCCACGCGCTAACGCGGAGTGACATTTCTTTCAGGTCTTCCCCGGTTTCGTCGTCCTTCTCACCATCCAGCGCGAAGCCGTCGATATTCTTCGAAATGTATTTCGCTATGTAGCCAGTTGCGCTGCCGTGGGCATCGTCGATCGGCACGACCTGAAAGCGGTTTTCCTGCGCTCCCGGTTCGTTGCCGTCTTCTTTCAGGGCATATTTACGGAAGATTTCGCGCGCCTGCTCGACGCATTCCGGGCGCATAAAAAGAAGCAAATGCCAGTGTGGCGTTGCATCGTGGTGCGGTTCGACCACGCGGAAACCAAAGACGCGGATCCCTTTTCTCTTCCATGCGGCGCGGGTTCTCGCCCAGACTTTGCAAAGATATTGCTGTGTCTCACGCGGCGACGCGCCACAGTATTTGTTATTACGGCGCCCGTTATGCTGCATAGCGTGATAGCGGGAAGGCGCTGTCAGCGTGTAGAAGTCACCGGCCAGCCCTTCCAGCTTCGCCAGATCTTCAAATCCGCGCATTCTCGTCATGAGTTCGCGGCGACGGTTGGCCGGATTGGCAACACTGCCGGCGACTTTATCGATCAGCGAAATGCGCTCGCCCGTGTCCTGGTCTTCCAGTTCCATAGCCTTGAGGTATTCACGGTTAGCTTTTTTCTGGGCCAGCCATTCCGTAAGGCACGGGGCGCTACTGTATGGGGAGGATTTTTTCTGGACGTATCCCGCTGCGATCATCAAATGCTCACGCCACCGGGCATGGATACGGCGCAGGCGGTTTAACCACCACTGCGGTGACTCAAGACGGAGAACTGCGCGTAACGCGTCCTCCGCTTCAAGTTCTTCATTGCAATAAGCTGTCCAACCGGGGATCGGCGTTTTCAGATGCACTGCCAGCGATGCAATACGGCCATAGCCAGAAAGCGCCGCGAACTCAGGATCGCCGGTGCGCACCAACTGGTGATCGGACTCGCGTATAAACTCGCTCGTAAAGATATCGGCAAGCGTATAAGCCAGTCTTTTTAACTCTTTTTTCCCTGCCCAGAGCATACGGAAAAGCTGATCGCGAATTGGCAGCAGAATGCCGGGCATCACAGTATCAGGCTGGTAAACACTGTTCACGCTATCAATACGCGTTAATACGTGGCGCTCAAAGGTGTTAAGCAGCCAGTGATCTGCCGCTTTGCGGTCTTTCACATCCAGCGCATCAAGCTTCGCTGCAAAGTGGCGGCGGACATATTGCGGAAGAGAAGCCAGACGGCGACGCAGCAGCTTACTGCGTTCCGGCTTTTCGTCCTCCGCTACCAGTTCACTGAACGCAATATGCTTACGCGTGCCGTCCGGCATGAGATAGTCGAAACCATCCAGCCCCGGCGCTACATCAACGCCAATCGGCTGGTATGGTTTGTTCCCGCCATAAGCGTAAGGGATAGCATTGTCAGTGCTACCCGGATACGGTGGAGGTGGAGAAGGGGCGCGACGGCCACGGGTTGCCGTGGTCATATTTGAACTACATCCCCTACTTTAACGGCTTTGGCTTCCTCTTCTGATTTCTTCAGAATTGTGGTTATTGACTCCCTTCCATAAGCTGTTACTTTCGCCTCAACCAACCAATACGGCACAATCTCGCCACGACTCACGCTTATGATTTCAACGATCCAGGCGTCTACAAGATTCATTAAAACGCCTCCATATCGTCAAACGTGCCTGCCGCAACCATCGCGTTGTAAGTCGCATCACCCATCACGGCGCCACAATCAGGGCAACCGCCGCCGTAACGCCCGCAGCAGTCGCAGACAGGCAGCACGCCGATCACTTCTTTGGCCTTCTGGCGGTTGTCTTTGTCAGTGCTGACGGAACGTTGCACGCTGATTTCGTGCATCTTGAAAGGCTGATAAATCGCGCGGGTGGCTTCGGTGTCGCTGTTGGAAATGACAACCTTCACGCCATGCTTACGGTTAACTTCCAGCAGTGCCTGGACTAACTGGCGGTGGTTGTCTTCCGTGAATGGTTCGGTGTGGTATTGGGTAAAATCGGCTGTTTTGCTTTCAGGCAGGTAAGGCGGATCGCAGTAAACGAGAACATCGCCACCCGTGACGACCTGTAGAGAACGCTGGAACGGCGCGCAAAGAAATATTGCCTTTGTATCGTTGGCCTTTTCGGCAAACAGGCGGATTTCATTTTCAGGAAAGTAGACGCTCTTATACTTGCCAAACGGCACGTTAAAGCCGGTCTTACGGCTGTAACGGCATAAGCCGTTATAACCGTGGCGGTTCAGATACAGGAATTGAGCAGCACGCATGATGCGCGCCATTTCGACGCCATAACGCAACCCACAGCTTTTTACCGTACATACCTGCTTATTGAACGCGGCGCGGACTTCGTTGTACCCCTGCGGGCTGTTCTTGCTGTTGAACAGTTCGCGGGCCGCATCGATCACTAAGTCCGGGTAACGGGTGACTTTCCGATAAAGGTTAATAAGATCCGGGTTGATATCAGCCAGCACATAGCGGCGGTACTCAGTCGCCAGAAATACCGATGCGCCGCCTACGAACGGTTCGATCAGGCAGTCGGCTTTAGGAAGGTGCGGCAGCAGGTCAGGAAGGACACGGGTTTTACCCCCTGCCCATTTGATGAACGGGCGGATCATTTTACAGGACTCCGTAAGGGGAAGATGGAACAGCCGGACGCTGCAACGCCGTGGTAAGGCGCTGGCGCATGTCGTCGATAAAGCAGGAAACAGAGGGATCGTCAGAAGAAAGGGTTAACTCACCATCGCGGCGGGTTTTAATCGTCAGCCCTTCACGCTCAACAGCAGGTAAGAGAACGTGCAGGATGAAGTTATATTGATCGCGTTTAGTCATGATTCGAAGCCTCAGAAATTGCCGGGTTTCCCCGGCAATCTGTTACTGGTGATCCGCTGATTGGTTAGCTGACTTGATGGCAGGCCAGACAAGGAGAAGAAGAGCGCCAACGAAGAAGGCGTCGCCAATCACCGAAAGCAGGTAGCTGGTGAAATCCACTGCTACGACCATGAAGGCCAACAGCAGGGCCAGCGCCGGACGTAGTGAATCCAGCACGCGCAGCATCAGAGATAATCCTCAACACGCAGCCCCAGACGGCGCCCGACCTCTTCCAGCACCTTCTGTTCTTCTGGTTCGATCTGGCCGTCCGCTTCGGCGATAGTCAGCATGTTGACGAAGACTTCTTCGGCTTCTTTCGGATCGTTTTTGATGTCGTCGATTTCGCGCAAAATGTTCATGCGGCCAACGCGGAAGCCAGCTTCAAGCTGTTCCGTATAGCGGTTGATGGTGGATGTAATTTCATTGCCGAAATGCGCAAGGCGCGGGTTAGAGCGGATAAGCTGATCCAGCTTGCTGGTTTCTTCTTTTTCGATCTCGCCATCGGCGGCAGATACCAAAAGACAACCGCCGACAATAGCTTCCATAAGATCGCGATTTTCCACTTTCTTAAGTTCAACTTTTGCCGCTGCTACTTTTTTTCCAAACAGTTTATTAAACATGCTATTTATCCTTTTTAGGATGAGTGAAAGCGCCATCACTTAATTAAGTGACGACAGTGAAGACTGTTTTTTAATTACTATTTAACTGACGTTGTTAGCCGATTAAATCTCTCAAAGAATTAACAAGGTTAAAAAGCAATCCTTTGTTTATCTTCTTCGTATAAACAAAGGGCTTACTCATTCCCTTAATAAATTGAACCTTGCTAGGCTCAGGTTTAAAGAATTGCCCGTCTGGTGTTTCCAGCCAGCCGCGTGAGTTTTTGAAGTGTGTAAACTGGCACCCGTGCTTAAGCAGGCTTGCCAGTGATGGGCCTTCATCGTGCATTACTGCCCCCTTGCTTATACATCTGATCAACCGTGCGCATGGCTTCCGCTAAAGCAAAGTCACGCCCGTAATAATCGCCATTGCTGGAAATACGATAAGAGTGCTTAAACGTAAATGGATTACGCGGGCACTTTTGAATCGTGAAGCCACGATATAAATATGAATGACGACTTAACTGTATTAATTGCACAGCCACAAAAGCCCCCCCTCACATTCCCAATTTAAGCAATTCACCATCAACATGGCGGGCCACGTCTTTGGTTATTTTCTTAATCAGCTTTTTATCCCTGATCATAAATTCGCCGCTATTGGTGCGAATCATGAAGCCCGTTTGCATATCTTTTAAATGGGTGTCCAGAATGTTGTTGCATTCACGCACCCGGTTTTCGTGGTTGGCTGTTTTCTGGCTCATCGCGATAACCTCAAAGACCGATCCACAGCAACCAAGCGTCGCGCTGCTCTCTCGGACGGTTGTAGTAGGCGTCACGCATTGCGCGGTTGAACTCAGGAATATAGATCCAGTTCTCAGCACGGGCGCCCAGGCTTTCCGGGTTCTTCCACGGGATGATCGGCAACTTACCGTCTTCAATCATGCTCTTAACCGTGGCGGGCTTCTTACCGATTAACTCGGCAAATTTAGGGTATGGAACCGCGTCAACGGCATGACGCACTTCAATGAACCCCTCTAACTCTTTGTCTGTCATAGCGTTATCACCTCTCATTGAAGATATGCCGGGATTTTTAGCCACGCCCGGCGCGTGGTATTCTGGAGTTTCCACACAACCAGAAAGGAGATCTTTATGTCTCAGAAAGAAGTACCTATCTACATTCCTGCTGAACTTGAATACCTCGTTGCTAATGACCTGGCTTGCTTACGCTTCCACTACCACTTAGCTACACCGACAAAACTGCCCGAAGCAGGCGAGTTGTTTACTGGTTTAACCATTGAGCAAGCAAAAGACACCGTAACCTTCCTCCAGCAATACATTGCTAAAGCTGAACTTGCTTCTTCACTGGCCCCGAAACGGAGCCACTAGTTTTAACCGTCCCTGCATAACGTCCATTTGGGAAATAACTACGGCGGAATTCAGCAACATGGATTCCGTCACTTCTGTTGCCCTGCTCAAGTCTTCCACTCATTTGTGCTAATCTCCGCATTAGCGCTAGGCGCTTATTTCGGCTTGTAACTGCTTATATTGGCGGTTGCCTTTTCGTTGCAATGGTATCAATTGAGACCCACTAAGGAGAAGGATATGGTATCAAATGAGACCCAGTCAAGCGGGATTGGGGAAAAAATTCGAGCAATTAGGGATGCTGAAGGGCTATCCAGAACTCAATTCTTTGAATTGACAGGTATTCCGGCAGGTACTCAAAAGCATTACGAGATGGGGAGAAGAGAAGGAGTTGGTAGTGAAATTTTGTTGAAGATCACACAACACCCCCGTTTTGCAAAATATACGCTCTGGCTAATGACTGATAAGACCGCCCCTCAAGCTGGTCAAATCGCACCGGCCCTCGCACACATTGGGCCAGAGTCAACTGGATCAGACCGCTCAGAGACACAAACTGGTTAACCATCTATAAACATTACATTTTCACTATCTGTTACCAAGATGGGGAAATAAACGCCGGAGGGCTTTCTTATGTCGATTAAGAAGCTCGAAGGTGGTCAATATGAAGTAGACGTATGGCCGCGCGGACGTAACGGAAAACGTATCCGCAGGCGATTTGAGAAGAAACAAGAGGCGGTTCTTTTTGAGCGTTATGTATTAGCCAACGCCGACAAAAAAGAATGGCTGGGCGCGAGCGTTGACCGCCGCACCTTAAGCGAGTTGTTAGATACCTGGTGGCTACTGTACGGACAGACTCAGGAAAATGGCAAGATTGAAAAGCGGCACCTGAATAAAACAATCAGGGCACTGGGCGATCCAGCCGTTAACCGACTGAACAAGCGAATGATTGCTCAGCACCGAGGCCAACGGCTGGAAGACGGTATCAGCGCAGCAACGATCAACCGGGATATTTACCGCTTATCCGGGATGTTCAGCACGTTGATAAAACTGGAAGAGTTCAGGAAGGAAAACCCCTGCAAGGGTCTGGAACCACTGAAAGAAGCGCCGCCAGCTATGACCTATCTAGCAAAATCAGAGATCAGCAGATTGCTGGATACTCTGACCGGCGACGATCGACGTGTAGCACTGCTATGCCTCAGCACTGGCGCACGCTGGGGCGAAGGTAGCACGCTGCGAGGTGAGCAGGTTAATCACGGGCGCGTGACGTTCCTTAAGACCAAAAACGGAAAAAAGCGCACCGTTCCGATATCCGAAGAACTGGAGAAAGAGATCAAGACCAGCGACACTGGGCCACTGTTCAAAGTTGACTATGAAAACTTCTGTGAACGACTCAAACAGGTTAAGCCCGATTTACCACGTGGGCAGGCCACACACGTGCTTCGGCATACTTTCGCAAGCTGGTTCATGATGAATGGAGGGAACATTATTGCGTTACAGCAAATTCTGGGGCACGCCAGCATACAACAGACGATGGTTTATGCTCACCTTGCCCCCGATTACCTGCAACATGCAGTAACGTTAAACCCTCTCGGCGGCGGGCTGGCGGTGTGACAATATTGTCTACATCTTGTCTACACCCGTAACGCTATATCCTTCTTGTAACTGCTTATGGCTGTTGCAAGAAGGATTGATTTATAAGGGATTTTTTCTAAGTACCTGATAAAAAAAACCCCCACATCATGTGGGGGAAGACAGGGATGGTGTCTATGGCA
>OGSC01000305.1_pt1 | contig 31236 bp, 46 predicted proteins | sample 1573751 | NCBI WGS metagenome assembly OGSC01 (sample SAMN03295840, study PRJEB24534) | human gut metagenome | isolation source: fecal sample 8 from infant 5 | host: Homo sapiens | place: USA: Pittsburgh, PA | collected 2014-07
ATATAGAAGCCAAAGATACAATGCTAATGACTAATATCGATATTAATATTTTTTTACCTTTGTGCTTTTTTATTAGACCCTTTTTATATAATTCCTTTTTTATATTTATAGATATATCATTATTCTTATCTATAGATAAGGCCTTTTGATAATATTCTAAAGCATTATTATATTTACCTAATTTAATATAACACATAGCTAAATTATTACATACATTTATACGATTAAAATCCGTTTTTTCACATTGCTTTAATAAATCTTTAGCTCCTTCTATATCATTATTTTTAATTAATGCAATAGCATTTGCATATTTTTTTAAAAATTGTTCATCTAATTTGGCATCTTGTAAATATTTATAAGATACCGCATCTTTATTTGTATGATAATTCATTTTCCATAAATTTTTACAACTTATTAAATCACCTTTTAAATAATACAATAACCCCTTCAAATTTATGGCAGAATTATTTTTTAAATCCATTGATATACTTTTTTCACACAAATCTAGAGCCTTATCTATATTTCCATTATTAAAATTGTCTAAAGCCTTAGCGTATATTTTTCTAGATTTAGCTTCATTATTCATTTGAATTTCCTCTCTTAGCTATAGTTCTTATTTAATAAATTCTTTTACTTTATCATTAGAAATAGTAATTTTTTCTTTATGTGATTTAATAAAATTATCATCTTCATATACATTTAATGTTAATATTAAGCTTCTTTCTCCTGAATTATCCTTTACCTTTTCTACAGATACTACTTCATGTTTATCATCTTTTGCTTCATATACTGGAGTAATAGTATCATTCTTTACATTTATACAATATAAATTTCCACCTTTAGAAACTGTTCCATAGCCATGACCAATAATAACTAATAAATTTTCATTATCTACCCAATATAAAAATTTAGGGCTCTTTTGATCTTTTATTTCATTGATTTTTAACAACCATAATTTATTAGTATTGTTTTCTTTTAAATAGATTTTGCCTATGCCTTCTTCTTCCCCATTATTCCCTTTACCTTCTACAATAGCTGAGTATTTTTTTTGCTCACTCTCTTTCCATTCAGTATTATTTTCCCCTTGAAATTTTTTATCTACTATCTCTTGTTTTTCTATCTTAGAAAACTTTGTTTTTTCTGAAACCTCTTTTTCATCTTTTTTTTCATCTTTTTTTTCTTCATTTTTAGTTTCAGTATTATCTTTCTTATCTTTCTCTTCTTTATCATTATTATTATTAGATTCTACCTTTTGTTCTTCTTGCTTAGTATTTTCAACTGAGGATTTATTCTCCTTAGTACATCCTATTGAAAAACTAAAAATTATTAGGGTAATTAGTATTAGTCCTATCTTCTTATTTTTTAACATATTATCCCCTCCATAAAAAAATATAGATATATATCTAATTATATCTAAAAATATCAGTTGTGTAAAAAAAAACTCCATGAAAACATAAAGTTAACATGAAGTTTTTTTTATTAAGAATTCATAATTATTTTTTTGGCTGTTAAGATAGAAGATGCACTCATAGAATACTCATCTAATCCATATTCTACAAGAGTTGCTATAGCATTTTCATCTCCAGCCATTTCTCCGCACATTCCACACCATTTTCCTTCTTTGTGTGCTGCATCTATAGTCATCTTTATTAATCTTAATACTGCTGGATGCATTGGATCATAAAGATATGATATTTTTTCATTCATTCTATCTGCAGCTAATGTATATTGTATTAAATCATTAGTACCTATACTAAAGAAATCTACATGTTTAGCAAGTTCATCTGCACATATAGCAGCTGCTGGTATTTCTACCATTATACCGGTTTCTAGATTTTCATTAAATTCTTTTCCCTCTGCTTTTAACTCATTCATACATTCTTTTAACAATTCTTTAGCAGCCTTAAATTCAGATAAAGATGATATCATTGGAAACATTATTTTTAAATTTCCAAAAGCTGATGCTCTAAGTAATGCTCTTAATTGAACTTTAAATAGCTCTTTTCTGTCAAGGCATAATCTTATAGCTCTATATCCTAAGAAAGGATTCATCTCTTCTGGCATTTCTAAATATGGAAGTTTTTTATCTCCACCTATATCTAAAGTTCTTATAACTACAGGTTTTCCTTCCATTTTTTCTACTGCATATTTATAAGATTCAAATTGTTCATCTTCTGATGGCATATTATCTCTATCCATATATAAAAATTCTGTTCTAAAAAGGCCTACACCTTCTCCTCCATTTTCTAATACTTGATGAACATCTTGAGGTTTTCCTATATTTCCACAAACTTCTACTCTTTTTCCTGCTTTAGTAACTGTTTCAACATTTATAAGTTTCTTTAATTCTTCTTTTTCTCTTAAGAAAGATTCTTTACTTTTTTCATACTCTTCTATAGTTTCTTTATCTGGATTTATTATTACTACACCTTCAGTTCCATCAACTATTACTACATCATCATTCTTAACAGATTCAGTTATATCTTTCATACCAACTATAGCTGGTATTTCTAATGTTCTAGCCATTATAGCACTATGAGAAGTCCTTCCACCTATATTAGTTAAAAAAGCTATTACTTTGTCTTTATCTAATTGAGCAGTATCAGATGGAGTTAAATCTTGGGCTACTATTATGGTATCTTTATCTAAATCGTCCATACTATTTACCGATTTCCCCATAATATTTAGCATTATTCTCTTACCTACGTCCTTTATGTCTGCTCCTCTTTCTCTCATGTATTCGTCTTCCATAGAAGCAAATATAGAACTATACATATCAATTACTTCTTGAAGTGCTTTTTCTGAATTAACTTTATTAGATTCTATATTCATTTCTACAGCTCCAGCAAATTCTGGATCATCTAATAACATAATATGACTATCAAAAACTGCTGCTTTTTCTGCTCCTACTTCCTTTTGCGCCTTATCCTTTATTCTTTCAAGTTGCTCTCTGGTATTGCTTAAGGCACTTTTAAATCTTTCTTTTTCTTTCTCTGTGTCATCTATACTCTTTTCTACAACTTCTATATTTATGTCTTCCTTAATAAAAATCTTTCCTATAGCATATCCCTTTGAAGCAGCTATACCTTTTTTCATCATTTTTCCTCCTTATTAATAACCAATACATATAATTTTTTTATTTAAAATATAACCATATAATAATTTAATTAGCAAAAACCATGCCATAAAAATATAAATTTTTTGTGTATTCTTCATAATTATTTCTAATATACTATCAATTATAGTATGCTCTTTTTTATATTTTTTAGATATTCATAAAATCATTGATATTTTTTATCAACTTAAACAGCTGTATATTTATTATATTTTATAGTATATAATTATAGTGTTAATAAGTTGATATTTTTTAGCATATTATAATATTTTTTGATATTTTTTATCAAGGAGATGTTTTCATGTATAAAAACAATATAGTAGTTCCTATTAATAATGGCATACATACAAGAATAGCTGCTATGATAGTTCATAAAGCCACAGAAATAAAAAACAAATATGGCCTAGACCTCTATATAAAAAGAATGGATTCTAGAGAACCTTTAGCTATTAGTATGTTAGCTTTGATTTCTTTAAAAATAAAGAAACATGAAATAATAGAAATATCCTGTAATAGTACTTCTTCTAAAGCTGAAAGTGCAGTTTTAGAATTATGTGATTTTATTAATTATGATATATCAAAGGAAAACCCTACATCAAAGCTAGATGATATTATAGAAGAAAATACTATAGCCTATGATCAAATATTTACTAATATTCCTATAGGCATATTAGTAATAGATAAAAATAGTAAAATTACTATGGCTAATGACTATTCTTTAAAAATTATAGGTTATTCTTTAAAAGATATATTAGGTAAAAATATCAAGGATATAATACCAAGTTCTGAGTTACCTGATATAATTAAAAATAAATGCTATCATAAAGGTAAAACCCAATACATGGACAATAGAATATTGATAACTAATAGATCTCCTATATATTTTAACGATAAAATTTTAGGTGCTATAAGTGTATTTCAGGATATTTCTGAGCTTGTAGGCATAAAAGAGTTAAACGAAAAATTCAAAAAAATATTAGAAGCTTCCCACGACTTAATTTGTTTTGTAGATGAGAACGGTAAAATAATATATGTTAATCCTTCTTACAAAAAACATTTTTCTATAAATTCTAAAGACATTATTGGTAAAGATATAAAAGAGTCTTCACCAAACAGTCTTATAATGGAAGTATTTAATACTAAAAAGCCAAAGGAAAATGTAATCTATAATAAAGATAATATAAATATTATATCTACTATAGAACCTATTTTTATTGATAATGAATTTAAAGGTGTAATCTCTATATCGAAAACTGTAGATGAGTTAAGAGATCTGACATTAAAACTAACAGAATCTGAAGAGAAACTTATGTACTATAAAAATGAATTAACCCGACATCTACCCTTAAGTTCTTCCTTTAAGTCTATAATAGGCTGGAATAGCTCTCTAAAAGATTGTTTATCTATAGCAGAAAAAGCCTCTAAATCAACTTCTACTGTTCTTGTTAGAGGGGAAAGTGGTACCGGCAAAGAAATCATAGCTAATGCTATACATGATAATAGTTCTAGAAAAAATAAACCTTTTGTTAGAGTAAACTGCGCAGCCATACCGGAAAATCTTTTAGAAAGTGAACTTTTTGGTTTTGAAAAGGGAGCCTTTACAGGGGCCATAAAAAAGAAACCTGGTAAATTTAATATTGCAGATGGAGGTACAATTTTTTTAGATGAAATAGGTGATCTACCTATTTCCATGCAAGTAAAACTATTAAGAGTTCTTCAAGAAAAAGAGTTTGAAAGTGTGGGAGGAATTAAAACTCAAAAGGTAGATGTTAGAATAATTGCTGCTACTAATAGGAATTTAGAAGATATGATTAAAGATAATACCTTCAGAGAAGATCTTTATTACAGACTAAATGTTTTAAATATATCTTTGCCACCTCTTCGTCATAGAAAGCAAGATATAAATCTTTTGGTAGAACACTTTATAAATAAAATTAATCCTAAACTTAATAAAAACATAGCAGGTATAAATAAGGGCGCTCTTTTAAAACTACAACAATACGATTGGCCTGGAAATATCCGTGAATTAGAAAACATCGTGGAAAGGGCTATGAATATGTGTGATAAATCCATAATAACTGTTAAAGATTTACCCTTTTATATATCCAATAACTCTTTTGATGATAGTTATAACTTTACTATAAATGAAGACAACTTAAAAACACTAGAAGAATATGAAAAAGAAATCATTAATTTAGCTATGAAAAAATATAAAAGTTTTAATAAGGCAGGTAAAGCCTTAGGTATAACTCACAGAACAGTGTCTCTAAAATGTAAAAAGTATAATATAAACCCGGAAATTTATAAATAGCATTCTTATCATAAAAGTGAGCTTTCTCAAAATAGATTTAATCTTAATATAGTAAAGATAAAAAATGCCTGTAATAAGCTTTAATAGTTCTAACTCTAGCGAAATGAATTAATTTATGAAATTTATTTTTTATCTTTGCGGTGTTAAAATTAAATCTATTTTATTTTGAGACATACTACATTATGTTCTATTAAATAATAAGTTTTTTATAAAAACACTTAAAATAAATTTTAAATTTATTAATTTTTAAACCCAACTATATCTTTATACTAATAAAATTTTAAATAATACTTGATTTAACTATTAAAAGTTCAGACTATTTTATTAAAGCTTTAAATTCCTCGGAATTTTTTACTGGTTCAAAATCTTCTTCATGTTTAGCTTCTTCTTTTACTCCTGGAGAAATCTCTATAGCTTTTTTCAAGCATTCAACTGTATTCTTTACGTCCCCTCTTCTTCCATAAATACTTGCTTTGCCATAATAACTCCATTCATATTTTTCTATGTCTAAAGCTTTATCATACCATTTTAAAGCTTCGTCAAACCTTTCATATAATTCATAAGCTAAAGCTTTATTAAACCTAGCATATCCATAATCAGGATTTATATCTAATGATTTATCTATATTTTTCATACCTTCTTCAAAATTTCCACTATAACATAATGCTATCCCTTTTATGTTATATGCCTTATAAAAATTACTGTCTTCTTTTATAACTTCATCTTGAACTTTTATAGCTTCATCATATTTTTTATCAAAAAATAGTTTCTTACCTTTTTCACATTTTTCCTCTAATTCTTTATTAATTTTACTTTTACTATCTTTATTATTTTTTTTATCTTTACTTTCTAATTTTATAGAAGTGTTATTCTCTGTGTTTTTATTAATATTATTATTTTGAGATTGTTTTAAATTATTGTAATAAATACTAAATATAGCTACTATAGATAATATTATAAATATACTTAATTTAGTCTTTGTTGAGAATTTACTCCAAAAACCCTTTCCAAATTTATTGTCTTTTCTCATTACATTCCCCTCTATTCTATATTTGAAAAGTAAATATTTAATATTATTAATCTTTAAATTTCTATACTATTATAAACTTTTTAAATAATTTTCTACCCCGGCTTCATATAAATTATTTCCTTTAGAATCTATTATAACAGTAACGGGTAAATTTTCTACTTCTAACTTTCTAATAGCTTCTGAATCTAAGTCTTCATAAGCTATAACTTCTGATTTTTTTATACTTTTAGATATTAAAGCTGCTGCTCCACCTATTGCTCCAAAATACACTGCTTTATTTTTTACTATAGATTCTATAACCTGTTTAGACCTTTTACCTTTACCTATCATACCTTTTAATCCTAAATTCAATAGTTTGGGCGTATATGTATCCATCCTATAACTTGTAGTTGGTCCTGCTGCTCCTATTTCCATACCAGGCTTAGCTGGAGTAGGCCCAACATAATATATTATTGAATTTTTCACTTCGAAGGGTAAATTCTTCCCTTCTTCTAAAGCACTAACTAATCTTTTATGTGCTGCATCTCTAGCTGTATATATTGTACCTGTAATTAAGACCATATCTCCTGCTTTTAAGCCTTTGATTTTATCCTCAGTTAATGGAGTATTTATTTTTATTTTCATTAAAATCACCTGCTCTTTATATCTCCCTTAGAATATACTAAAGGGACTTATATTTACTTATTTTATACATAGAATATATAAACGATATAATATAAACTATAATTTTTATATTATTTCCTCTTTATGTCTAGTAACATGACAGCTTACATTTACTGCTACTGGTAAACCTGCTATATGAGTTGGGAAAGTTTCTATATTAACTGCCAATGCTGTAGTTTTTCCACCAAAACCTTGAGGCCCTATACCTAAACTATTAATTTTTTCTAACAATTCTTCCTCTAAATCCTTATAAAATTTATTTTTATTTCTTGAATCTATAGGTCTTAAAAGTGCCTTTTTAGACAAATAAGCACATTTGTCAAAAGTTCCTCCTATGCCAACTCCTACAACTATAGGTGGACATGGATTAGGGCCTGCTTCTTTAACCACATCTAAAATAAAATTTTTTATACCTTCTAATCCATCTGCTGGTTTTAACATAGCTATCTTACTCATATTTTCTGATCCAAATCCCTTTGGAGCTACGGTTATTTTTATTTTATCCCCTTGAACTATATTATAATATATTACTGCTGGAGTATTATCTCCTGTATTTATTCTTTCTATAGGGTCACTAACTACAGATTTTCTTAAATATCCTTCCTTGTACCCTTCTGCTATACCTTCATTAATAGAATCTTGTAGAGACCCTCCAATTATATGAACATCTTGCCCTATTTCAATAAATATACATGCCATACCCGTATCCTGGCATAAAGGTATATTTTCTTCTTTAGCTATATGTATATTTTCTTCTATAGTTTGTAAAACTTCTCTAGATATATTCCAAGTTTCTTCTTCTCTACATTGTACTATTTTGTCACTTACATCTTTAGGCAAATAATAATTAGCTTCTATACATAATTTTTTCACTACTTTTTTTATAGTATTTACTGATATTTCCCTCATTTTATCCTCCAAAATACAATATTTTAAAACACGTACTTATGAATATTATAGTTTAATTATATGCTTTTTTCTACATCAATTTACAGGAATATTTATAAAAATAGGCTCATATATTTCCTTGGAAATATATGAGCCTATTTTTACTCTTTATCATTGAAATAATCATCTACCGATTTAACTATAGCTTTTGATATCTTCTTTTGATAATCGGTACTTTTCAATTTATCTAATTCCATAGAATTAGATAAAAAACCACATTCTACAATAACTGAAGGCATTTCATCATTATTCCTTAATATTTTATAACTATTTTTTGCTGCTTTTTCTTTTCTTTTATTGTTTTCGTCTAATTCTTTCCTTAAATTATTTTGTAGTATATGTGCAAATCTTTTACTATCCTCATTATTTGAATACCATACTTGAGCCCCATAATATTGTCTTTGATCAAACATATTTAAATGTATGCTTATAAACATGTCACACTCACTAGTTTTTTTAAGTTCACATCTTTTATTCAAGTCCTCTATTTTTTTCTGTCTAACTCTTTGTCCTTTATCTTCTGAATATAGACCGCTATCATCTTCTCTTGTCATTACAACCTTATAACCTTCTTTTTTAAGATTTTTCTTTAATATTTTACTTATCTCTAAATTTATTTCCTTCTCTAAAGTACCATCTCTAGCTACTGCTCCTCCATCCATTCCACCATGACCTGGATCTATAAGAATAATCTTTTTTTCTTTAATACCATTTAAGCTGCTAAAAGCATTAATCCTTATTATAAAACCAAGACTTATAAATATTATAAGGGTTGCTAATACTAATTTCTTATTATAAATCTTCAAAGTTTCCTCCTTATATATTAGTATTTCATTTAATATTATGCTATATGATTGAAATTTATAATAGGATTAATATAGTTTTATATTAAGCTTATAAAAAATTATTTCAATATCTCTAAATAGAAGTGTAAAAATTTCATTTTAAATTATTAATTATTATCATAAAAAACTCCACCTAATTAGGCAGAGTTTTTTACAATCTAATGTTAACCTTAAACTAATATTTTTAATGTAACTTTTTAATTGAATTATTATATATTATCTGTTTATAACAGTTTGTGCTATATTTGTACAATGATCTCCAACTCTTTCAAAATTGTTTATAATATCTAAAAATATAGCACTAGCATTGGCATTACAAGTTCCCTTGTTTAATCTTCTTATATTAGTTTCTCTTAACTGTTCTTCTAAATTATCTATTTTTTCTTCAACATACATAACACTTTGAGATCTTTCCACATCGTTACTTTCAAAACCTTCAATAGTTCTTGTTAAAGAATCTAATGTATAATTAAATAAATGTTTTATATCATATGTAGCATCATCTGAAAATTGAATCCTTTTTTCTATTTTTTCACTAGTTAAATCTATTATGTTTTCCGCATGGTCTCCTATTCTTTCTATATCATTTACCACATGAAACATAGAACCTACTAAATTTAACTGTTTATCAGATAATTTTAAGTTATTCAATTTAACCAAATATGTAGTTATACTCTTGTTTAGTATATTTATAAGTTTTTCATTTTCATATACTTTACTTACTAATTCTAAATCATTTTTTTCAAATGCATCTATGGATAATTGCAAATTTTCTTTAGCTTTATTCGCCATTCTTACCACTTCTTTTATGGTTTGATTGATAGCTATTGTAGGATTTTCTAATAATCTTTCGTCTATGTACTTAGGAGCCATCTTTTCATATGGATCACTGCCCGGTATCATCTTATTAACAAATGCAACAATATATTTTATAAACCATATTTGTATAAATGTGTTAACTAAATTAAATATGGTATGTGCATTAGCAATTTGTCTTCCTACATCTCCTGGAGTTAGGTTAGTAACTACTCTAACAAAAGGAGTTAATGGAACTAAAATAAATGCAAATATTACTGTTCCTATAACATTAAAAGTTAAATGAAATAAAGCTGCTTTTCTTGCATTTTTAGATGCACCAATACTAGCTAATAATGCTGTTACGCAAGTACCAATGTTATCTCCAAATAATATTGGTAATGCTGCTGATAATGGAAGTACCCCATTACTTGATAAAGCTATTAATATACCTATAGTAGCAGAGGAACTTTGAACTATAGCTGTCATTCCCATACCTACAACTATTCCTAAAAATACATTATGTGATAATGATAAAGCTAAACTTTTAAAGGCTTCGCTTTGCCCTAATGGAGCCATAGCTTCTTTCATTATTTCCATTCCCATGAATAATATACCAAAACCTAGTATTATATTACCTATTTCTTTAGTCTTTTTCTTTTTAGCAAATAAAACTATTGCAGTTCCTACACCTACAAATAATGGAGCTCCAGCAGTAACATTAAAAGCTACTAGTTGTCCTGTAACTGTAGTCCCTATATTAGCTCCCATAATAACCCCTGCTGCTTGTGTTAAAGTCATTAAACCTGCATTTACAAATCCAACAACCATAACTGTAGTAGCACTACTACTTTGAATTACGCCTGTTACTACTACGCCTGTTAATACACCTTTTACAGGGTTAGAAGTTACTTTTTCAAAAAAAACCTTTACTTTTTCTCCTGCTACATTTTGCAATCCATCTCCCATTAAGTTCATGCCATAGATGAATAAACCTAACCCACCAATAAGACCTGTTAACATAGCAAATACATTCATATTTGTCCTCCTAATTTAAATATTGTCATCCCATACCTTATTATTATAGTAGATATTAAGATAATTTAAAATAGTTTTAACATAGAATTAACATAGAAAACTTTTCTATATTAAAAATTATATTTGTTTTTCATCTTTATTTTCAATTTTAATATTTATATTAATAATGGAATTAAATATTAAATGAGTTTAAATCTCTCTTATTGTTATAAAAAATCCTGTGGATAATAAAATCTTATTTTAATGTAATTTTATGTAATAAAAAAGGAAAGACAAAATATAGTCTTTCCTCTTGATTCCATATTATCTCTTTGAGAATTGTGGAGATCTTCTTGCTTTCTTTAATCCATATTTCTTTCTTTCTTTCATTCTTGGATCTCTTGTTAAGAAACCTGCTTTCTTTAATGATGGTTTCATATTTTCATCAGCTTTTACAAGAGCTCTAGATATACCATGTCTTACTGCTCCTGCTTGACCTGTAAATCCACCGCCGTGAACATTTACTAATACATCATATTTGTCCTTTGTTTCTGTTAACACTAATGGTTGGTTAACTATTACTCTTAATGTTTCTATTGGAAAATAGTTTTCTATATCTCTGTTATTTATTATTACTTTTCCATCTCCAGCTACAAGTCTTACTCTTGCTACTGATTTTTTTCTTCTTCCAGTTCCAAAATACTGTACTTTAGCCATTTTTTATCCTCCCTTCAGCCTGCAATTAGTATCTTAATTCTAATACTTCTGGTTTTTGAGCTTCTTGATTGTGTTCTGCTCCTTTATAAGCCTTTAATTTCTTTAACATTTTTCTTCCTAAAACTCCGCTTGGAAGCATTCTTCTAACTGCTTCTTCAAATACGAACTCAGGTTTTTTAGCTATTGCTTCTCTGTATGGTATTTCCTTTAATCCACCTGGATATAATGAATGATGTCTTAATAATTTTTGATCTAATTTTTTACCTGTTAATACCACTTTTTCAACATTTATAACTATTACATTATCACCTGTATCAACATGTGGTGTATATGTAGGCTTATGTTTACCTCTTAATATTGATGCAACTTGGCTAGCTACTCTTCCTAATGGCTTACCAGCAGCGTCCACTATATACCATTTTCTTTCAACTTCATGTGGTTTAGCTATATATGATTTCATCATTTTCCCTCCCTAACTATTTTACATAAAACGTTCTTCTATATAAAGATCCGGGGCTAGTGAATCTATTATACTATACAAACAAAGTTATTATAATACAATCTGCCCGGTGTGTCAATAGTATTAATAAAATACTTCCTTTAAACACAGCCCAGATGAAGGCACACATTTACCTGCTTTCCTTCTGTCTTTTGATTTTATAACATACTCTATATATTCTGGTTCTCTTTTATTTAATCCAATTTCTATCAATGTACCTACTATTATTCTTACCATGTTATAAAGAAAACCATCACCTGTAATTATAAACTTTATAAGATCACCGCTTTTATTTATTTCAAATTTACTTATGGTTCTCACTGAGGTTTTCACACTACTTCCTTTTGTTTGAAATGCAGAAAAATCATGTGTTCCTATAAAATATTTTGATGCTATTTTCATTTTATCTATATCAAGTTTATATTTAAAATGGAAAACATAATTTCTTCCTATAGCTATAGGTTCAGATTTATTTAAAATTGTATATTCATAAGTTTTGCCCTTACTACAAAATCTAGAATGAAATTCACTACTAACTTCTTCTGAACTTAAAACTACTATATCTGGTGGTAAATTATTATTAATTACTCTTTGTAAATTTTCAGGCGGTATTCTAGAATTAGTAAAAAAATTACACATATATCCTTTAGCGTGAACCCCTGAATCAGTTCTACTTGCTCCTGTAATTTCTACTTTTTCTTTAGTTATATTACTTATAACCTTCTCTAACGTACCTTGTAATGTAATAAATTTTTCATTTTTTTGTTTTTGCCATCCACAATAATTTGTTCCATCATATTCAAGTTTTAACTTTATATTTTTCACTAAGTCCACATCCTGCTCCAAATAGATAGTATAACTAAAATCAAAGTAAATGCTGTTGCTACATAATCTCTTGAAGAAAAGGAAAGTTCTTTCATCCTAGTTCTTCCCTCTCCTCCCCTATAGCATCTTGCTTCCATAGCCATAGCTAGTTCATCTGCTCGTCTAAATGAACTAATAAAAAGTGGGACTAGTAGTGGTATTAAATTTTTAGCCCTTTGTATTAGATTACCTGACTCAAAATCTGCACCTCTAGCCATTTGTGCTTTCATAATTTTATCAGTTTCATCCATAAGTGTTGGTATAAATCTTAAAGCTATAGTCATCATCATAGCAAGCTCATGAGCTGGAACTCCTATTTTTCTTAATGGATTTAGTAATTTTTCTATTCCATCTGTAAGTTCTATAGGCGATGTTGTTAGCGTTAATAATGATGTTCCTATTATTAAAAATACTAATCTTAGGACCATAAATATAGCTAATCTTACCCCTTCCTTATATATAGTAATAAACTTCCACTTAAATAATAATGTATCTCCTGGTGTTAAAAACAGGTTTAAAATAGCTGTTATTATCACTAATATAAGTATAGGTTTCAGTCCCTTATATATATATTTAAATTTTATTTGAGAAATTAATATAGCTACTAAAGTAAATAGCACTATAAATATATAGCCTTTAAAATTATTAACTATAAAAAGGTCAATTATATATATAAGGGATATAATTATCTTAACTCTTGGATCTAACTTATGCACAAAAGAATCTCCTGGTATATATTGTCCTATTGTTATATCCTTTATCATTTAATAATTCCCTCACTTTTAAGTGATTTTAATAATTCTTTTTTAGCTTTTTCTATAGTATAAATATTATCTGGCAAATTAAAACCTTTTTTTCTTAATTTTTGTACTAAATAGGTAACTTCTGGTGCTGCTAATCCTATACTTTCAAGAGCATCGATCTCTTTAAATACTTCACAAGGCTTTCCTTGTAGTACACATTTTCCTTTATGCATAACTAATATTTTATCCGCAAACTTAGCAACATCCTCCATGCTATGTGAAACAAGAATTATAGTCATATTATATTCTTTTCTTAATGCTTGAATTTTACTATATATATCATCTCTAGCTTTAGGGTCCAAACCCGCTGTAGGTTCATCTAATATTAATATTTTAGGTTCCATAGCTACTACTCCTGCTATAGCTACTCTTCTCTTTTGACCTCCACTTAATTCAAATGGAGATTTATCCTTATAGACTTCATAATCTAATCCTACTATATTCATTGCTCTTTTTACTCTATTTAAAATTTCTTCTTGATTTAAGCCTAAATTAATAGGTCCAAAAGCAATATCTTTCTCTATGGTTTCTTCAAATAGTTGATACTCAGGGTATTGAAATACAAGTCCAACTTTTTTTCTTATAGAACTTAATTTTACCCCTTTATCTGCTATATTTACATTATCTATTATAATATTTCCTGATTTAGGTTTTAGCAACCCATTTATATGCTGAATTAATGTAGACTTACCTGAACCGGTATGCCCAATTAAAGCAACAAATTCTCCATCTTCTATGGTTATATTTATATTATCTATTGCCTTCTTCTCGAAAGGTGTTCCTTCCATATATACATGTGTTAAATTTTCTATTTTAATTGACATAATTCATCCACCATTTCATCTATAGTTAATATATCTGATGGTATTTCCACATTGTGCTGTCTCAAATAATAGGCTATTTCTGTCATTTGAGGTACATCTAACCCTATTTCTTTCATCATTTCTACTTCTTTAAATATTTCCTTAGGAGTTCCTTCTTTTATTACTTTAGCAGAATCCATTACTATAACTTTATCTGCTTCTACTGCTTCCTCCATAAAATGAGTTATAAGAACTATTGTTATACCATATTTTTTATTTACTTCCTTAATGGTATTAACTACTTCTAATCTTCCTGAAGGATCTAACATAGCTGTAGGTTCATCAAATATAATACATTCTGGTCTCATAGCTAATACACCAGCAATGGCTACTCTTTGCTTTTGTCCTCCAGATAGTAAATGCGGTGCATGTCTTCTATAGTCATACATATTTACCTTCTTAAGTGACTCATCTACCCTAGATCTTATTTCCTGTTGAGGAATTCCTAAATTTTCTGGTCCAAAGGCTACATCCTCTTCTACTATAGTAGCTACAATTTGATTATCTGGATTTTGAAAAACCATTCCAGCTTTATTTCTTATATTCCATGTGTTTTCCAAATTTCCAGTATCCAAATTGTCTACATACACTTTACCTTCTGAAGGTATTAAAAGAGAATTCATGTGCTTAGCTATAGTTGACTTGCCTGATCCATTTCTACCTAAAATAACTACAAAATCACCTTTTTTTATAGTTAAATTAACATTATCTAATGCAATTTTTTGAGTATTTTCATCCTCTTTATTAGATTCATACTTATATGTAACATTATTACATTTAATCATCTCATTCATACCAAACACCTCAAATATGAAGCTATAAATTAAAGTTTATATTATAGCAAAATGGGGACTAAGTTAACTTTATACTTAATCCCCAAACAATTATACTAATTCTAGTATAACTACTTCAGCTCCGTCGCCTCTTCTTGGGCCAACTTTATATATTCTTGTGTATCCACCATTTCTTTCAGCATACTTAGGAGCTATTTCTTCAAATAGTCTTTGTACTACTGCTTCTTCTGTTACAAAAGAAAGTACTTGTCTTCTTGCATGAAGATCTCCTCTCTTTGCAAGGGTTATCATTTTTTCAGCAATACTTCTAGTTTCTTTAGCTCTAGTTTCTGTAGTTTCTATTTTACCATGCTTTAAAAAACTAGTTACAAGATTTCTAAGCATTGCTTTACGTTGATCAGTTGGACGACCTAATTTACGATATCCTGCCATCTCTCCTATACCTCCTTACCTTAAACTGCCTATATTAACTTTACTAATCTTCACTTTTTCTTAAACCTAATCCTAAAGCTTCTAACTTTTGTTCTACTTCTTCTAAGGACTTTTTACCAAGGTTTCTAACTTTCATCATATCATCCATGCTTCTTTCGCATAGTTCTTGAACTGTATTTATTCCAGCTCTCTTTAAGCAGTTATAACTTCTTACTGAAAGATCTAGCTCTTCAATTGTCATTTCTAGAACCTTTTCTTTCTTATCTTCTTCTTTTTCAACCATGATTTCCATATCATCTGCATGATCAGTTAAAGTCATAAATAACTTAAAGTGCTCTATAAGAATTTTAGCTGATAAACTTACAGCTTCTTCTGGTCTTATAGTTCCATTAGTCCAAACTTCTATAGTCAATTTATCATAGTCTGTTATTTGGCCAACTCTAGTATTTTCAACGGAAAAGTTAACTCTTTTAACAGGTGTATAAATTGAATCCACTGCTATACTTCCTATTGACATATCCTTAGTTTTGTTTTTATTTTGAGTTACATAGCCCCTACCACGATTAACGTTGATTTCCATATACATTTTACCATTTTCGTCAAGGGTTGCTATATGTAAATCTTTGTTTATTACTTCAACATCTCCGTCTGTTTTGATATCAGCTGCTGTAACTTCTTTAGGTCCAAATTCATCTATATATATAGTTTTTGGACCCTCTCCATTCATAGTAAGTGCTAAACATTTGATGTTAAGAATTAATTCTGTAACATCCTCTTTTACACCTTGTACTGTTGAAAACTCATGAAGAACACTATCAATTTTTATATGGTCTGCAGCAACTCCAGGTAATGATGATAAAAGAATTCTTCTCAAAGCATTACCAAGAGTTATTCCATAACCTCTTTCTAATGGTTCAATGACAAATTTACCATAGGAACCATCTTCAGCATTTTCAACACATTCTATTTTTGGCTTTTCTATTTCTAACATTCTTAACCCTCCTCATTTATTAATATTTATACTTTTTGAGGGCAACTGATCTAAATAAAATTATTTATTATTTGCTGTATAACTCAACTATTAATGTTTCGTTAACAGGTACATCTATATCTTCTCTTGCTGGTTGTCTTTCTACTTTTCCTTCAAAGCCTTCAACATTTCCTGATAACCATGCTGGTAATGTTTTTGGATTTTCTGCAAAAGTTTTGAATTTTTCTGTTGCTTTACTCTTATCACATACTGTTATAACATCATTAGCTGAAACTTGGTATGATGGTATATCTACCTTTTTACCATTAATTAAAAAATGTCCATGAGTAACTAATTGTCTAGCTTCTGTTCTTGAGTTGCCATATCCTAATCTAAATACTACATTGTCTAATCTCATTTCTAAAAGTCTTAACAAGTTTTCACCTGTTATTCCTCTTCTTCTATCAGCTTCTTCATAATATCCTCTAAATTGACGTTCTAAGATACCATAAATTCTCTTAGCTTTTTGTTTTTCTCTTAATTGTAATCCATAGTTAGATACTTTTTTTCTACTTTGACCATGTTGTCCTGGTGCGTATCCTCTTCTAGCGAATGCGCATTTATCTGTATAACATCTATCTCCCTTAAGGAATAGTTTTAATCCTTCTCTTCTGCAAAGTCTGCAAGTTGCTCCAGTATATCTAGCCATTAAATTTTACACCTCCTATTACTATATTATATTACTATACTCTTCTTCTCTTTGGTGGTCTACAACCATTATGTGGTATTGGAGTTACATCCTTTATTAAAGTAACTTCTAGACCTGCTGCTTGTAAAGATCTTATAGCAGCTTCTCTTCCTGAGCCCGGTCCTTTTACATAAACTTCTATGCTTTTTAATCCATGTTCCATAGCCGCTTTAGCTGCTGTTTCTGCAGCCATTTGTGCCGCAAATGGTGTGCTTTTTCTTGAACCTCTAAAACCTAATCCACCTGCACTTGCCCAAGACAAAGTATTACCAACACTGTCAGTAATTGTAACTATTGAATTGTTGAAAGTTGATTTTATATGTGCACAACCATGTTCAACATTTTTTCTTTCTTTTTTTCTTCTACTTCTTTTAGCTTTTATTCCTGCTGCCATGCCTTTCCCTCCTTACCTTATTTTTTCTTCTTTCCACCTATAGCTCTCTTTGGACCTTTTCTTGTTCTAGCGTTAGTCTTAGTCTTTTGACCTCTAACTGGAAGGTTTCTTCTATGTCTTATTCCTCTATAAGATCCAATTTCAACTAATCTCTTTATGTTAAGTTTAATTTCTCTTCTTAAGTCACCTTCAACTTTTACATTTTTATTAACGTAATCTCTGATTGCATTAACTTCTTCTTCTGATAAGTCTTTAACTCTTGTATCTGGATTTACTCCAGTAGCTTTTAATATTTCTTGAGAAGTTGGTAAGCCAATTCCGTATATATATGTTAGACCGATTTCTACTCTTTTTTCTTTTGGTAGGTCTATACCTGAAATTCTTGCCATTAAAGTTTACACCTCCTGAATACCTACTTATTAATTTATATTTATATCAAAGTTTTAGGCCAATGGTATATTTTTATACCATAGTCAGCCGCTCCTAAAACCATTTATTAGCCTTGTTTTTGTTTGTGTTTAGGATTTTCACAAATAACCATTACTTTACCTTTTCTTTTTATAACCTTGCATTTTTCGCATATAGGTTTAACTGATGGTCTTACTTTCATCAATAACCCCTCCTTATTATTTGGCTCTCCAGGTTATTCTTCCTCTGGTTAAATCGTATGGAGAAAGTTCTACAGTTACTTTATCACCTGGTAAAATTCTTATGAAATTCATTCTTAATTTTCCTGATATATGTGCAATTATTTTATGACCGCTTTCTAATTCTACTTCAAACATAGCATTAGGTAGAGATTCTAAAACAGTACCTTGCATTTCAATTACATCATCTTTTGACATAAGGTATTCAAACCTCCTTATTAACTTGATGAGACTGTATAAATTTTTTTATTACAGAATTTTTAATGTTGTTACCTGTTGCCTTTAGATTTATTATATCTTCACAAATAATATTGGTAAATATCAAATGTTTATTTTTTTTCTTTTTAGGTTTATCTAAAGTATGAATATCTCCATCACAAATATACACATAATTTTCATCTAGTATATCTATTATAATGAAACTATTATCTTTATCCCTACCTGATTTTGATAAAACTAATCTACCAATCTGGCACTCTTTAGCCAATATATTCACCTCTATTAAATTAAAGTGGTTATTTTAGGTCCATCATTTAGTATAGCCACAGTATTCTCATAATGAGCAGATAAACTACCATCTACAGTAACTACAGTCCATTTATTTGGTTCAACTTTTACATTGAAGTCTCCTATATTAACCATAGGCTCAATAGCTAAACACATTCCTTTTGACAATTTAGGTCCCCTGCCTGGTCTACCAAAGTTAGGTACTTCTGGATCCTCATGCATATTCTTTCCTATGCCATGACCTACATAATCCCTTACAATAGAAAATCCATAACTTTCAACATATTCTTGAATAGCTGCAGATATATCAGTTAATCTATTGCCAACTTTAGCTTTTTCTATACCTTTGAAAAAACTATTTTTTGTAACTTCTATTAACTTAGCAGCTTCTTCTGACACATTTCCTACTGGAAATGTTCTTGCTGCATCACCCTGATATCCATTTAGAACAGCTCCACAATCTATACTAATTATGTCTCCTTCATTTAGAATTCTATCTTTATTTGGTATTCCATGAACTACTTCATTATTCACAGATGCACATATAGAAGCTGGGAAACCATAATATCCTTTAAAAGATGGTTTGGCATTTCTGCCTAATATAATCTCTTCTGCGATTCTATCTAACTCTCCAGTGCTTATTCCTGGCTTTACATATTTTTCTAAAGTGTCTAAGGCTTCAGCAACAACTCTTCCTGCTTTTAACATGTATTCTATTTCAGAATCAGTTTTTATTGTTATCATTATTTATCTCTCCCTAAGATATTTGAAATATTACCAAATACCTCATCAATTGATTCAGTCCCATTAACCTCTGAGATTATACCATTGTCTTTATAATAATTTATAAGCGGATAAGTTTGTTTGCTGTAAACTTCTAATCTTTCTTTTACTGTTGCTTCTGTATCATCTTTTCTTTGAATTAATTCATTATCACATATATCACATTTTCCTTCTATTTTAGGAGGATTAAATCTTATGTGATAACTTGCACCACAAGATGTGCAAACTCTTCTACCAGTCATTCTTTCCAAGATAAATTCTTCAGGCACCTTAATTAATAGTGCCACATCTAAATCCTTATTTATGCCCTTTAAAAATTCATCTAAAGCTTCTGCTTGAGCAACTGTTCTTGGAAAACCATCTAAAAGGAAACCATTATCACAATCATCTTTTGTTAATCTATCTTTAACTATTCCTATAGTTACCTCATCTGGTACTAATTGACCATTATCTATATATCTTTTTGCTTCTATTCCTAAAGGAGTTTTCTCCTTTATGTTTGCCCTAAATATATCACCTGTTGATATATGAGGAATAGAAAATTTTTCACTTATTAATTTTGCTTGAGTTCCTTTACCTGCTCCTGGAGGACCTAACAAAATTACACGCATCCATAATCATCTCCAAAACATTTTTATTTTAAGAAACCTTGATAGTGACGCATAACTAATTGAGATTCCATTTGTCTTATAGTATCTAATGCAAATCCAACCATAATTAGCATACTTGTTCCTCCAAAGGATATACCTTGAAACTTACTATATGTTGCCATAATTATTGGGAATATTGCTATAATAGCTGCAAAAGTTCCACCAATTATAGAGCTCTTTGTTATTACTCTTTCTATATATTCCGCTGTAGGTTCCCCTGGTCTTATTCCTGGTATAAATCCAGATGACTTATGCATATTTTCTGCCATTTCATCAGGTTTAAAAGTTACCACTGTATAAAACCAAGTAAAGAACACTGTTAATACAAAATATAACACAATATAAGCAATACTTTTATCTCTAAAAGGACTGTACTTATTTAAAGTAATAAACTTATAAAAAGCTGATTCTGGCCAAAATTGACCAATAGTAAGTGGAAATTGCATTACTGATATAGCAAATATAATACCTATAACCGCAGAGGAATTAACATTTATTGGTATGTGTGTAGATTGACCCTTATAAATTTTATTTCCTACTGCTCTTCCAGCATATTGGACAGGTATCCTTCTTTCACCTAAATTCATTATTACAACCAATAAGAACAATGCTAAAGCTATTACTATAAACATTATAACTTCCACAAAATTTACTGTTTCAGCCTTTTGAAGTCCTACTATGCTATATATAGTTGATGGAAATCTAGACACTATGTTAACAAATATTATTAGTGATATTCCGTTACCTATACCTTTTTCTGTTATTTTATCACCGAACCACATTAAAAAAGTTGATGCAGTAGTTAATGTTATTATAATTATGAATAAATTTAACTTTGATCCATCTCTAAGTGCTCCAGCACGAGCAATTATCGCATATGTACTGAATGCTTGAATAACACCAAGTATAACTGCACCATACCTAGTATATTGTTGAATTTTTTTTCTTCCCTCTTCTCCTTCTTTTGAAAGACTTTCCAAAGAAGGTAACGCAATTGTAAGTAATTGCATTATGATTGAGGAATTAATATACGGTACAACACCCATAGCAAATATGCTAAATCTACTAAAAGCTCCTCCAGATATTAAATCATAAAACCCAAATAATGATCCATTTTGCGTGAGGTTAGCTAATTTAGATGTATCAATTCCAGGAACTGGGATATAATTTCCCATCCTGAAAATTGCTATCATAAATAAAGTAAAAATTAATCTTTTCCTTAAATCAGGAACTTTCCAAGCATTACGTAGGGTTGATAGCATTTATATCACCTCAACTTTTCCTCCTGCTGCTTCGATCTTTTCAATAGCTGATTTAGAGAACTTTGCTGCTTTAACAGTTAATTTTTTTTCTATATTACCATTTCCTAAAATTTTAACTCCATCTTTAACTTTTTTTACTACTCTTTTTTCAACTAAAAGTTCTGGAGTTACAACTGTTCCATCTTCAAAACAATTTAATCTATCAAGATTTATTGCTGCATATTCTTTAGCAAATATGTTTTTGAAACCTCTTTTTGGAAGTCTTCTATATAAAGGCATTTGACCACCTTCAAAGCCTGGTCTTACTCCACCACCGCTTCTAGAGTTTTGTCCGTTTTGACCTTTTCCGCTTGTTTTGCCTAGTCCAGAGCCTGTTCCTCTACCTACTCTTTTTGATGCTTTATTTGCACCTTCAGCTGCTTTTAATTCGTGAAGTTTCATCTAATTACACCTCCTCTTACTATGCTTCTTCTACTTTTAATAAGTAACTTACCTTTTTTATCATTCCACTTATTTGAGGAGTTTCCTCATGTTCAACTATGTTACCAATCTTTTTTAGTCCAAGAGCATTAACAGTAGCTATTTGATCTTTTTTTCTACCTATTAAGCTCTTAACTAATGTTATTTTAACCTTAGCCACGGCCAGTTACCTCCTAACCTAAAATCTCTTCTACAGTCTTACCTCTAAGTTTAGCTATATCTTCAACTGTTCTTAATCTTGCTAATCCATCTATTGTAGCATTAACCATATTTGTTGGATTATTAGAACCTTTTGATTTAGCTCTAACGTCCTTTAATCCAGCAAGTTCAAGTACGGCTCTAACAGGACCACCTGCTATAACTCCTGTACCTTCTTTAGCTGTCATTATAAGAACTTCTCCCTTACCGAATTTTCCGATTATATCATGTGGTACAGTAGTTCCTACTGTTTTAACTTCAACTATGTTCTTTTTAGCATCTTCTATTGCTTTTCTTATTGCTTCAGGTATTTCTATAGATTTTCCTGTACCAACACCAACGTGTCCTGCTTCGTCTCCAACAACAACTAGTACGCTAAATCTAAAGTTTCTACCACCTTTAACAACCTTAGCAACTCTGTTTATATGAACAACTTTTTCTTTTAAATTTAAAGTGCTAGGATCAATTCTCATTTATTTCCCTCCTTTTTTTAAAAATCAAGACCTGCTTCTCTTGCACCTTCTGCAAGTTCTTTAATTCTTCCGTGATATATGAATCCGCCTCTGTCAAATACAACTTTTTTTAATCCCTTTTCTAACGCTTTCTCAGCTACCATTTTTCCAACTAATTTAGCGCCTTCTTTGTTGCTTCCTAAACCATCGAATCCTTTTTCTGCACTTGAAGCAGCAACTAATGTCTTTCCTTCTACATCATCTATTAATTGAGCATATATATGTTTTTCACTTCTATATACTGATAGTCTTGGACGTTCAGCTGTTCCGAAAATCTTTTTACGAACTCTCATATGACGTCTTTCTCTTGATTGAGATCTATCATTCTTCTTAAACATAGGTTTCACTCCTTTCCGTTATTTCTTACCAGTCTTACCTTCCTTACGTCTTATAACTTCATTTTCGTATTTAATTCCTTTTCCTTTGTAAGGTTCAGGTTTTCTCCATTTTCTTATGTCTGCTGCTACAGCACCTACTAATTCTTTATCTATACCTTTAACTTTTACCTTAGTTCCACCTTCAACTTCAAATTCTACTCCTGAAGCTGCTTCCATTTCAACTGGATGTGAGAATCCAAGGCTAAGTACTAATTTCTTTCCTTGTAATTGCGCTCTATAACCAACACCTATTAATTCTAATGTTTTAACGTATCCTTCATTAACTCCTGTTACCATGTTGTTTATTAAAGCTCTTGTTAAACCATGAAGAGCTCTTACATCTTTATGATCATTGTCTCTAGTTACAACTACTGAATTATCTTCTACAGCTATGTTTATTTTGTTACTCATAGCTTTTACTAACTCTCCCTTTGGTCCCTTTACAGTAACAACGTTATCTGGTGTTACTGTAACAGTTACTCCATTAGGGATAGCTACTGGAAGTTTTCCTACTCTTGACATTTATTGCACCTCCTATTCTCCAATTACCATATGTAGCAAAGTACTTCTCCGCCAACGCCTAATTTTCTTGCTTCTCTATCTGTAACAATTCCTTTAGAAGTAGAAACTACAGCTACTCCTAGTCCGTTTAAAACTTTAGGAGTTTCATCTTTTCTACAATAAACTCTTAAACCTGGTTTTGATATTCTTTTAAGACCAGTTATTATTCTCTCTTTGTTTTGTCCGTATTTCATTGAGATTCTTAGCATATCTACAGAACCATCTCTATATTCTTCTAAATCTCTTATATAACCTTCTGTAAGCATTATATTTGCTATGGCTTTTTTTATGTTAGATGAAGGAACTTCTACTACTTCATGTCTAACTACATTTGCGTTTCTTATACGTGTTAATAAATCTGCTATTGGATCAGACATTACCATTTATTTTGCCTCCTTTCGCTTTTCGAATATTACCAGCTGGCTTTTTTGCATCCAGGTATTTCACCTTTGTAAGCAAGCTCTCTAAAACATATACGACAGATACCGTATTTTTTTAATACCGCATGTGGTCTTCCACAAATTCTGCATCTTGTATAAGCTCTAGTTGAATGTTTTGGTGTTTTATTCCATTTTTCTATTAAAGCTTTACGTGCCATAGATTTCCCTCCTTAATTAACGAGCAAATGGCATTCCAAGGAATCTTAATAGTTCTCTTGCTTCCTCGTCAGTCTTTGCAGTTGTTACAAAAATTATATCCATACCTCTAATTTTATCAATCTTATCAAATTCTATTTCTGGGAATATTAATTGTTCTTTTATTCCTATAGCATAGTTTCCTCTTCCATCAAATGATTTACTTGAAACTCCGCTGAAATCTCTAACTCTAGGTAAAGCCACATTTATTAATTTATCTGCAAATTCATACATGTTTTGTTTTCTTAATGTAACTTTACAACCTAGTGGCATATCTTCTCTTATTTTAAAGTTAGCTACTGATTTTTTAGCTTTAGTTAATATTGGTTTTTGACCAGTTATTTTAGCTAAATCTTCTACTGCCGCTTCAAGAGATTTTTGATTCTCTTTAGCTTCACCAACACCCATATTGATAACTATTTTTTCAAGTTTTGGCACTTCCATTATATTTTTATATCCGAACTTATCCATTAAAGCTGATACTACTTCTTTTTCATACTTTTCTTGTAATCTTGGCATCATCCTTTATACCTCCTTTCAAGAATTAAAATGTTTCTCCGCACTTTTTGCATATTCTTACTTTTGTTCCATCTTCTAAAATCTTATTACTGATTCTAGTAGCTGATTTGCACTTATCACAATATAGCATTACTTTTGAGCTAAATATTGGGGCTTCTTTATGTATTATTCCACCCTGCATATTTTCTCTATTTGGTTTTTGATGTTTAGTTACTACATTTACATCTTTAACTATTACTTTACCTTTTTTAGGTAATACAGATAAAACTTCTCCAATTTTGCCTTTATCTTTACCAGATATAACAACAACTGTATCTTTTTTTCTTACATGTATTTTGCTCATTATTTAGCCACCTCCTTGTATTATTATAAAACTTCAGGTGCTAATGATAGTATTTTATTGAACTCTTTATCTCTTAGCTCCCTTGCAACTGGTCCAAAAATACGAGTTCCTTTTGGGTTTTTATCATCTTTTATTATAACTGCTGCATTTTCATCAAATTTTATGTAAGAACCATCTGCTCTTCTTAATCCTTTAACTGATCTTACTATAACAGCCTTTACAACTTCACCTTTTTTAACAACACCGCCTGGTGTTGCACTTTTAACACTAGCAACTATTACATCTCCGATATTTCCCCATTTTCTGTGGGAACCACCTAAAACTCTTATACACATAATTTCCTTTGCTCCGGAATTATCTGCTACCTTTAATCTTGTTTGTTGCTGAATCATGTAAAATACCCTCCTTTCGGCTTTTTGCTACAAACTATTTAGCTTTTTCTACTACTTCAACAAGTCTCCATCTTTTTTGTTTTGATAATGGTCTTGTTTCCATTATTAATACTTTATCATTTATATTAGCTGTATTATTTTCATCATGAGCTTTAAACTTAGTAGTTCTGTTCATTATTTTACCATATAATGGATGACGAACCTTTGTTTCTACTGCAACTACTATTGTCTTATCCATTTTATTTGAAACTACTCTACCCATTCTTGTCTTTCTATTTGATCTTTCCACAGGATTTACCTCCCTTCAGTTTTACTGTTGATATGCTCTTATCTCTTCTTCTCTTAAGATAGTTTTAATTTGAGCTATTGATTTTTTTACTTCTCTAATTCTCATTGGGTTTTCTAACTGACCTGTAGCTAATTGAAACCTTAAATTGAATAATTCCGCTTTTAGATCATTTAACTTTGATTGTAACTCTTGTGGGCTGCTTTTTCTTAATTCTTGTAATTCTCTAGCCTTCATTTACTTCACCACCCATTTCTTCAAAATCTCTTCTTGTTACAAACTTAGTTTTAACTGGTAGTTTGTGTGAAGCAAGTCTCATAGCTTCTCTTGCAACTGTTTCACTTACACCAGAGATTTCAAATAAAACTCTACCTGGTTTTACAACAGCTACCCAGTATTCTGGTGAACCTTTACCAGAACCCATACGTGTTTCTGCTGGCTTTTCTGTTACAGGCTTATCTGGGAAGATTTTTATCCAAACCTTTCCTCCTCTTTTAACGTATCTGTTGATAGCTATTCTGGCAGCTTCTATTTGGTTGCTTGTAATCCAACCACATTCAGTTGCTTGTATTCCGAAATCACCGTATGCTATGAAGTTACCTCTTGTAGCTTTACCCTTCATTCTGCCACGTTGTACTTTACGACGCTTAACTCTTTTAGGCATTAACATATGTTATTCCTCCTTCCTTATGCGTTAGCTTCTTCCTTTTCATTTATATTCTTTCTAGCTGGAAGAACTTCTCCTTTATACACCCAAACTTTAACACCGATTTTACCATAAGTAGTATTAGCTTCAGCAAATCCATAATCAATATCTGCTCTTAAAGTTTGTAGTGGAATTGTTCCCTCATTATAGTGTTCTGTTCTAGCTATTTCTGCTCCAGCAAGTCTTCCTGAACAAGCTGTTTTTATACCTTTAACACCTGTTCTCATTGCTCTTTGTATAGATTGTTTCATAGCTCTTCTGAAAGCTATTCTTTTTTCTAATTGCTGAGCTATATTTTCAGCTATTAATTGAGCATCTGCTTCAGGTCTTTTTACTTCTACTATATTAATTAAAATATTTTTGTTTGAAACGATTTTTTGAAGTTGGTTTTTTAGTGATTCAATTCCTTGACCACCTTTTCCTATAATCATACCTGGTTTAGCAGTATATATATTTAATTTTATTCTTTTTGCTGCTCTTTCAATTTCTATTCTTGATACACCAGCTGCATAAGAATTTTTTTTAACAAAATTTCTTATTTTGTGGTCTTCTACTAAGTTATCAGCAAAATTTTTCTTATCAGCATACCATTTAGCATCCCATTCTTTAATTACGCCGACTCTTAAGCCGTGTGGATGTACTTTTTGACCCATCGAATTCCCTCCTCTTCTTAAACTCTTTCTTTAACAACTAAAGTTAAATGACTTGTTCTCTTTCTTATTCTAAACGCTCTACCTTGAGCATGTGGTTGATATCTTTTTAATGTTGGTCCTTGACCTACATATGCTTCTGATATATATAAACTATTAACATCTAAATTTAAATTGTTTTCTGCATTTGCAACAGCTGATTTTAAAGCTTTGTAAATTACTTCCGCTGCATCCTTTGGAGTGTATTTTAATATAGCAAATGCTTCATTAACATCTTTACCTCTTACTAAGTCAAGAACAACCCCAATTTTGCTTGGAGACATTCTTACATATCTAACTATAGCCTTAGCTTCCATTCAATTTTACCTCCTTCCAGCTTATCTTAAACGAGATGATTTTTCTGACTTGTCATCATGTCCTCTATATGTTCTAGTAAGAACAAACTCTCCTAACTTATGACCTACCATGTCTTCAGTTATGTAAACAGGGACATGTTTTCTTCCATCATGAACAGCAACAGTATGGCCGATCATTTGTGGGAATATTGTTGAACTTCTTGACCAAGTCTTTAAAACTTTCTTTTCTCCATTTTTGTTCATTTCGTTTATTCTTTTTAAAAGTACCTCTTGAATATATGGTCCTTTTTTAACTGATCTACTCACTATATTTGCCTCCCTTCGCGTAATCATATGATTACAAGATTGAAGAGAATATTAATATTCTCTTCAAACTATTTATCATTTCTTCTCTTAACAATAAATCTATCAGAGTATTTCTTATTCTTTCTTGTTTTGTATCCAAGTGCTGGTTTACCCCATGGAGTACGTGGACTTGGATGTCCGATAGGAGATCTACCTTCACCACCACCGTGTGGATGGTCATTAGGATTCATTACAGAACCTCTTACTGTAGGTCTTACTCCCATATGTCTCTTTCTTCCTGCTTTACCTATGTTAACAATTTCGTTTGTTTGGTTAGATACAACACCTATAGTTGCTCTACATTCAATTCTTATATATCTAACTTCTCCACTAGGTAATCTTACTTGAGAATAGTCTCCTTCTTTAGCCATAAGTTGGGCTGAGTTACCTGCTGATCTAACAAGTTGTGCTCCTTTTCCAGGTGCTAACTCTATATTATGAATAACTGTACCTACTGGTATATTTCTTATAGGTAAGCAGTTACCTACTTTTATATCTGATTCTGGTCCAGATACTACTGTATCTCCAACTTTTAATCCAACTGGTGCAATCATATATCTCTTTTCACCATCAGTATACACTACAAGAGCTATAAATGCTGTTCTATTTGGATCATATTCTATACTAACAACTTTAGCTGGAATATTATCTTTATTTCTCTTAAAATCTATTACTCTATATTTTCTTTTAGCTCCGCCACCAATATGACGAACTGTTATTTTACCATTTGCGTTTCTTCCACCACTTTTCTTTAATGAAACAAGAAGTGATTTTTCTGGTGTACTTGTTGTTATTTCTTCAAAAGTACACATAGTCATTTCTCTTCTTGTAGGGGTGGTAGGTCTAAAACCTTTAACAGCCATTTGTTTCCCTCCTTCTTTAGCTTATCTGGCTCTCGCCAATAACGGCTTTATTGTTTATAGTCCTTCGAAGAATTCAATTGTTTTACTATCTTCTGTTAACTTAACAATAGCTTTTTTATAATCTGATCTTTTTCCTATATGGACACCAACTCTTTTAGTCTTTCCCATAATTCTAGCTGTTTTAACATCGTCAACTTTAACGTCAAATATTGTTTCAATAGCATTTTTAATTTGAGATTTGTTAGCATGTATATCTACTACAAAGGTGTACTTTTTGTCAGCCATTGAAGCCATTGTTTTTTCAGTAATAAGAGGTCTTCTTATTATATCGTAGTTAGTTAGCTTCATTATGCATACACCTCCTCAATTTTGGATACAGCATCCTTAGTTATAACAACTTTATCATACTTTAATACATCATATACGTTAATGTTGTTTACTGGAATAATCTGTACTCCTTCAATGTTTCTTGCTGATTTATAAACATTTTCTTCAGAATTATTTGTTATAATTAAAGTTTTCTTTGCATCAAATGCATTAAGCATTTTAACTACTTCTTTAGTTTTTGGTGTTTCTAATTTTATATCATCAACAACTACCATTAACTTTTCGTTAACTTTTGAAGTTAATGCTGATTTTATAGCAACCTTCTTCATTGATTTAGGGATTGACATTCTGTAGTCTCTTGGCTTTGGCGCAAAAACAATACCACCATGTATCCATTGTGGTGCTCTTATTGAACCTTGTCTTGCTCTACCTGTTCCCTTTTGTCTCCAAGGCTTTATTCCGCCTCCTGAAACTTCAGCTCTTGTTTTAGCTGATTGAGTTCCTTGTCTTTTATTTGCTAGCAATGCTTTTACTACTTGATGCATAGCATATGTATTTACCTCTACACCAAATACGCTATCTGCTAATTGTAAATCTCCAACTTTTTCTCCGTTTTGGTTAAATAAATCTACTTTAGGCATTCTGCATCCTCCTTTCTATTTAAATTAAGCCTTAACTGTATTTCTTATTTGTACTAAACCTTTATTTGGTCCTGGTACTCCGCCTTTTATTAATATTAGATTCTTTTCAGGTATTATTCTAACAACTTCAAGATTTAAAACTGTTGTGTTAACGTTACCCATATGTCCTGGCATTCTCTTGTTTTTAAATGTTCTTGATGGATCTGAAGAAGCACCCATTGAACCAACTGCTCTATGGAATTTTGAACCGTGAGTCATTGGTCCTCTGTGAGCATTCCATCTTCTGATTGTTCCTTGGAATCCCTTACCTTTTGAAACTCCTGATATATCAACTCTTTCTCCAGCTTCAAAAACATCTGCTTTTATTTCTTGACCTACTTCTAAGCTATTTGAATCTTCTAATTTAAATTCTTTTATATGTCTTTTAACTGAAACACCTGCTTTTGCAAAGTGTCCTTTTACTGGTTTGTTTCTTAATTTTTCTCTTATATCACCGAAAGCAACTTGTATTGCTTCATAGCCGTCCTTTTCTACAGTTTTCTTTTGGATAACTGTACATGGACCTGCTTCTATTACAGTAACTGGTATAACTTTACCATTTTCATTAAATATTTGAGTCATACCAAGCTTTTTACCTAATATAGCTTTTTTCATTTCTTTGCACCTCCTCAACATATTAGCGGATCACATCTATTTATGCAATCATAATAGTTAGCAATAGATTTCTCTATTACTTAAATAAATTATAGTTTGATTTCTATATCTACTCCAGCTGGTAAATCTAATCTCATTAATGCATCAACAGTTTTTGGTGATGGACTAATTATATCGATTAGTCTTTTATGAGTTCTTATTTCGAACTGTTCTCTAGCGTCCTTGTATTTATGTGGAGCTCTTAAAATAGTAACAATATCTTTTTCTGTTGGTAGAGGTACTGGACCTGCAACCTTAGCTCCTGTTGTTTTAGCAGTTTCTACGATTTTTAAAGCTGATTGATCTAATAAACTATGATCAAAGGCTTTTAATCTTATTCTTATTTTTTGTTTTGCCATTTAATGTTCCCTCCTTTTCTGGTACGTTTCACTTATTACGCACAACAGCGGAAATATTCTGTAAACTGCTCCGGGTGTTGCATATTTTTTTATGAACACACCATTAGAATTATGATTACTAGAATAACCGTCGCTAGGTTCTAGACCTTAGCTTGCTTAATCAAGAATTTCCCATAAGTGTGGCAACCTCTTGAATCATCGCTGTTATTACATTACAACTTCTATAGTATACACTATTTTTTTTATTTTGACAAGTATTTTTAATTTTAAACTTTTAAAAATAAATTTATAAATTTATTTATAAATTTATATGTATTAAACTTATTTTTATAAACA
>OGSC01000314.1_pt1 | contig 30089 bp, 23 predicted proteins | sample 1573751 | NCBI WGS metagenome assembly OGSC01 (sample SAMN03295840, study PRJEB24534) | human gut metagenome | isolation source: fecal sample 8 from infant 5 | host: Homo sapiens | place: USA: Pittsburgh, PA | collected 2014-07
ATTTTTGAGCTATGTACAAGAAGCATTTTATTCTAACTTAATTTGACAAATCATATTTAAATAACAATTAAATCTAGCTAGATGATTATTTAAACGGTCACTGACTTGTTTAAAAATAGAAAAGTTAATAAAGTGCTCTTCACAAAAATCTTTGGCTGAAGTGTAGCGTTTTAAAAGTAAATCCAGGGCTAACATATAGGTTAGTGACCCGCGGACAACAGCTTCTTTCATTAACTCAATCGGGATATTTTCATCGGCGACTAATTCTATGGACTGTTGATTATTAATAATACGAATATGTACATTTTCATGTGTATTGACTCGAGAAATTAACAAAGTTAATTGATTCAATAAATTGTTGATATTGTAATGGGAAAATTCATATTTTCGTCGGAGTACTTGCATGGGGACTTTTTCTTTACTGTCATACAAGTATTCAATTAGGGAAAGTAACTGAATTTCCTGTTTGGTTAATAAGTTATGCATAATAACCACCTTTCTAATTGGTTATGATTGTTTGATTTTTCAGATAATACAGATAGGGCATTCTTTTCTAAATGACATTTGACAATTGCCAGTGAAAGAACTAGTTGTTCTTATGCTACTGTATCTATTCTTAAAAATCAAGAAGAACTGAATGTGTCAAATGGAAGAAAACATGGACAAAAAATGATAGAGCAAAAAATTATTAAAAAAAACAACCAGTTTATATAAAACATTTAAATAACAAAAATGATAATTTGAGTCTGTTGATTTTTTAGCTTAAATAGCTCATACAAATAGGCTTTTTTGTCTGGTTAGTTCTTATGAAAAAAATTAAAAAAAACGGTATAGTGGAAGAAGGAATAGTAAAAATAAGAAAGGATAAGGACGTGTTTTCATAAAGATGAAAAGGGTTTCTGGGATTTCATCAACTTTTTCTATTTGGAGGAGAAGTTGTTGATAATTTTTGCTGAAAAATCTCGTTATACTCTTCTTATTCTTATAGAAGAGTCTATAGGAAAAAGCAGAAAATGAATCCGCATTCGAAGTAAGAGTGCGTTTTGAGGAGATAAAAAGAAAAGGTGTGTTGGCTGTCTGTTTTAGCAAGGAAGAAAGACAACAGAAGAGCACTCACTTATTTGGTTTAAAATAAAAAATTGGTACGAAGTGAACGTTCTCTTCTATGTGTCGTTGGTAGAGGAAGGATGAAAGAAATGAGAAAGAATGGTCCAATGGTAAACCGTTGGCTCTACGGGTTGATGTGTTTGTTACTTGTTCTAAATTATGGCACACCACTCATGGCTTTGGCGGAAGATGTTAACAGCGATGGCCAGTTAACGTTAGGAGAAGTGAAGCAAACCAGCCAACAAGAAATGACCTTAGCGCTTCAAGGAAAAGCACAACCAGTAACACAAGAGGTTGTAGTGCATTATAGTGCCAATGTGTCAATCAAAGCTGCCCATTGGGCAGCGCCCAATAATACGCGCAAGATTCAAGTGGATGACCAGAAGAAACAGATTCAAATTGAATTGAATCAGCAAGCGTTAGCAGATACGTTAGTCTTAACGTTGAACCCTACAGCTACAGAAGATGTGACGTTTTCTTATGGACAACAGCAACGAGCGTTGACGTTAAATACTGGTACTGATCCGACAGAATCAACGGCAATCACGAGTTCGCCAGCCGCATCAGCGAATGAAGGTTCAACAGAAGAAGCATCTACAAACTCCTCTGTTCCTCGTTCGTCCGAAGAAACTGTCGCCAGCACGACAAAAGCGATAGAAAGTAAAACAACCGAGTCTACGACTGTCAAACCGCGCGTAGCAGGACCAACAGATATCAGTGACTATTTTACAGGTGATGAAACAACGATTATCGATAATTTTGAAGATCCGATTTATTTAAATCCTGATGGCACACCAGCAACACCGCCGTATAAAGAAGATGTGACCATTCATTGGAACTTTAACTGGTCGATTCCAGAAGATGTGCGAGAACAAATGAAAGCAGGCGATTACTTCGAGTTTCAATTACCTGGCAATTTGAAACCTAATAAACCAGGTTCAGGTGATTTAGTTGATGCAGAAGGCAATGTCTATGGAACCTACACAATTAGTGAAGATGGTACGGTTCGTTTTACCTTTAATGAGCGAATCACGTCTGAAAGTGACATTCACGGGGACTTTTCTTTAGATACTCATTTGAATGATTCAGATGGGCGGGGCCCAGGAGATTGGGTGATTGATATTCCTACACAAGAAGATTTGCCGCCTGTAGTGATTCCAATTGTCCCAGATACCGAACAACAAATTGATAAACAAGGCCATTTTGATCGAACGCCCAATCCTAGTGCGATTACTTGGACGGTAGATATCAATCAAGCGATGAAAGATCAAACAAACCCAACTGTGACGGAAACATGGCCAACAGGGAATACCTTTAAGTCAGTGAAAGTCTATGAATTAGTGATGAATCTTGATGGAACAATTAAAGAAGTGGGTCGCGAACTTAGTCCAGATGAATATACCGTTGATAAAAATGGCAATGTGACGATTAAAGGTGACACCAATAAAGCGTATCGTCTTGAGTACCAAACGACGATTGACGAGGCGGTTATTCCAGATGGCGGCGGCGATGTGCCTTTTAAAAATCACGCGACGTTAACAAGTGATAATAATCCAAATGGGTTAGATGCTGAAGCAACTGTTACCGCCACATATGGCAAAATGTTAGACAAGCGCAATATAGATTACGACGAAGCCAATCAAGAATTCACTTGGGAAATTAACTACAACTATGGTGAACAAACCATTCCAAAAGACCAAGCAGTCATTACAGACACAATGGGCGATAATTTAACGTTTGAACCAGATTCTTTACATTTATATTCAGTGACATTTGATGACAAAGGAAATGAAGTCGTTGGAGCAGAACTTGTGGAAGGAAAAGATTACAAAGTGGTAATCAACGGAGACGGTTCCTTTGCAATTGACTTTTTACATGATGTGAATGGCGCAGTCAAGATTGATTATAAAACCAAAGTTGATGGAATTGTCGAAGGCGATGTTGCCGTGAATAATCGTGTGGATGTTGGTACTGGTCAGCATTCAGAAGGTGATGGCACAGCCAGTCAACAAAATATTATTAAAAACACTGGTGCAGTTGATTATCAAAATTCGACGATTGGTTGGACGTTAGCTGTGAATCAAAATAATTATTTGATGGAAAACGCCGTGATTACGGATACGTACGAACCAGTTCCTGGCTTAACTATGGTACCCAATTCGTTGGTTGTTAAAGATACGACCACTGGTGCTCAGTTGACGTTAGGCAAGGATTTCATGGTAGAAATAACTCGTAATGCAGATGGTGAAACAGGCTTTAAGGTAAGTTTTATAGGGGCGTATGCCAAAACAAGTGATGCTTTCCACATAACCTATACTACCTTTTTCGATGTTACCGAGTTAGACGCTAACAATCCAGCGTTGGACCATTACCGAAATACTGCTGCCATTGATTGGACGGATGAAGCAGGAAACAATCATCATTCAGAAGATAGTAAACCGTTTAAACCTTTACCTGCTTTTGATTTAAATGCGCAAAAAAGCGGTGTTTACAATGCCGTTACCAAAGAAATCACTTGGACGCTTGCGGTTAATTTAAGTAATAATCGTTTAGTCGACGCCTTTTTGACGGATCCAATTTTAGCCAATCAAACCTATTTGGCTGGGAGCTTGAAAGTCTATGAAGGCAATACAAAGCCAGATGGTTCGGTTGAAAAAGTGAAACCAACGCAACCGTTGACGGATATCACAATGGAAGAACCAAGCGAGAAAAACCAAAATACTTGGCGTGTTGATTTTCCTAATGATAGTCGTACGTATGTGATTGAATTTAAGACGTCTGTTGATGAAAAAGTTATCGAAGGTTCGGCTAGCTATGACAATACCGCATCTTATACAAACCAAGGTTCTTCACGTGATGTGACAGGAAAAGTTTCTATTCAACATGGTGGCGAATCAGTGAAAAAAGGTGGCGAATACCACAAAGATGATCCAGATCATGTGTACTGGCATGTAATGATCAATGGCGCCCAATCGGTTTTAGACGATGTGGTTATTACTGATACACCCTCACCAAATCAAGTGTTAGATCCCGAGTCATTGGTGATTTACGGTACCAACGTAAAAGAAGACGGAACGATTACGCCAGATAAATCTGTTATTTTAGAAGAAGGAAAAGATTACACACTGGAAGTTACCACCGATAATGAAACAGGACAACAAAAAATTGTCGTTAAAATGGCCCATATTGAAGCACCTTATTATATGGAATATCGTAGTTTAGTGACTTCTTCAGCGGCGGGGAGTACAGACACGGTATCCAACCAAGTGTCAATTACTGGAAATGGTTCAGAAGTCGTTCATGGGGATGACAATGGCGATGTGGTCGTTGACATCGATCACAGTGGCGGGCATGCCACAGGGACCAAAGGCAAAATTCAGCTGAAGAAAACAGCCATGGATGGGACGACTATTTTAGCAGGCGCCCATTTCCAAATTTGGGACCAAGCTAAAACACAAGTCCTACGTGAAGGTACAGTAGACGCCACTGGGGTTATCACATTTGGTGGGTTGCCGCAAGGGCAATACATTTTGGTGGAGACAAAAGCACCAGAAGGCTATACAGTTTCGGACGAATTAGCTAAAGGCCGAGTCATTACTATTGATGAAGAAACTTCAGCCGAAGGAGCACAACCAACCATTATTAAAAACGATGTCAATAAAGTATTTTTAGAAAAAATGGATGAGAAGGGTAAAAAGTTAGTCAATGCTCGCTTTAAATTAGAGCATGCCGTAACCACGCTGTTTACTCATTGGGAAGAAGTTCCCCTTGCGCCGGATCGAACCAACGCGAATGGCCAGTTAGAGGTGGATAGTTTAAAACCAGGGCTTTATCAGTTCACAGAAATCGAAGCACCGACAGGCTATCTTTTAGACACGACACCCAAACGATTCATTGTGACACAAAATACGAGCGGGCAAATTCGTGATGTTCATGTCAAAATGCTTAATTACCAAGGTTCTGCTGAACTAATTAAAAAAGACCAAGCAGGCAATCCATTAGCAGGTGCTGAATTTTCAGTCCTTGATACCACAGGACAAGCGGTTCGAGAACACTTAGTTTCGGATGCAAACGGAAAAGTCACAGTGACGGATTTAGCCCCAGGCAAATATCAATTTGTGGAAACCAAAGCGCCAGCAGGGTACCTTTTAAACACTGAACCAAGTGCTTTCACGATTGCAGCAAGCGATCGGGGCAAACCAGCAACAGTTATAGCAACGGCTAACTTTGTTAACTATCAAGGCGCAGCTAAATTAATCAAAAAAGATGTGAATGGATACTTATTAAGTGGTGCGACATTTAAAGTGCTCGATGCGAAGGGACAAACGATTCAAACAGGCTTGACGACAAATAGTCAAGGGGAAATTATTGCAGAGCACTTAGCCCCAGGTAAATATCGCTTTGTAGAAACCAAAGCGCCAACAGGCTATTTATTAAATACCACGCCAGTCCCATTTGAAATTGCTGAGAAAAATGCTGGTAAACCAGCGGTCGTTGTTGCTAGTGACAACTTTGTGAATTACAAAGGGGCTTTCCAAATCGTGAAAACGAATAGCGCAGACCAACCACTAGCAGGTGCTGTTTTTGAATTATATGATCACAATAAACAATCATTAGGGATTACAGCAACGAGTGGCAAAGATGGCAAAATTATCTTTAGAGACTTGGCGCCAGGTACCTATTATTACAAAGAAATCAAAGCACCAAAATTACCAGATGGCGCAGATTATATTATTTATCCTGAATTAGTAAAAGTAGAAATTCGTGGTGATTTCAAAGGCGATCCGGAGATCTTCCAATTAGGGGCCTTCGCCAATTTCAAAGGACGCGCCGTCTTTAAGAAAATTGATGCCAATGCGAACCCACTTCCAGGAACGATTTTTAAATTGTATCGAATCGAAAACGGGGAAAAAATCTTTGAAAGAGAAGTAACTGCTGAAAAAGATGGTTCATTGGCTATGGAGGATTTAGGCGCTGGTAGTTATGAATTAGATGAAATGGATGCAACGGATGGCTATATCGTCAATAAACAACCCATTTATTTTGTAGTGAAGAAGAATTCAAATGATAAACAACCACTAGATGAGTTAGAGTTTGTAAATTATCAAGCGGAAGTAACGGGACGTAAAGTCAACGAGCAAGGTCAAACCTTAGCGGGTGCAGTTTTTGCAATTTACAACGCCGATAATCAGAATCAGCCACAAGGTTCACCAATAACATTCTTGAATCGTGCAGGAGAGAAAGTTTCTGAAATAACAACGGACAAGACTGGCGAAATTTACGCTAAAGGGCTAAATGAAGGGCATTACGTTTTAGTGGAAACGAAAGCACCAACAGGCTATCTGTTAGACACAACGCCACATCCATTTGATGTAACCGCCCAATTAGGAAAAGAGCAGCCAATTGCTTTAGGCGATCTTATCAATTATCAAGGAACTGCTCAATTAACCAAAGAAAACGAAACAGGTGAAGCATTGGCAGGTGCGGTGTTTAAGGTCATTGATGAAACAGGGCAAACTGTAGCTGGACAAACCAATCTGATGTCTGACAAGCAAGGCAAAGTCATTGCGAAAAACTTAGCACCGGGAACGTATCGTTTTGTGGAGACACAAGCGCCAACTGGCTATCTTCTTAATGAAACGCCAAGCGCAAGCTTTACGATTGCCAAAGACAACCAAGGCAAACCAGCCACTGTGGTACTTAAAGCACCTTTTATTAATTACCAAGGTGCTGCCAAGCTGGTGAAAATTGATCAGCAAAAGAATGCCTTAGCAGGTGCTGAATTTAAAGTGACAGATGCAGAGACAGGGCAAACTGTCGCTCGTTCATTACGTTCTGACAACCAAGGGTTAGTTCAAGTGAAACACTTACAACCAGGAAAATATACCTTTGTGGAAACAAAAGCACCGGATGGTTACCAACTGTCTAAGCAAGCTGTCACATTCACTATTGCGGCAACAGCGAAAGACAAACCTGAACTCGTGGATGCGGGCACGTTTGTTAACAAGAAACAACCTGTATCAAAAAAAACAAAACCAAATCAGCCAACAACGAAACAAGCAGCTAGAGAGACAGGTTGGCTTGGTTTACCGAAAACCAACACACAAGTCAATTACTTCTTTGTCTTTATCGGCCTCCTGTTGGTCGGTTTGGCAAGTTGGCTCTTCTATAAAAAGAGCAAGAAATAAGCAAAAGCTATAAAAAAACAGGCCATCCGTCCTTTCGACGGATGGCCTGTTTTTTCATCTTAAGCTAATCAACTGAACAAAAGTAGCTCCTTCTTATTGACATTCTCAGGTAACCCTTCATCTCAGTTTAGCCTTTGAACAGAACTTACTGGTTTCTTGGAGATAACCGCTTGTGCCTCAGCCTTTGTTTTTCGATGCTATCTTTAGGTATTTTGGCTAAAATATTGTACACTTTACATGTGCAAGAAATTTAGTTAGAGATATGAGGATAGAATGATGAAAAAGATGATGGTTTTATACAACGAAACTTCAGGAAGTAGTGAAAGTAAAGAGATTGCAGAACGCTTTAAAAAAGCTGCAGAAGCGAAAGGGGAAGCGGTTATTTTGCAACCTTCCAATCCAGACATTGATCCTGAAGAAATGCGGAAAAATGCCAAAGAAAATCAAGTGGGTGTCTTGGTCGTCATTGGTGGTGACGGGACCATTCATCATGCCGTTCAAAATTTTAAAGACACCATTCGTGACTATCAAATAGGGATTATTCCAGGTGGAACAGTCAATAATTTTGCACGTGTGTTAAGTATTCCTTTGAAAGAAGAAGACGCCTTTGAGACCATTTTGGCAGGACAGACCACGCCAGTTGACTTTGGGATGGTAAATCAAGATGTGATGATTTCGACCTTAACGATTGGACTATTAGCAGATACAGCAGCAAATGTGACCCAACAGGAGAAACAAAAATATGGTCCTTTAGCCTTTACAAAGCAATTTTTCCGCTTATTAATGAAAAAGAAAAAATACAAACTAAAAATTGATGGCGATGAAAGACGTTGGCATGGCAAAGCCCAATTATTAACGATGACCATGACGAATTCTGCTGGCGGCTTTACCAATTTCGATGCCAATGCCACGCCAGATGACGGCGAAGTCCACATTATCATTTTACCTAAGTTAGTTTTTTACAAGTTTGTCTATTATTTACCTAAAATTATCAGAGGACAATTAAATGAAATTCCTGGTGTCGTGTATTTCTCTGGGAGTCAATTTAAAATTAGTGGCGAAAAAGACAAGAAAGTCCAAACACGAACAGATGGCGACCCTACCGATGATTTACCGATTAAAGTAACGGTGGAAGCTGGGGGACTCAACGTGTTTGTTCCTGAAACGTCCACATCTACGAAAGAATAAAAGAAACAACTGTTATTTTTTCGTGGAATAGATTTCTCATTTTGTGTACAATAGAACAGAAGAGAGGCAGTTGAGTGAACAGTGAAATGGGATGAATATGTTGATATATTCGATACAGATGTCGTTTCTAAAATTATTATTTTAAGAAACTTGCCAATTAATGAAGGCTGGATTGACATCAATGAGTTAGCAGAAGAATTACAATTAAACAAAAAATCAGTCAAAAAATACGTAGAGCTTCTAAAAGATGACATTACGTATTATGCTGTGGATAATGATGCTTCTTTGGCTTTTGAAAAGGGGCATGGCTATCGCTTGAACTTGGCGTCCAGTCAAGCATTCCAGAAACTTTATACAGCAATTTTTCGGGATAGTTTAACTTATCAAGTAATGGAAGATTTATTCTGGGGTCGATTTAATGGGATTGTGCCAGCGACAACAAAATATCATACCAGTGATGCCACGATTCGGCGCTTGCTTAAAGGGTTTACAGAAATTTTAGCACCATTGGGTTTAGTAATTAATAAAAGTACCTGGAAAATTGAAGGCAATGAAGCGTATTTGCGCCATTTTGCTTACACTATTTTTATGGACTTAATCCGTGATACTTGGCCTTTTGACTATATACAAGAAACGGAAGTCGCACAAACTGTCCAAAAAATGATGGCTTTTTTCAACGTAGAAGTTGCGGAAACGGTGATACGCCGAGTTAAATATATGGTCGCTATCTCAAAAGTCCGTAGTGCGCAAGGCGCCGAATATCGACCTTCAGCCGAGCAAGAAACTTATTTAGAAGGTAATAAACATTACCAAGCCTTTATAGAAGAGATGACAGCTACAACCCTTTTCCTTAACAAAAACGATTTAACTTTTGTGTACTTTTTCTTGTTAGCCAATGACCAATTTTATCAAGATGAAGCCACTGCACAAGCAATTTTAGCGCATTTTGATGAGTCTGAAGCGCCTGTTTATATGTTGACTCATTTAGTCCAACATTTCTTATTAGAAGAAATACACATGACGCCGCAATTGGAGAAAATTCGTCCGCAAATTTTTTATTATTTGTTTGCTACACATTTATTTACCGAACTTTACTATGTCCAAAATGTGAAAATGTACAATGTCTTTTGGAATAAAGTTAAAGAAAAATATCCAGTTCTTTTAGAAGAATTAAGCCAAGGCTTAAATCAACTTTACGAACAAACAGGCAATGAATTATTTACAAATAAAGAATTTTTGGCTTTGCGTTATTCTAGTGTTTTGGCGCTTTCTAATGATTTAATTCATCGTGAACAAAAAATTGTTTTAGGGTTAAAATCAGGCTTGCCAGTACTGGAAGAAGAACGGGTGAAACTTTCGATTGAAAATAATTTTCGTCGGTTTTATGCATTGGAAGTGTTACGATACAGTGAAACAAGCAAAGAAGAATGGCAAAATATTGATTTACTATTAGTGACTTCTTTGGCAGATGTAGAAACGGGCCATCCAGAGATCTTTTTACTTTCAAGTGAGTTAACGTTTGAGCAATATAATCGTTTGAACCAAAAAATAGTAAAAATTAACGAGAAAAGAACCACGTCACTTTAATAAAAAATCAAAAAAATGGGCTTTTTTGAGGTATATGTCCGATAAATTGTAAAAAAATTTTTCTAAAAAGTAAAAAAAGACAAGAAGAAAACGTCAATAAGTAGGTAATCAACACCTACTTATTGACGTTTTCTCGTTGTTTTTTAATAAATACTGCGTCAATTCTTCTGGAAATTATGTCAAAAAGGTACTTTTTTTGCTTTTTTTATCGTAAATAATAGATGATTAGCTATTGATAGTAAAGGAACTACTACTTTTTTTAACAGTCAGTTAAAAAATATTGAGGGTTCTCACAAGAATTTTTCTATATAATAGAAAGAGCAAGGGAAGGAAGGCGGGATAGAATGAAAAAACGGATGGAACAAATTGAAGAAATCTTAAGTTGTGAAGAAAATAGTGCCGGTGTTCGATTAAAGGAATTGGTTGAGGCCTTAGAATTAGAAGTCACAAATCAAAACTTGTTAAAGGTAACAAGTATCTTACATATGAATCCAAAATTCAAAAAAATTTATGCATACGAAGACAGTCGTGTTATTACGCTGTATCAACTTTTACAAAATAAGCCGTTGGAAGTAACGGAATGAAAAGAGGAAAACACATGAAGAAAACAATACTTATTCTTCTATTTGGTTTATTGACGGTGGTGGGTCTACCAATGGTGACTGAAGCGGCTGAACCAGTTGATGCAACAGATGCAACAATTTTTGGTGCGCAAGCGATGGTACCTAATAGCACAGAGGATCAAACAGAGAAGTTACAGACATTACTGAGTCAGACAGCAAAGGAAGGACGGGCATTATTTTTACCACAGGGAAGTTATGCTCTGTCAAAAGATATTGCGATTTCTTCAAATTATCAATTAATTGGCGATACAACAGGAGCCACTATTTTACATAATGCTACAGGTGCACCGATTCAGCTAACAGACACAACGTACGGGACGAAAACCAATGTACGACTTCAAAATATTGCTTTTGACGGCATCAATGTGACCTTAAAATTGACGAATCAATTAACGCTAGCAAACAATATCTTTTATAATCCATTAAAAGGATTCGTGGTCAATTTAAATGCAGATATTGGCGTTAAAATTTCAGGTAATATTTTCATGCGAGACACAGCACATATGCAGCCAGGGATTGATTTTAACCGAGCGATTTACATTGGTGGTTATTCAACACCAAGTCGCTTCCAGTATATGTCAGATGTAGACATCGTGGACAATTTATTTGGGTTAAAAGTGACGGAATTAGATGCGATTAAAAGCACCAGTCGTTCAGACTTAGCAGCAACTATTACACGTTTACAAACAGCCATTGAAGTAGGTGCTATTTCAGTACCTAATGAACAAAATTATCTATCCACCGGGGTTAATTCTTTTAATATGTTGAAGGATGTAACAGTCCAACATAATTTTTTCTATTCACCCTATGACAATGAAAACTTAAACGGCTTAGGTGGCGATCATGCGATTTATTTCCGTGGTGCCCAAAATATCACGGTGGTGGGGAATCACTTACGTGGACTACAAAATGGTCCAGCTGGCGGATTTAAGTTTAAATCAGGCCGTAATATTACGATTATGAATAATTATTTGCGAAATACAGGTCTCATTATGTATGGAACACCAGAGATTGGTTTAGCAGAAACGCAAGCAGAGGGTGCTATTTCAGAATTATCCAACTGGCTAGTGGCTAATAACATTTTTGATTGTAAGTATTGGGACAATCAATATGCAATTGGGATGGAATACAATCGACATACAGGAAATAACAATGTGTTCAATGGCGTATTTATCAACAATCAGTTTGTTAACTACCACAATATTCCGCAAAACCGACGTCGGGAATTGTTAATCGCTAGTGGCGGTGGTTTCCGACCAGAAACGAGTTTTGTGAAAGACAATACTCGAGATGATGGCCTTAAAAACGGCCAATTATTGGTAGAAAATTGGACAGAGGCGGACTATCGCTTAATGCCAGCAACATGGGAATCATTAATTTCACCAACGCTTTATGAGCAATATAAAAATACGCCAATTCCGGTTAGAAATACTTTAGCAACCCCTGTGACTACAACGATTGTGCAAGGACAATCAATCGATCCGCAGCAACTGGTTGCTAATACAAATGACGCGGATGAAGCAGTCCCAGCCGCTAAAATCGTCAATCCAGAGGTCTTAAATGAAATCGGCCAACAAAAAGTGACTGTTCAATTAACTTATGAAACAGGGTCATTGGTAACAGTGAACGTACCGGTGACGGTAGAGGCCCCTGCAAAAAAGCTTGATTTGTCCCAGCTACAAACCGTTTATGCTTCGATTGGTGAAGCAAACCAATATACAGTTTACTCTTGGCAGCTATTCACTGCCATTGGGCCTAAAACGATTGTTCCTTCCTATTATCAGCAGGCGACACAATTGTTAGCAGAAGGTCAGGTGAGTGGGGACAAAACTCAAGAACAAGTGGATCAGTTAACAAGTAATTTGCAATCTGCAATGAAAGTATTAGTCAAAAAAGCCGATATCACGCTAGAGCGTACAGAAGCAGAAAATGAACTTGCAAGCGTTCATAAATTAGACGAATCTGTATATACCAAAGACTCTTGGCAAGCCCTGCAAGAAGCCTTAATAGATACAACAACTGGCGAAGGAAGCTCTAAGCAGTTACAACAACTGCTTGCTTGGTCAGATGAAGAATTATTAGAGCCAACACTTGGTGGCTTTAAAACGCCTGCAGATGCACAAAAGCGTATTAACCAATTAACACAAACCATAAAAACGGCGTTACTTCTGTTAGTTGAAAAATCAACAGAGACAACTAGTAACACAAGCGAAAGCAGCACCTCAAGCACGACAAATGAAAGCAGTAGTACCAGCGAAAGCAGCACCTCAAGCACAACAAGTGAAAGCAGTAGTACCAGCGAAAGCAGCACGCCAAGCACGCCAAGTGAGAGCAGTAGTACGAGTGAAAGCAACACGCCAAGCACAACCAGCGAAACCAGTAGTACCAGCGAAAGTAGTACCTCAAGTACGACAAGTGAAACAAGCAATACAAATGAAAGCAACACACCAAGTACAACCAGTAAAACCAGTAGTACCAGCGAAAGTAGTGCTTCAAGTACGACCAGCGCAACCAACAGTACAAGTGAGAGTAGCACCCCAAGCACTTTAAACGAAAACAGTCAAAGCAAAGGCCAGAATTCTGTCATTTACGCGGTAGAGTCTAATCAAGATCCTAATGACGCTCAAAGTAATTCAAAGCCCTCTGCCAAGGCTAGTCAAACAAAGGAATCAGTAGCAGAAAACCAAGCAACTAAACAGATACAGACAAATCAAGAATCGTCAGGAACAGTCAAAAAAGCGGATAATACGACCAAAATTGCCAAGAAAAAATTCCCCAAAACAGGGGAACAATCTTCAGCAGTTGGGAGCTTCCTAGGCCTGAGCTTTTTATCGTTAGCCATAGCAACCTATTGTTTTAAAGTGAAAAGATAACTCTTTAAAAACGGATAAGTAAACATCCTGAAACAAGAAATAGGACTTGTTTCAGGATGTTTTCATATAAAATTAAAAGAACTACAGTTTTTAGTGAAAAAATACACAAAAGTACTTGAAATTCTGTGATATAAGGGTAAAGTAAAGGAGGACAAAAAACAAAGGAAGTGAAATGTTTGTATACACCAGATGAAATTTTAAGTATTAGTATTGAAAATGGTCAGAAAAAAATTCAAAAGCCTTTGGTAGCAAAACTCATTTTAGGATTTATCGGCGGTGCCATGATTTCCCTCGGCTATTTGGCTTATGTGCGTGTTTCCGCCTCTATTCCAGCAGATTTAGCCAGTGTTCAAGCTTTAGTGGGAGCTGCGGTTTTCCCAATTGGTCTAATTGTTATTTTAATGGCTGGTGGTGAGTTAATCACAGGAAATATGATGGCAGTGAGTACGGCTTGGTTTGCTAAAAAGGTCTCTTTCAGAGAATTACTCGTGAACTGGGTCACAATTACATTGGCAAATATGGTTGGCGCCTTATTTGTTGCCTATTTTTTTGGTCATTATTTAGGTTTAACCAGTAGCGGTGCCTATTTAAATCAGGTTCTTTCTCTTGCAGAACATAAAGTTGCAGCAACTTGGCTTCAAGCAATTATTTCAGGTATTGGCTGTAACTGGTTCGTAGGTCTGGCCTTATGGCTTTGTTATGGTGCGAAAGATGCAGCGGGGAAACTATTAGGCATCTGGTTTCCAGTAATGATTTTTGTTGCAATTGGCTTTCAGCATAGTGTGGCGAATGCATTCATCATTCCAGCCGCAATTTTTGAAGGCGGCGTTCAGTGGGGAGACTTTTTCCGTAATTTTATTTTTGTTTATTTAGGTAATATCATTGGTGGTGCCATTTTTGTTTCTGGCTTTTACTATTTAAGCTATCGCAAACATTAAATCCATTTAGCAGATAAAAACCTACACAAAGGCTAAATGCCTTTGTGCAGGTTTTTTCTTTTTAAACAAAAAGGAAAACGGTTGAAAAATTATTGCTAGATTTTTAAAACAATGTTACATTAATGTTACAAAAAGATTTCTGGAGGTAACGAAAAATGAAAAAAATTGCTTTGTTCAGTATGTTAACGTTCAGTGTATTGTCTTTAAGTCTAGCAGGATGTGGAAACAAAAAAACAGCAAGCACAAATGATTCTAAGCCAAAGCAAGAAACAAAGAAAGCCACGCAGAAATCCTCTAGTCAACAAGAAATGAAAAGTAGTCATTCGTCTGTCACGGGTCAAAATTCTAATGTGACAGGGGAAAATCCGTCAGAAAATGCCACGCAGCCTTCTGCAGGAACTGATGAAACGAATGAAGTCCCTCAAAACCAAGCACCTGATACAAACATTACAATTACCAATGTTGTTTTCAATCCTGAAAGAAATGAAATTAATGGTACTACATTACCTAATGCAACCATTACAGCAACGGTAGTCGGTGATGCTTCTGCACAAGCAGGTGTTTTTTATGCGGATGCCAATGGCAATTTTACAGTAATTAGTCCCAGAGCGGGAGCGACTACTCAATTAATCGCAACCGTTGATCAACGGAATAGTGCACCTGTCCAAATTGATATTCCAAGTTCAGGACAAGAAGCAGCGCTTTCTTTTAGCAATATTACGATTGATCCGAAACAAGGGACAATTTCTGGTAAAACAGCACCGAATGCAACTATTTTAGTGTCACGTGCAGATGATGCGCGGGTGATTTTAGCAAGTTTTACTGCGGATGCCCAAGGGAATTTCACAGCCAGTAATTTAGTTCCCGGCACAAAAAATCGCTTAGATGTTACGTTAAATGGAGAAATAGGGGCACCTTACTTGTTTGATTTACCAAATTAAAATAGAAGAGAAGTGATCAAAGCCACCAACGCTAGTTAGCGTTGGTGGCTTTGATGGTTTAAGCTTCTTCTTTTTTATGATTGCGGATATGTAAATAGATGGTATTTTTTGAAATACCTAATCGATCGGCAATCTTTATGACAGAATCTTTGAGATTAAAAATTCCTTGATCGTATAAACGAATAACAATTTCTTTATTTTGATTCAAATGTGATACATTTGGATCGCTTTCTACTGCTTGTTTTACTTTTGTCAGTGAAGTAGTGATTAATTCGTCAATATTGTCAGAAAAATGTTCAGAATTTTTAAGCTCTTGGGACATATCATTTTGTTGTCCTGAAGGTAATAAGTCTTGCAAGTAATCAATTAATGGCATTTCTAAATGCATATTGATACAGATCAATCCAATAATACGATCATTTTCACCGATAACTGGAATGGTGGAAGATTTTAAAATAACCCCTTTTTGATTTTTATTGTAGTAGGGTTTCACAGCGTAATCATGTTCCGACTCTACTTGACTTAACATTTTTAACGCCATATCAGTAATGGGGGCACCTTCCTTGCGGTTACTGAAATGGCCATTGATGACTTTGATAGCTGAACTTTCCAAATTTTCTAAACTATGAAGAATGACTTCATGGGTACTACCAAAGAAGTTCCCTAATCCATCAAGCATTAAGGCATGTGAATGTAAGATTTGTTTATCTACTTCACTTAAACGTAAATATGACTCCAAGTGATATCCTCCCCTACACTGAAATTAATTTTAGTGTAATACTTTTTTAATGGAAAAGCAATAAGATTCTTTACGTTAAAAAAATACATTGACTAAACTTTTGTTTAGTCGTATACTCTGAATGTGGAATGAAATTTTTGTTACTCATTGTACTTTAGTTCATCGGAATGCTCGTTCATTCTTTCACTTGTTGAGCAATAAAAATTTTATTCAGGAGTACCATCCGTTATAAAAAAATATAGTTGGAGGCAAAGAAATGAAAACGTTATCAGGAATCTTGATGTTAGTCTTAGTTTTATGTGGCATGTCCCTATTCTCTTTTAAAGCACCGCGAGGGAAAAAATCTTTAAGTGCTTTGTCTGGTGCAGCTTGTGCCACCTTTCTACCAGAGGCGTTTTTGCGGTATGCAGTAGGCGGCGTTTTTCATTTAGATTATGTGTCGCAAATTGGTGAAACTATGGGTAGTCTAGGTGGTTTAGCAGCTGGAGCTCTTGTGCCGCTTGCTTTCGGGATTAGTCCAGTTTTTTCAATTATTTTAGGTCTGTCATTGATTAAAGTCAGCTTGTTACCAGCCTTTATTACCGCATATCTTTTATCTTTTGTTGTTGAGCAGATGCAAAAACGTATTCCAGAAGGGATTGACTTATTAGTCGTTATTTTAGTCATTCCAGTCGCTGCTTCGTTAGTTGCTGGTTTTATTCAACCCGTTGTATTAGGTGTCCTAGAAGTTATTGGGGGCACGATTTTAAGTGCAGTAGATGGCAATCCATATGTGATGGGCGCAATTTTAGGTGCTATTATCCCGATTGTTGGTATGACACCGTTAAGTTCAATGGTTTTAACTGCCTTGATTGGTTTGACTGGTGTACCAATGGCTGTCGGTGCGTTGACTTGTTACGGCAGTTCCATTGTCAATGCGGCGCTATTTAAAAAGTTAAAACTAGGCACAGCTTCAACCCCGTTAGCTGTGGCAATTGAGCCATTAACACAAGTCGATATCATCAGCTCCAATCCAATTCCTATTTACGCAACGAATTTATTTTCAGGAATGGTTAGTGGTATTGTAGTGACTTTCTTTGGCTTAAAAGTACCTGTGACAGGAATGGCAACGCCGTGGGCTGGTTTACTTGTGACATTAGGTAACAATGCCATTCAAACGACTTTACTAGCAGTAGCGATTATCACAGTGGTCAGTCTGATGTTTGGATTTTTAGGTGCGCTGGTCTTTAAACGTTACAGAATTGAAGCGGTGGATAATACACCAGAATTTGAAGGAACGACGGAAGTAACCAGTGAAAAAGAAGCAGTAAAAACCAAAGGAGGAGTTACGTATGAACACAGCTATGGCCATCAATAAACCTAAAAAAGTGAACAAAGTAATGAACTACAAAAGTTGTTTTGACATTATTGGTCCTATTATGATTGGTCCTTCTAGTTCGCATACAGCTGGGGCCTTAGCAATTGGCTTAGCGGCAAGAAAGTTATTCGGCGGAACACCAGAAAAAATTGTGATTAAATACTATGAATCTTTTGCAGACACGCATAAAGGACATGGGACTGATTTTGCAATTATTGGCGGAATTCTTGGACTAGCAGCAGATGATGCCAACGTAACACAATCCATTGAACTTGCGGAAGAACAAGGAATTGAGATTCAATTTTTAGAAATGAGTGAAGAAAGTCCAGTGAAGCATGCTAATACAGCATGTGTGACACTCAGTGATGCAACGCACGAAATTCATTTAACAGGAATTTCTGTAGGTGGCGGCACTATCGAGGTGAAATACATTGAATTAGACGGTTTCAATGTCCAACTACATGGTCCTTTACCTATTTTGTTAGTCATTAATCAAGAAGAGCAGGCGATGCAAGCTTTTAAAGATACGTTACAAAAAAATAATATTCAAGTGAATGCGGTGTCTCGTTATGTGGAAGGGAATCAAATTTTATTCATCTTTGACTTAGATTCGGCACCAATTTCCTCGGTGAAAGAACAACTGTTTTCACTAGATGACACATCGAAAATAATCTTATTATGATAGGAGTTTGACATATGTACCTTTCGATTGAAGAATTTATCGATAAAGCTGAAAAAACAGGAAAAAAAATCTCTGATTTGATGATTGAGCAAGAAATGGAGCGTAGCCAAAAAAGCTATGAAGAAATTTGGACACAGATGGGTCAAAATTTGGATGTCATGGATGCTGCTGTCAAACGCTCGCAAGAAGGAGCAGGCGTTTTTTCTCCTACTGGGTTAACGGGCGGTGATGCGGCGCGTTTAAAAAAATACCGCGCAGCTGGCAAAACGTTATCAGGTGATTTAATGATGTCTGCAGTTCAAGCCGCACTAGGTACTAATGAAGTCAATGCAGCAATGGGCGTTGTTTGCGCAACGCCAACTGCTGGTGCAAGTGGCACCTTACCAGGGGTTTTAACAGCGATTAAAAATACCTTGAATTTAACGCGTGATCAACAAATTCGTTTCTTATTTACCAGTTCTTTATTTGGAATGGTCACAGCCAACAATGCGATGATTGCTGGTGCTGTTGGTGGATGTCAAGCCGAAGTAGGCAGTGCTTCAGCGATGGCCGCCGCTGCAGCTGTTGAAGCGGCTGGCGGAACACCACGCCAATCTTCTGAAGCTTTTGCTATGGCTTTAGGGAATTTATTAGGTTTAGTTTGTGACCCAGTGGCTGGGTTAGTCGAAATTCCTTGTGTCAAACGAAATACAGTAGGTGCAGGCAATGCGTTAATCGCTGCAGATATGGCTTTAGCTGGAATTGTAAATAAAATACCAGCAGATGAAGTGGTGGAAGCCATGAATAAAGTCGGCCGTCAATTACCACGAGAATTGAGAGAAACGGGTTTAGGTGGCTTAGCTGGCACAGCGACTGGCCAACGAATGAAGAATGAAATTTTTGAAAAAGTAAAATTCACCATTGTTTAAAATTTAATCATGAAGAGGGAAATAAGATGCTGGATATGAAAAAAATTCGCCAAAATGTAGAAGTGGTACAGAAAAAGTTAAAAACACGTGGTGTGGACGAGGAAGTTTTATTACGCTTTTTGGCTTTAGATGAAGAACGGAGAGCGTTACTTGTTAAAGTTGAAGAATTGAAAAAACACCGTAATCAGGTGTCAGGAGAAATTGCACAATTAAAGCGTGCACAAAAAGATGCTTCACAACAATTGCTAAATATGCAAGAAGTTAGCGAGCAAATTAAAGTTTTAGACCAAGAAGTTGTTCATTTGCAAGAACAATGCACAGCCATTGCAGAACGTTTGCCTAACTTACCTCATGAGAGTGTACCTGTTGGCGCAGACGAAGCCGCCAACGTAGAAGTTCGGCGGTGGAGTACGCCGAAAACTTTTTCATTTGAACCGAAACCACATTGGGAAATCGGTGAAGCCTTAGGAATTTTAGATTTTGAAAGAGGCGCGAAAGTATCTGGTAGCCGTTTTCTTTATTACAAAGGCTTGGGGGCTCGTTTAGAACGAGCGGTCTATAATTTTATGTTAGATCAACATGTTAATGAACATGGTTATACCGAGGTGATTCCTCCTTATTTGGTCAATAGCAAAGCAATGTTTGGCACCGGTCAGTTTCCTAAGTTCAAAGAAGATGTCTTCCAAGTTGCAGAAAGTGATTTGACGCTGATCCCCACAGCGGAAGTCCCGTTAACTAACTACTATAATAATGAAATTTTAGAGGCGCAAGAGTTACCGATTTATTTTACTGCTTTAAGTCCTTCTTTTCGCTCGGAAGCGGGTAGTGCAGGTCGTGATACCCGAGGATTAATTCGTTTACACCAGTTCCATAAAGTAGAAATGGTTAAATTTAGTGATGCAGAACACTCCTATGAAGAATTAGAAAAAATGACCAACAATGCTGGAGACATTTTAGAAAAATTGGGCCTCCCTTATCGAGTGATTACTCTTTCGACAGGTGACATGGGCTTCTCGGCAGCGAAAACCTATGATTTAGAAGTTTGGATTCCGGCACAGAAAACGTATCGAGAAATTAGTTCTTGTTCAAACTGTGAAGACTTCCAAGCACGTCGGGCGTTGATTCGTTATCGTGATAAAACGGGTCATGTTCAATATGCCCACACTCTTAATGGGTCAGGACTTGCTGTTGGTCGAACAGTGGCGGCCATTTTGGAAAATTATCAAAATGAAGATGGCACCGTAACGATTCCAGAAGTTCTACGTCCTTATATGGGCGGTTTAACGAAAATAGATTAAAAAAGAAGGTTGATGTCACAACATCAACCTTCTTTTTTAATTCGTTAAATCCGTTAACCAATGCCCAATTTCTTGAAAAACTGTAGCTTTTTCCGTTTCTAATAAAATTTCATGACGCAATGTGGGAAATAGTCGTAACGTCACGTGCTGAAAACCTGCATGCTTTAATTGCTTTTGAATTTTCGCTGGCCCCTTGCTGAAATCACCAACTGGGTCTTCAGCGCCACTAATGATCAAAATAGGCAATTCTTTTGGGATCGCTTGGTACCAATTCTTTTGATTGGCTCGTTTAACAAGCGAAAAAAGGGTAGCAAAACCATTATTGGTAAATATGAAGCTCATTAATGGGTCATTTTCATAGTCAGCCACATTGGCTTGATTTTTAGAAAGCCAATTAAAGGAACTTGCTTCAGGAAATTTTTTACTAAAAGAACCAAATGCCAGCTTATCAATGAACGGAGCTGGTTTTTTCGGCTGTTTCTCGGCCATTTTTTTAATAAAAGGCAATGCTGCGGTTAAAGGTAACGGACTTGTTCCAGTACCCATGAAAATGACTCCTTGCATAGTCACAGGATAGTCTTGCAGATAGTTGCGCAAGGCGAAAGACCCCATGCTGTGACCCATCATAAAATAGGGCAATTGTGGATAGCGATTCACAGCCCATTGTTTCACTTGATGAATATCTGTAACGACATTTTCAGGCCCTTGTTCTCCAAAAAAACCATAGATCGGTGCGCTTGGTTGTACAGATTCGCCATGACCTAGATGATCATGACCAATTACGGCAAACCCTAATTGATTTAAAAAACGAGCAAATTCATCATAACGTTGGATATGCTCTGCCATGCCGTGAATCAATTGAACTACGGCTTTGGGTGAAGGGCAGGGCCAATGACGTACATTGAGCTGAGTTTGTTGATCGTTTGAAGTGAGTATGAATTGTTCAGTCATAAGAAACCCTTTCTTTGCTTTTTGATTATTATACAAAAAAAAGACGGTGTTCAAAAGAAAAACTCATGAGAAAACGCCTCAGCTTTCACTGAGACGCCTTTTTTTATTTATCTTTAATAAAAATAGCAATGATGTCAAAAAATAGTCGATTTTACTAAGTTATGAATTATGGGTGGTACAAATACTGCTGGAAATAGTTGTTAACTTCAAGGGCATCTTCTTTATTTTTTGAAAGAATTAAGATAGTATCATCCCCAGCGATGCAGCCCAAGATATGAGGGTTGTGGATACGTATGCGATCAATTAAAACCCCAATGGCTTGCCCGTTGCCAGGTAAGACGGTTAAAAGATTTGTGAACTCTATTTGTGTTAAAGAAACACCAGTTTCAATAATAATGTCAACAAGACGTTCTTCATCTGTTTTATATTTTGGACGAAGGGCAGAATTATTCAAGATACGATAATAGGCTTCTCCTTGACCATTGTCTACTTTGTTTAAATTCAGCTCACGAATGTCACGAGAAATAGTTGCTTGTGTGGTGTGAATATTTTCTTTTTCCAATAATGCTAGTAATTCACTTTGTGTATGGATTTCATTTTCTGTGACCAATCGCTTAATCATCGTTTGGCGTTTTAATCGGTTCATTACTTTCCTCCAGTTCAGTTAATCATGCAAAAAAACATCATTGCTGTTATTTAAAACGGTGCCAGTAATTCCCTAAAATCACTGTACAACGTTTTACTAAATTGTGCAAGTCTCACTTTTTTAAATGCGAAATATCCGACAAAATCAATGAGAATCTTTTGGCTAAACGACCCTTTTTCTATTCTAATTAGAGAGATTCTGCTAGTATTGCTTTGTAAATGTCTGGAGGAAGGGTGTTATTTGTGAATAAGCAAACACGCCAAAGTTTGATTGAAAAAATCATTCAAACAACTGTAATTCATAGTCAAAATGAGTTGTTAAGAGAATTAAAAAAGCGCGAGATAAATGTCGCACAAGCAACGATTTCACGGGATTTATGGGAATTAAAAGTCGTCAAAGCATTAGATGAGTCTGGCGAGATGCGGTTAACGATTTTTGAACAATTCACTTCTTTAGAAGAACGAAAAAAAGAACAGTTGATACAAGCAATTCGTGAGGTAGTGACCAAAGTTGAACGTGTCGCCTTTTTACTAGTGGTTCATACATTACCAGACAACGCAACATTGTTTTCAGCTGTACTTGATGAAGTGTCTTTGTGTGAAAAGAAATGTTCTGTCGCTGGCTTCGACACTGTTATTATTGTTTCATCATCCGAGGAAAAAGCACAAGAACTAGAGCAGTATTTTCAACAATTTATTCAGCCAACACCTTTGTCAAAAAGTAACGCATAAAAGGAAGGGAGCCAGAAGTCGTTTTGACTTCTGGCTCCCTTCCTTTTACCTCTATAAGATTATAACTTTATGAAATGCATGGAGAAATAATTTTTTTTGAATAAATGCATTTTTTTTTATTTAATTATGCATTATTTTTTTAGAATATCTATGAAAGCGCATTCTTTTGGGCTGGAAATATGCATAAGAAAGAATACCGTTGTATATTTGGTATTTTGTTTGACAAATGGCTCACGTCCTAGGTTAATCAGGTCTGTTATTCTGTGTTTGTAATTAAGTTGAGGAGGTTATTTCACATGAGTCATCCAATTAATGTATTTTCTGAAATCGGGAAATTGAAAACAGTGATGTTACATCGTCCAGGTAAGGAATTAGAAAATTTAATGCCAGATTATCTGGAGAGACTGTTGTTTGATGATATTCCGTTTTTAGAAAAAGCACAAGCAGAACATGATGCATTTGCAGAGTTGTTACGATCAAAAGATATCGAAGTGGTCTATTTAGAGGACTTAGCTGCTGAAGCGTTGATTAATGAAGAGGTCCGCCGACAATTTATTGACCAATTCTTAGAAGAAGCCAATATTCGCAGTGAATCAGCAAAAGAAAAAGTTAGAGAGTTAATGTTAGAAATTGACGACAACGAAGAACTGATTCAAAAAGCGATTGCAGGCATTCAAAAACAAGAATTACCTAAATATGAGCAAGAATTTTTAACAGATATGGTTGAAGCGGATTATCCATTCATTATTGATCCAATGCCTAACTTATACTTCACGCGTGATAACTTTGCGACAATGGGGCACGGGATTTCTTTAAATCATATGTATTCAGTAACTCGACAACGGGAAACCATTTTTGGGCAATACATTTTTGATTATCATCCTCGTTTTGCTGGAAAAGAGGTTCCTAGAGTCTATGATCGTTCAGAATCAACCAGAATTGAAGGTGGCGATGAATTAATTCTTTCAAAAGAAGTAGTGGCCATTGGGATTTCTCAAAGAACGGATGCCGCGTCAATTGAAAAAATTGCGAGAAATATTTTTGAACAAAAATTAGGGTTCAAAAATATCTTGGCTTTTGATATCGGTGAACATCGTAAATTCATGCATTTAGATACCGTTTTTACCATGATTGACTATGATAAATTTACGATTCATCCAGAAATCGAAGGCGGCTTGGTTGTTTACTCGATCACTGAAAAAGCAGATGGAGACATCCAAATTACAAAAGAAAAAGATACATTAGATAACATTTTATGCAAATACTTGCATTTAGACAATGTTCAATTAATCCGTTGCGGCGCTGGAAATTTAACAGCAGCAGCCCGTGAACAATGGAACGACGGTTCAAATACATTAGCAATTGCCCCTGGGGAAGTTGTTGTTTACGATCGGAATACGATTACGAATAAAGCGCTAGAAGAAGCAGGCGTGAAATTGAATTACATTCCAGGAAGTGAACTAGTACGTGGCCGTGGTGGCCCTCGTTGTATGAGTATGCCACTTTACCGTGAAGATCTTTAAAAAACACCCAAAAATAGGAGGAATCATCATGAATTCAGTATTTCAAGGACGTAGTTTATTAGCAGAAAAAGATTTTACAAGAGCAGAATTAGAGTATTTGGTAGACTTCAGTATTCACTTAAAAGAATTGAAGAAAAAAGGGATTCCACATCACTATTTAGAAGGAAAAAATATCGCTCTTTTATTTGAAAAAACTTCGACACGGACACGCTCTGCATTCACGACAGCAGCGATTGATTTAGGGGCACATCCTGAGTATTTAGGCGCCAACGATATTCAATTAGGTAAAAAAGAATCTGTTGAAGATACAGCGATTGTTTTAGGTAGTATGTTTGACGGGATTGAGTTCCGTGGGTTTAGTCAAGAAGTAGTGGAAGATTTAGCGAAATATTCTGGTGTTCCTGTTTGGAATGGATTAACGGATCAATGGCACCCAACACAAATGATTGCGGACTTTATGACAGTGAAAGAAAACTTTGGTCGTTTAGAAGGAATCACTTTAGTATACGTCGGCGATGGCCGTAATAACATGGCAAACAGCTTGTTAGTGACAGGTGCTATTTTAGGCGTAAATGTTCGCATTTGTGCACCAAAAGAATTGTTCCCTTCTGATGAAGTCGTTAATTACGCAAAAGAATTTGCGAAAGAATCTGGTGCAGAATTAATGATTACAGACGACGTTGCTAAAGGTGTTAAAGGAGCCAACGTGTTATATACAGACGTTTGGGTGTCCATGGGTGAAGAAGATAAATTTGAAGAACGTGTCAATCTGTTGAAACCTTATCAAATTAATATGGCTATGTTAGAAAAAACCGAAAACATGGATGGCGATTTAATCGTATTACACTGTTTGCCAGCCTTTCATGATACGAAAACACAATACGGAGAAATGGTTGCTGAAAAATTTGGCATTACTGAAATGGAAATTACGGATGAAGTCTTCCGCAGTAAATATGGTCGTCAATTTGAAGAAGCAGAAAACAGAATGCATTCCATTAAAGCAATTATGGCAGCTACTTTAGGCAACTTATTCATTCCTCGTGTGTAGGAAGCAACTGAAAAAACATTGAAAAAAGAATAGTTGTTTCGCCCTTTAAGAGTTTCTTTTGAAGGGCGGCCTATTCTTTATTATGATAGGAAAGAAGGATTTGTAATGGGGAAAAAAATGGTCGTTGCACTAGGCGGAAATGCCATCCTTTCAAATGATGCTAGCGCACATGCACAACAGCAAGCATTAGTTCAAACATCTGCCTATTTAGTTCATTTAATTAAACAAGGGCATCGGTTGATTGTTTCACATGGCAATGGTCCACAAGTCGGAAATCTATTATTGCAACAACAAGCAGCTGATTCTGAAAAAAATCCAGCGATGCCGCTAGATACGTGTGTTGCTATGACACAAGGAAGTATCGGCTACTGGTTGTCCAATGCGCTTAATCAAGAATTAAACAAAGCAGGAATCAAGAAACAAGTGGCTACTGTTTTAACACAGGTGGTGGTGGATCCAGAAGATGAGGCATTCAAAAATCCAACAAAACCGATCGGTCCATTTTTAACAGAAGCTGAAGCCAAAGAAGCAATGCAAGCAGGTGCTATTTTTAAAGAAGATGCAGGACGTGGCTGGCGCAAAGTCGTTCCAAGTCCTAAGCCAATTGACATCCACGAGGCTGAGACTATTAATACCTTAATAAAAAATGATATAATTACCATTTCATGTGGTGGTGGTGGCATCCCTGTCGTAGGACAAGAATTAAAAGGTGTCGAAGCAGTAATCGATAAAGATTTTGCTTCTGAAAAACTGGCAGAATTAGTGGATGCGGATGCACTAGTTATTTTAACTGGCGTGGATTATGTGTGTATTAATTATGGCAAACCAGATGAAAAACAATTAACCAATGTCACTGTAGCAGAGTTGGAAGAATACAAACAAGCGGGTCATTTTGCACCAGGTAGTATGTTACCGAAAATTGAAGCCGCCATTCAGTTTGTAGAAAGCCAACCCAATAAACAAGCAATTATCACTTCTTTGGAAAACTTAGGAAGTATGAGCGGCGATGAAATCGTAGGAACGGTTGTGACAAAATAAAGTATAGTATTTAGGAGAATTAAGATGATGATAGAGAAAATAATCACTAAAAATAATCAAGATTTTCAATACTTTTCTGAATCAGAACTAACAGAATTGCGCAACGAGAGTTTCGTTCGCTCCTATAAAAAAGGCCAAGTCCTTTTTTATCCAGGTGATCCGAGAAATCATTTGATTTTATTGGTTTCAGGTGTCATTAAAATTGAAAAAAATGATCGCAGTGGTAATTTTTCCTATCTGCATTTTATGAAAAAGCAGGCTCTTTTTCCGAGAATCGGACTGTTTCAAGATGAGGTTCATTACGACTCCGCGATTGCCTATACGGATATTGAGGTTGTGTTTGTGCCAGTTAAACTGTTTGAGCGTTTTCTCCAAAATAATCCCCAGCAATTGATTCATTGGATTCAAGAACAATCGGTCCTTTTAAAAGAAAGCATGATCAAAATCCAAAAAGGAACAACCAATGATGCATGTGAACGGATTGTGACATCACTGGCGATGTTATTAAATGATTTAGGAGAACGAATTGACAACAGAGAACGCGTTGCAATTACTTGTCCAATTACCATTAATGACATTGCACGAATGAGTGGAACTACGCGGGAAACAGCAAGCAGTGTTATGAAAAAATTAGTCCAAATGAACCGTATTAGCTACAGTCATAAATTCTTAACTTTTCTAGATACGCCATTCTTTATTGATCGATTGAGTAATTAATCATAGAGAAGGGAGATACAGGAAAGTAGGTTCCTGTATAAAAGGATATGGCAGAAAAAAAGAAGAAAAACAAAAAACAGCTTTCGTCTTTTAGTATTTTATTTATTATTTTAATTGTTTTAGGTATCGTAACGGTCTTGCTAAATGGCCAGCCATTTACCCCAAGAGAAATTGATGGCAAAATGGTTGACCACGTGGTAGGGGCCAAATTATCGGATATTATCATGGCTCCATTCAATGGGTTTAAAGATGCCATTGAAATTAATATTTTTATTTTAGTACTCGGTGGCTTTTTAAATATTGTGACGCAAACTGGGGCTCTTGAAGCAGGGATTCAATCAGTCGTTAAAAAGTTAAAAGGGAACGAATTGAAAATCATTCCGATTTTAATGATTTTATTTTCTATTGGTGGTTCGACTTATGGAATGGCAGAAGAAACAATTCCTTTTTATGGTTTATTGAGTGCCACCATGGTCGCCGCTGGTTTTGATACGTTTGTCGCAGTGGGTACTGTGCTATTGGGTGCAGGATCAGGTGTTATCGGTTCAACGGTTAACCCTTTCTCCACAGGGGTAGCGATGGATGCGTTGCGAGGTATTGGCATTCAGCCGAATACAGGAATTATTTTAATTGTCGGTGCTATTTTGTGGGCGGCCTCTACTAGCTATTCTATTTTCATTGTGATGCGTTATGCGAAAAAAGTGAAGGCGGACAAAGGTTCAACAATTTTATCTTTACAAGAACAAGAGGATATGGAAAAAACGTATGGACAAGCAGCGTCGAAAGAAATGCCATTTACGAATCGTCATAAAAAAATCTTAATGGTATTCGCTTTCTGTTTTGTCATTATGATTGTTTCCTTAATTCCATGGAACGACTTTGGAGTGACGATTTTCAAAGGCTGGACGTCTGTTTTAACAGGCAACAGTTTCGGTGACTGGTACTTTGGCGACTTAGCGATGTGGTTCTTCCTTTTAGGTATCATTGCTGCCTTGATTGGTCGCTTTACTGAAAAAGAAACCATTGAAGCATTTATCGACGGTGCCAAAGATATGTTATCCGTTGTTTTAATTATCGTAGTTGCTCGCGGGGCATCTGTTTTGATGTCTAAAACGTATTTAGATTCATTTATCCTTGATAAAGCGGCAGGCTTATTACAAGGACTCTCCCCAGTCTTATTTGTCATCGGTGCCTTTGTTTTATACTTAGGTTTATCTTTCCTAATTCCTTCAACTTCTGGCTTAGCGTACGTTTCTATTCCTGTAATGGGTGCGTTAGCTAAAAACATTGGTTTAAGTCCAGAAGTGATGGTTATGATTTTTGCTTCAGGTTGTGGCTTGATTAATTTGATCACGCCAACATCTGGTGTCGTAATGGGTGGTTTGGAAATTTCCAAAGTTCAATATGCCACTTGGACAAAATTCATGGCCAAACCAATGATTGTCTTAGGCTTAATTAACCTAATTATCTTAATTGGCGCGATGTTACTCTTTAGCTAATCAAAAATTTTTTATGTTAGGGCTTCGGCTTTCGGAAAAAAGAAGAAGCAATGAAACAACAGCGACTACCTAAAAGTAGTCGCTGTTGTTTCATTTTGATAGTTGTTGAATTAACAATCTTGCGACAGCGCGGACAGAAAAAGGATTTTGCCCAGTGATTATACGGCCATCTTGATACGCAAATTCTTTATAGGGACGCTTTTTCGCAAAAGTAGCACCATGTTCTTTGGCAATTGTTTCGTTTAAGAAAGGAACAACTGCTTTTTTCATGGCTAAAATTTCTTCTGCAGTAGTGAAGCCAGTAATGGTTTTATCTGCAATCAAATAATTTCCTGACGCATCTTTGACATTTAAAAGACCAGCAATTCCGTGACAAACAGAAGTTAGGTACTTGCCCTGTTCGTAAAGGCTACGAGTGATTGCTTGCAACTGAGGATTATCAGGAAAGTCCCACATAACGCCATGGCCTCCTGTAAAGTAAATCGCTGCGTATTCATCTGGATCAATTTCTTCAAGAGAGAGGGAATGCGCTAGCGCTCGTTCTTGAAAATCGTCACTTTCATAAACCGCCATAATAGATGAATCTACATATTTCATACTCCGGGGATCCAAAGGGACATAGCCTCCTTGGGGACTAACATAGTCAACTGAAAATCCTGCTTTGGTTACTTCTTCCACGAACTCCGTGGCTTCACCTAGCCAGAGGCCCGTTGGTTCTTCGGTGCCGTGATAACGGGAAACGTTTGTGAGGACCACGAGAATTTTTTTCATGCTTGCTTCCTCCCTGGCATAATCGACGTAATGTGGGTCAATAGTTGTTGGAGTTGCTCAATTTTGGTGGTATCGTGAGAAAGTGAGTAATAATTTTTAGTTCCTTCACTGCGACAATCAATTAATTTGGCTTGTTTCAAAATTTTTAAGTGGTGAGAAACAGCGGGACGTGAGAGTTGTGTCGCCTCTGTTAACTCAGTGACACGACGGCCAACACAGGCCTGGTCTTCTAACAGTGCAATAATAATTGCTTGGCGTTTTTCATCACCCAATGCGATTAAAAAATCACTAAGCGCAGTAAATTCTGTTTGAATTTCTTCTAATTCTTTCATATTCTTTCGCCTCTTTGGTTCGTATTTTTAAACGATTAAACCATTTTTTGTGTTTTTTGTCAATGAAATACGCTGAGGGCTGAAACTTGACATGGATCCCATTCTTCGTTAAGATACTAACTGATTAAAGGTTTAAACTTTTAAACCAATAAAAGGGATAAAAAGAGAGGAAAGATTCAATGATGAAAGCCGCTTTAATTCATAAATACGGACAAAAAGAATTAGCAATCGAGGAGGTGCCCTTACCCACCATTCATGACAACGATGTTTTGGTCAAAATTATCGCTGCCAGTATCAACCCGATTGATTTAAAAACAAAAGATGGCAAAGTAAAGATGCTTTTAAATTACGCGAATTGTAAAATTAAGTTAGAAAAATAAAAAGGCATTTATGGTACACTCAAA
>OGSC01000316.1_pt1 | contig 29741 bp, 25 predicted proteins | sample 1573751 | NCBI WGS metagenome assembly OGSC01 (sample SAMN03295840, study PRJEB24534) | human gut metagenome | isolation source: fecal sample 8 from infant 5 | host: Homo sapiens | place: USA: Pittsburgh, PA | collected 2014-07
AATATTTCTTCAATCTTTGCTATAGATATATTTTCCTTAAAATTGTTATTCTGTTTTATAATAAAAATTAATAAATTTTCATATAATTTATCTAATTCTATAGAATAATTATCTATAACCTTTAAAAATCCATCTATTAATCTTATAAAGAGCTCTTTTCCTACATCTATTCTAGATAGTATATAGATAAACTTGTTTAATATTTGTTTAGCTTCTAGTATATTTTTCTTTTGAAGTATTGAATTAATTACATTATCATAAGTATCCTGAACAAATTCTAAAGCTTTTTCTTCTAATTTTATACTTTGTACATCATACTTTTCAAATAAATATTTAATCTGTTTTATATTCGAATAATTTACCATTACAAATAATGTAAAACCATCTATTTTTTTAAGTTTTATAACTTTTCCAGGCAAGCCCAGAATAGATTCCTTTTCTTCTATATATTTAGTCATATGGCTTAATAATGCACTTTCTATATAATTATAAAAAACCATTTCAAGTTCTTTATAATTATCCAACATAAGTCTATTCTTAGTTATAAATTTCCAGAAGTCTTCTATATTTTTTTTAAATTTATGTATTTCCCCATCACTACTACCTTTTCCTATATAAATATTATCTTTATTTTTTTCTACTTTTTCTTTTAAATCTGCTGTATCCCTTATTTTTCTATATACAAATTTTAAATTTAATATATCCTTCAAAAACAACAACTTTACTCTATTACTTGAAGGTAGCTTTAAATATATATTATCTAAATCTATTTTTCTTATTTCCTCTCTTATTTCTTTTTGTATGTCCTCATGTATTCCTAGCATTGAAATAGAAAAAATATTAAATGTTGAAATTGCGTGACCTAAATAATATCTATTAAACTCTGATATAAAATATAAATAATATTTTTTATTTAAAAAACATGTTTGCGATAGTCTTTTCAACACTTCATATGCTTGTAAATATTCTCCTAACTTATATAGTAAATAAGCCTTATTAAAAAATTTTTCTTCATTCCCATCAATATCTTCTAATTTCATATCATCTAAACATCTATACATATTTAAATAATCAAACTGCGAAATATACTCTTCTAATTCATCCATCTTATCATACAAATTTATATTTAATTCAAATGAATATTCAATTGCCCTTTCCTTTTCTAGACCTTCAGATTTTCTATGCAATGAAAGTACTTCTTTTATATAATTTTCATTTCTTGCTACTATTTTTTTTATACCAGCTTTATAAAGCACCTGTTTTATAAGATTTACTTTTATCTCTTTAGAAAAATCTATTTCTTTTTTCAATTCCCCTTTTTCTTTATAATCTTCACATTTATTAAACTTATTTAACTTATTATCATATTCTTTTATTTCAAGAAATAGATTAGTTACAATGCTTGTATTTAACTCTAAGCTCTCTTTTTCTAATAAAAAATGTGAATAAACAATTGTTCCATCATTTTCTTCAAATGGCGTTTCCAAATCTAATGCATCTATTATATTTTGAAAAAATATTTTATTTAAATTATTCAAGTTCTTCAGTCTTTCATATGCATAATCTATATTAATTTTATTCAAAGAATCTGTATCTAATATATATCTTAAAAAGATACAAGTATTTTTTGCTCTTTCATCAGTTAAATTTTTAAACTGTATAGATTTTTTTAAGTATTTAATTTCATCTGTTTCAGAATAATATAATATATTTATCCCCCTATTTTTATAGTAATCAAATTCCACCTGATTAAATTTCTTATTCTGGTTATTTTCTAAAAAATAAGCTTGCTGAAAACTATTCCCCAGTATATCCTTTACCCATTGAAAAATATATTTTACATTAATATCGTTTATAGAGTAACCTAAAAATAGAATTGTATATGTGGATATCAACGATTTAATATAATTTTGTATGAGCTTAAAATTTCTAAAATATGATAAATAATCATCTTCCTTTAATACTATATTTTTATTTTTTAAGTCTCCATGCATCTTTATTATCATATTATTATTTAAAGTGTATGGTAAATCTTCATCTTTTGAAACAACATCATAAAACACACCTTGATTACGAGCAGCTTCTTCTAATAATTCATCATAATTTGTTGTTACAATATGATATGGCTTAAGCTTAAATATAGCATCATGTATATCATTTGGTTTTACATTAACATTAAATTTATCCCATATAACATCATAGTAGTCTTTTTCTTTTCTTGAATTATAATAATATTGAGGTATCTTTAAATAATCTTCAGAAGAAATATTTTGTGTATCTATTCCTAATCCTCTTGCGAATTCTTCAACAAGGCTTGTCCATGAAGGGTATCCAGAATTAGCAGACACTCCAGCTCCAACAAATATAACTAGCTTGTTATTTTCACTAGCCTTTCTAATTATTCTTTTACTTTCATTTATAAAACTTTGCATCTATCTCTCTGCTAAAATTTATTACTAAATATAAAAATTATATAACATACTTTAATATACATTATTTTACCATATTATATTTCACATATATAATTCTATTTGCTTATTATAAATATAACTTTTCTAAACTATATAAAAAGTAACCATGCTCCCTGCATTAAATTACAAGTACAAGCTTTGTAAAAAAATCATTTCCATACAGCTTACGTAGCAAGGCAAGTCCACCTTTTAAGTTAATTATCGCTTTAGAGTCTTATTATGATATTTCCAACATGAACTGTTCAATTAACTCATAAAAGTTCATTTTCTTTACATCTTTAAAAATTAAATCGCTTTTGTTTATATATTTATTATGAAGTTCCTCTGCATTTTTAATTGCATCCTCAACATTACCCTTTTGTATAATTTGACGTATAATCCCTTTATCTGATTTTTTATATTCCTTACTTAAATGATACCCCAGTTTATTATAAATCTGATTTTTTCCCAACCTGTTATCTACATTTTCAAAATACATAAGTAGCCAAATTTCATGCACATATTGTAAGTAAACCTTGTATATGTTACAGTATTATTATAAAATTAAAAGTTACTAATATAATATGTATCTTAGATATATGGAAAGTAGTGATGTTAATGACTTTAGAACAAAAACTTATAGAATTATCTAAGGATATGTCAGAAGATATGTTATCAGAGGTTATAGATTTTGCAGAATATCTAAAGGAAAAAAATAATAAAGAGCATAAAAAATTAGTTGATGAATTTATAAAAGAAAATGACATAGCTCTAAAGGAGTTAGCTAAATAAAGACGATATTAAACCACAGTATTTAAGCATAAGACAGGAAATGGTTACTGTCTTATGCTTAAATTTTTAATCTATAATTATTTTCCTTCCCAACTATTTCAACTGTATAATCCTTTGCCATTTCAATTATTCTACTTCCTATAGCTTCATCAAAATCTAGGAGCTTTTCTACGGTAAATTCAGAACTAACTATCATAGGTAAATAATTCATATATCTATAATTAATTATTTCAAACATTATATTTATATCAGATTCATTTATTTTACCCTTAAATAAATCATCTATAAGAAGAATCTTTGCCTTTTGATATTTTGATAAAACCTTACTATAATATTCTTCATCTATCATATTCTGTTTTATTTTTGTTATAGTATTTCTATAAGGCATATATACAACTGGAACTTGTTTGTTCTTTAAAAAATTCACTGCTAAAGCTATACTTAAATGAGTTTTGCCGCTACCTACTTGCCCTATAAAAGCAATACTATTTTGTCTTGTATTTTTGATTTCATCAAAGTTTTTATAGTATTGAATGGCTGTATTCTTTGCTAATTCAGTTGTTTCATTATAGGGTTTATAATTTGAAAAGGTATGTTTAGATTGCTCCGTATTTATTCCTGCTAAGTTCCACATATCTTTAGCCCTTTGCATTTCATAGCAGCTACACCTTCTGCAGTAAACTCTACCCTCTTTATCTATATTAGTTATCCATGTACTACCACCGCATTTATTACAAACTTCTTTATATGAGTCCCTTACATTTTCTATCCCTTTGCAATTTAGGTTTTGGTGATTTATACCCAGCCCATTTTCTCTTTGATTCTTTATCTCCTCCATTATTCTGTTTATGCTCGTTTTTAGTGCCATCAAAATCACCACCTTTTACCTTCTTATTTTCCATTACACCCCATCTATTTTCCAATTTTCTAAAATCCCCTTAATATACTTATAACTGTGTTTACCAGATTCATCTGCTATTTCAACTTTTCCGCTTTCGGTAAGTTTTGTACAAGCTTCACTATTATCTTTTATAAATTGTGGAATTTAAAAAATATTATAATCATATCCACCTAAGAGTTTTCCTTTAGAATCCCTTCTTAAAACTCTTTCTATATATCCTGCACTTTCAAGTTCATTAATAGCTTTTGATATATCGTCTCTTTTATCCCTACAATTTTTATAAATAACAGGAGTAGTTCCAAGCTTTCTATTGTATTAAGTACATTCTATTTAAATATACGATATATGAAAAATATATATTCAACATAATATATATTTTAAAAACTTAAAAACCTACAACTTTTGAAATTTTATAAAGGGAGTAGAAAAAATTTTTTCTACTCCCTTTAAATTATTATTCTAATCACTATTAAAATAATTTTTGAATTTCTTTAATATCTTTGTTATTTAAATATTCACATTTTATTGCATTATCTATGTACTCCATAATATCATTGGTGGGTTGAATTTTTTGAATTTCAGATAATACTTTTATTATATCTACCAGAATCAATTTTCTTTGGCTGTCTTTGTATTTTGATATATCTATACTTATAAGTTTACGTACAACTAATGATAATAAGCCTTTTTTATACATAATCCATTTATTAATACTTTGAATTGTTTGTCTTGCAGTAATAAATTTTTCATCTTCACAATGGGATAAATATATATCAATAATATCCTCAAATTTATTCTGATCATCCCAACGATTATTTTCTGCAATAAGCATTATACCAATACTTCGTTGATATGAATTACTGTTACTGAGTTTTTTGCAAAAATCTTTCCAATACTTATAAACATCTGAAAACATTTGACTACTACTTTGTAGAACAAGAAATGCAGTGTATCTTACTTCATTATTTTTTTCATTTAATAGATTTATGAGATATTCTATGTCGTTAGTATTTAGTTGCTTAGCAACCTCATCTATGGTATTTTTATTTTCAATTAGATATTCTATCTTTATCATATATGCCACCCCTACATACCAAACATTATATCTGCAACGTTTTACTATTTTGATTTTATTGCTTTTATTGATGCAGACATAATATATTCTCCAACTTTTAAGTTATGTCCCCATTTTTCAGCATATTCCTTTGAGACTTCTTGAGTTTCAATTCTAATATCACTAAAATCAGCCTTTTCTAAATATAATTTTAATTCTTCAGCTGAAGATGCCCCAGTAACTCATCCACAATAAAGCTTCTCATCTTGCTTCATTTCCTTGGTCAATTCTCTAATAAGAACTATATCAGAAATAGCAATTCTACCACCTTTTTTTAATACACGATAAGCTTCATTATATACCCTTTGTTTATTGGGAGATAAATTTATAACGCAATTTGAAATAATTACATCTGCAGTATTATCTGCTACAGGAAGATTTTCAATTTCACCTAATCTAAAGTCTACATTTCTATATCCATATTTCTTAGACATAACTCTTGATTTATTAATCATCTCTGGAGACATGTCAACTCCAATAATATATCCCTTAATCCCAACTTTCTTTGAAGCCAAAAAACAGTCAAATCCTCCTCCACTTCCAAGGTCTATAACAGTTTGGCTTTCTTTAAGATTAGCTATTAATTGGGGATTTCCGCAACCTAACCCCATATTAGCTTCCTCTAGAGCAGTTGATATTTCTTCATCAGAATATCCAATTTTACGTGATATCTCTATGAAAGATTTTTTAAGATTAATACTTCCCCCACAGCATCTATCCTTTTTTGCATTTCCAATAGCTATCTTCCTATAACTATTACGAACAGCATTTCTAACATCGCCCTTTTTAAAATCACCATCTTTTATCCTCCTTACCTTAATTCTTCATTGATAAATAAAAGTTGTAGAACTTCATCATCATCTTAATTATCTTTAACTCTCTCAACTAAGTTTTTTTATTTTGTCTTCAATGATATCATTAATTATTTTCACATTTACAACTATTCCCCAATTTACTTTTATAATTTCTTAAATCTTCACAAGTCATTCCACTCTTTTTATATTTATTGTTGCAATGCAGAATTTTACCAATCTGACTTACTTTAAGAAAATTATAAATAAAAAAACATATCATATTATACTTTATTACTTATTAATTTTCGAGCAAATGACCTTGGATGCTCAATTTTATCCTCTGTTATAAACAGAGATTTATAGCCAAAATTGTTCCGAATTACTACCAGGAGTGTAATAATATTTTAAATTTTATCTTGAAAAATTTCAGGACATCTTAAAAAACAATATATATCTTTTAAAGAAGGAAATACAACAGAATAGAGTAAAATAAAGTGTGTAAGTTACAATTAACAAACTTATGCACTTTATTTTATTTATAAAGTTCTAGCTTAAAAGAAAGGATTATGAATAATGCTGTATTTTAAATAAATGTTCGCTTTTAATAGTTCTTTGCTTCTTCTCTTGTCATCCAAAAATGAATACCCGTAGTAGAGTCCATCCATCTATCCTCATTAAAATCCTTTACTTCTACCCATTCGCCTACACTATAAACAAAGTTCTCATCTACTAAAGACCAAGCTTCCACATAACTTTCTTTATAGTCGAAACTTTTAATTGTAAGAACTTTTGCCTTATTGCAGCGACAAGAAGGTAACGTAGCCGAAGTGCGCTTTGCATCTGCCGGTATTAGAAGTTGTACTAAACGATCATTAAAACACTTCTTATATGCAAGGAAGGCTCCTTTCTCTGGACAGCGTAAATGAAACCATTTTGTATCCTTATCGGAAATAATAGCATCCAATTTAGCATATTCTAACACTGCACCATATAAATTTGCACCTTCAATGTTACAGCCAGTCATATCTGCATATCGAAGCACTGCACATTCTAAATTTGCATGTCTAAAATTCGTCTTACGTACAGTACATTCATCAAACAATGTATTAAAAACACTGCTATACTCTAGATTTGCCTCATCAAACTTAACTCGATGGAATGCGCTCAAAGAGAAATCAATATTAGATAAATTCCAGCTTGTAAAATCCATGTCAAAAAGTTCTATCTCTTTTAAAACAAGTCTTTCTTTTGGTTTCCTATTCTTTAATATCTCTTTAAATTCCTCTTGTGATAATTTGCGCATGATATTTTCCTCCTTTTCTGCGTCCGTAATTCTATATTTTTCACATATACTTTGCCAACCTGCATTAATTCCTTCTTAGGTACGTACCTTCAGCACAAGTGTCCAAAATATTCTCATTATATTTAATAGATAATAGCCTTATAAATTTCCAAATACTCTACAATATCTTACTAATTTCAATTATACCATGAATATCTAACCATTTTCATTATCGTTACTATACATTATGCTCATAACCTCACTACAAATTCTTTTCAAAAAGCGCAACTTTTACGCTACCATCCATATATTCTTTTGTTATATTAAAACCGAGTTTTTGGTAGAAATAGTGATTACGCTTTTTATCAACAGGAGTTTCAAGCTACCAATGTTTAGCATCAACAAAATAGTCAAAAATAAAACTCATTACTTTTTGTCCTATGCCTATATTTTCATATTCCGAAATGACGCAAAGCGCCCCTAAATAATAGATAATCCGATAAAAAAGCCTTCTTTTGAAACACCTTCATTGTACATTATATCAAATTCAGCTTTTTTAAAAATGAGTGCAACCTTATTTCTCCCTACTTTTATAAAATCTTACTAGTTTATTTTTTATATTCATAAACGGTTATTATAAAACTTTATGTAACAAAAATCTTTTAAAAAAATATTTTGATAGTATGAGGATAAATTAGGAGGGTTACAACGGTTAAAAAATTATATAAATAATTATAAAACATGTTTAATTAAGACCTATATAAATTTGGGGGTGGATTTTTAATGAAGGTTGTAGTTATCGGCGGAGGTTGGGCAGGATGTGCCGCAGCTATAAGCGCTAAAAAAGCTGGTGCTGATGTTAGTATATTTGAAAAGACGGATTTGCTTTTAGGATTAGGTAATGTTGGTGGGATAATGAGAAATAACGGAAGATTCACCGCAGCAGAGGAGCTTATATCTTTAGGTGCTGGTGATTTAATAAATATAACAGATGAAAACAGTAGACATAAAAACATAGATTTTCCGGGTCATAAACATGCCTGGCTTTACGATGTAAATAAAATAGAACCTGTTGTAAAAAATCATATGAAAAATATGGGCATAGATATTCATCTTATCTCTAGAATAGTAGATGTAAAAAAAGAAGGAGATAAAATAAAAGGCATATATATTTCAGACGGAACTTACGTAGATGGTGATGTATTTATAGAAACTACTGGTTCTACAGGACCTATGGGCAATTGTTTAAGATATGGTAATGGATGTTCTATGTGTGTTTTAAGATGTCCTGCCTTTGGCCCTAGAGTAAGCTTAACTTCAAGAGCCGGAGTAGATGATTTCCAAGGAGAAAGAGAAGATGATTTATTAGGAGCCTTTAGTGGTTCCTGTAAACTAGCTAAAGAAACTATGTCTGATGAATTGGTAAAAGAACTTGATGAAACTGGAGTATTGGTTTTAAAGGTTCCAAAAGAAGATATAAACCTAGATAAATTAAAAATGAAAGTTTGTCAACAATACGCTCTAAAAGAATTCGCAGAGAATATTGTCATTCTAGATACTGGACACGCAAAATTAATGACTTCCTACTATCCTCTAGAAAAACTAAGAAAAATAAAAGGACTAGAAAGTGTAAAATATATAGATCCTTATGCAGGTGGAAAAGGAAATTCTATAAGATATTTGTCTGTGGCTCCAAGAACAGATGATATGAAAGTGAAAGGACTAGATAACCTCTTTGTAGGAGGAGAAAAAAGCGGCTTATTTGTTGGGCACACTGAAGCCATAACCACAGGAAGTTTAGCTGGACACAATGCTGTAAGATATTGCTTAGGCATGCCAATGTTAATTCTTCCAAGAAATATAGCTTTAGGAGATTTAATAGCCTATGCAAATGATAAGCTTTATTCAAAGAAAGGTAGAAAAAATAGATATACCTTTGCCGGTGCAGAATACTTTAAGAGGATGGTTGAAGAAAACTTATATACTACAGATAGAGAAGAAATAAAAAAAAGAGTTTCAAAATTAAACCTAGAAGATGCTTTAGCTCAAAAATTAGTATAAAATTTAGGAGCCATAATTTTGGCTCCTTTTAAATATTAAATAAACTTAAAACTATTCCTAAAATTATAAACTCCAGAATTTATAATTTCGTTTATACGTTTATTTCTGCTTTTTCTCCTAGCATTGCTTTGTTTTGTTCTAATATTGGGTCCACTGCTTCTTTTATAAAGTCTACTACTTGACCCTCTGCTCTTCCTGTAAATTTTTTAGGGTCTATTAAAGCTAATATTTCTTCTTTAGTTAATCCAAAGGATTTATCATCTATTATTCTATCTATTAAATCATTAGATAATCCTTCCTGTTTAACTCTTCTTGCAGCTTCCATAGAGTGAGCTCTTATAACTTCGTGAAGTTCTTGCCTATCTCCACCCTTTTTAACTGCTTCCATCATTATATTTTCTGTAGCCATAAATGGAAGTTCTGTTTTTACATGGCTTTCTATAACTTTTTCGTATACTACCATATTTTCTGATATATTCATATATAATTTAAGCACTCCATCTAAAGCTAAGAAGGCTTCGGCTATAGATATTCTCTTATTAGCAGAATCATCTAGTGTTCTTTCAAACCACTGGGTAGAAGAGGTTATAGCTGGATTTAGGGCATCTACTATAACGTATCTTGCTAAAGCTCCCATTCTTTCTGATCTCATTGGATTTCTTTTATAGGCCATGGCTGATGAACCTATTTGATTTTTTTCGAAGGGTTCTTCCATTTCCTTCATACTTTGAAGTAATCTTAAGTCATTGCTAAACTTGTATGCACTTTGCGCTATTTCTGATAGTGTATTTAATATAGTTGAGTCAACCTTTCTTGGGTAAGTTTGACCTGTCACCATATATTCCCTTGAAAAGCCCATTTTTTCTGCTACCTTTTTATCTAAAGCCTTTACTTTACTTTCATCTCCATCAAATAATTCCATAAAGCTAGCTTGAGTACCTGTAGTTCCTTTAACACCTCTAAATCTTAAAGTATCTATAACAAATTCTAATTGTTCTAAATCTAATACTAAATCTTGCATCCAAAGGGTTGCCCTTTTACCTACTGTCGTAAGTTGAGCCGGTTGAAGATGAGTAAAGCCTAAAGCTGGTACGTGCTTATATTCTAAGGCAAATTTTTTCAAGTTATTTATAACATTTATAATTTTCTTCTTTATTAAAATCATGGCTTCTTTCATGATTATTAAATCTGTATTATCACCTACATAACAACTAGTAGCTCCTAGATGTATTATCCCTTTTGCTTTAGGACATTGAACACCATAAGCATATACATGGCTCATAACATCATGACGAACTTCTTTTTCTCTTTCTTCTGCTACTTCATAGTTTATATCATCTATATACTTTTTTAATTCATTTATTTGCTGATCTGTAATGTTAAGACCTAATTCTTTTTCACTCTCTGCTAGGGCTACCCATAATTTTCTCCAAGTTTTAAATTTCATCTCTTCTGAAAATAAATAGCTCATTTCTTTAGATGAATATCTTTTATTTAAGGGATTATTATAAATATCTCTCATTACTCCATCTCCTCCATACGTACAATATGTATATAGTTTTTTTATTCATTCATATTATAACATATATTATAATATTTTTTCAATTTTATATTCGTACTTTATCTTAATATGCTATTTTAAATTCTTTCTTATAATGGGGTTTTAACTTTATAATTATTCTTTAAATAAACATTATTTAATAAAAATATTTTTGTTCTATTTTTTTATACTGTTAATATAATTTATTAAGATGTATTTAAAGGAGTGGATTTCATGTATAAAGTAAGTCTTATAGATAAAATTTCTTTTATATTAGTAATCGTTGGAGCTATTAATTGGGGACTTATAGGTTTATGTAATTTTAATCTGGTTGGTGCATTATTTGGGGAGCCTGCAAATTTTGTAGGAAGATTAATTTATATATTAATCGGAGTGGCTGGAATTAATATGATACTATTTCTTCTTAAAACAAAAGGATCTTTAAAACATAAATAAAAGGCTCCCCAAAAGAGCCCTTAATTTTTATTCTAATGTATTTATTAGTTTTGAGATTTCTTCTATAGCTAGAGTTTCATCATCACCAGAAGCTATTAATTTTATTTTTGCTCCACTTGTAACTCCTAATGAAAGAACTCCTATAAGACTTTTTATGTTGGCTTTTTTACCGTTAAATTCAATAGATAAATCTGATTTAAAGGATGAAGCCTTTTTTACTAATAAAGTCGCTGGTCTTGCGTGTAACCCAGTTGAACTGTTTACTGTTAATTCTCTTTCTAACATTTTATCCACCTCTTTTATAATCTATCTGTTTCTTAAAAAAACATATACATAACATTATACCATTTTTTTCTACAGTTTTCAACAGTTTTTATAAACCATTACATGATCTTATTAACTTAACTTTTTCATGAATTTTTCTATTCTATCTAATCCCTTTTCTATATTTTCCATAGATGTAGCGTAGGATAATCTTATAAAATTGTCATCCCCAAAGGCTATACCTGGTACTGCTGCTACTTTTTCTTCTTCTAATAAAATCTTTGAAAAACTTATTGAGTCTTTTATGGTATCTCCTTTTATTGTTTTTCCTATAGCTTTTGATATATTAACCATTACATAAAAGGCACCTTTAGGATTTATAGATGATAAATTTTCTATAGAATTCACTTTATTGACCATATAATCCCTTCTCTTTTTAAACTCAACTATCATATTTTCAACTTGAGTTTTATCTCCTGTAAGAGCTTCTAAAGATGCATATTGAGCTATGGAGTTTGGATTAGATGTGGTATGGCTTTGTATATTACTCATCACTTTTATTATGTCCAAAGGACCTGCTGCATATCCTATTCTCCAGCCCGTCATGGAATAGGATTTAGACATACCATTTATTACTACAGTTCTTTTAAAAGCATCCTCTGACAAGCTTCCTATACTTATATGTTTCTCTTCTCCATACATTAGCATCTCATATATTTCATCTGCTATTATTAATAAATCATGTTTTTTTGCAAAAAGAGCTAAGGCTTCTAAGTCTTCTTTGCTATATACTGTTCCTGTAGGATTATTAGGGCTATTTATTATGATGGCCTTTGTTTTATCTGTTACTTTATTTTCTAACTCTTTTATTTCATATTTAAAATGATTTTCCTCTTTTGTGTCTACAAATACAGGCACTCCACCATATAGTTTTATAAGTTCTGGATAACTTACCCAATAAGGTTTAGCTATTAAAACTTCGTCTTCTTCATTTAATATAGCCTGAAATAAATTTGAAAGACATTGCTTTGCTCCATTACTTACTATTATTTCACTAGTTTTATAATTTAAACCATTGTCTTTTTTAAATTTATCTACTATAGCCTGTTTCAATTCTAATATACCTGAAGCCGCTGTATATTTAGTATATCCTTTTTCTATGGCTAACATAGCTGCTTTTTGTATATTTTCTGGTGTGTTAAAATCTGGCTCTCCCGCTCCAAAACCTATAACATCTATACCTTCTGCTTTCATTTTTTTAGCCTTTGCAGTTATTTCTAATGTTAAGGATGGTTGTATTTCTACTGCTTTTTTAGATAACTTCATATTTTTGCCTCCATTTTTATTTATTTAAAAAATTTAACTTCTTGCTACTAGTACTACTCCTATCATTATAAGTACAACTCCTACTATTCTTATAGGTGTTATATTTTCCTTGAAGAAAAAATAAGAGAATATCATTATTAATACATAACCTAAACTTACCATTGGATATGCATAGCTTAGTTCTACTTTACTTAATACTTTTATCCACAATAAAAAACTGAATCCATAGGATATTATACCTGCCATTACAGGAATATTTTTTAATATGGATAATATACTAGGTAAGAAGTGTGCTGGTGAAAAATTTAATGTTAAATTAACTGCTCCATACTTTACTAATATTTGTCCTAATGCTCCTAAAAAAACTGATGTTAATATCAAATATATCATCTTCTTAACTCCTTAAATAAAAGTATTCCATGTTTAATAAAATAAAACCAAAAGTATACCATTATAAATATTAATGGGAAAGCATATCTACCTTGTCCTTCAGTAATAAAGTATACTGAGGTGAACATATAAAATATAATTGTAGAATATAAATTAAATTTATTTAATTTTTCTGTTCTTCCTTTTATTATTTGTATTATTATAAAAACACTATAAATTAATATATATATAATAGCAGGAATAAAAAATGCATTTCTTATACTGTTTGTTATAGGAAATAATGCAAATTTAATGTTATTATTTATAGTTGAACCATAGGTACTGTATAATACGTCATCTGCCCACATGTATGTATTAAAAAGTCTTTTAAATCCTAATACTACAAATTCCTTTGGATGAGATTTTATCCATTCTTTAGCTGCTTTATTTAACATCTTATTTTTTCCTGTAGCAGAGGCTTTTTTATATTCCTCTGTTTTTGCTAGAGAATTTTCTACATCTAGTATATCCATCCATCTTCCCATATCATTTTGAGAATTATTATTTATATAAAGTACTATACCTCCATTATTTGATACAAAGGTACGCTCTCCATTATATTTTGTATTTCTATAAAGCCAAGGGCTTATGGAAATTAAAGCTACTACAACTATTATTATAGCTGATTTTAAAGGTTTTATGAAAGATTTTTCTTTTAATAATTCTACTAAGAATATAGCAAAAGCATATAGTAGAAAAAATGGCTTTACCATAGTTGTTGCTCCTACCAATACTCCTAAGATGATATATTTATATTTTATATCACTAAAGTACAAATATGTTAATAATAAAAGTAATGTAGTAAATAATATTTCTGTACCTACAACACTATTAAAAAATATATTATTTGGGAATAAAGCAAATAGAGTAAATACTATTTTTCTATTTCTTTCTGTAATTTCTGTTTTTCTTAAGATACCTAAAAATAATACTTGTCCAAAAAAAGTTAGTACTAAATTAAATATTTTAGCTAAGGCTAAGCTAGCTCCAAAAAGCTTAAAGAGTCCTCCTAAAACTATGCTGTATCCTATGGAGGTATAAGTATCTCCCCATTCACCTCCATTAGCTATATCCACTGCTAAATTATAATAATATTCAAAATCTGAAAATGGCTTTGTATCTACAAAAATTACCCAAAGGATACAAAGAACCATAGATAGACCTATTATGATCTTATAATAATTTGTTTTATTATAATTATTATTTTTACTTTCATAACCACTTAAATAATTAAATTCCATTACATTTATACACCATCCTTAAAGTTTAAAATATATTATAACCACTACTGATATTACCCACAACACCATATTTATTAAAAAAGGTTTATCCTTACTAAAAACATCCTCTGGCTTTCCTCCCAGATTACTCTTAGCCATTAAATATTGATATCTAAATATTCCATATAATACAAAAGGTATGGTATACATCATCCTTTTGCTTTGTACTGAACTAAAAGTATATATACAATAGGATATTAATATAGACGGGGTTACTATAGTTAACATATTGTCTATAAGTTCTACAGAATATTCTTCTAATATCTTTCTATGGCTCCCACTCCTATCTTTCAAAGTTATTATTTCACTTTTTCTTTTATTTAAAGCTAAAAATAGGGATAAAAGTATGGTACATAAAAATAACCAAGGTGATACAGAAACCTTTGTAGCTAAGCTACCACTTTCTACTCTTAATACAAATCCAAAGGTTATTACCATTACATCTAATATAACTACATTTTTCAATTTAAAACAGTAAAATATATTCATTACAATATATAATAAATATATATACATAATCTTATAATCTACAAATTTATAGGAACAAAATAATACTGTAAAAAGTATTACTATATTCATAATTATAGCTGTAGTCTTAGATACTCTTCCACTTGGGAGAGGTCTGTTTTTCTTTTCAGGATGTTTTTTATCCTTTTCCAGATCTACTATATCATTAAGTATATATATTGTAGATGAGGTTAAACAAAATAATACAAATGTTATTATATTATTTTTTAATATACCTTCATTTATTAGATTACCTGAAAATATTATCGCTGCAAAAACAAAAAAATTCTTTATCCATTGTTTTGGTCTCATCAATGCTATAATCCCTTTTATATCCATTTCTTCCTCCTAATAATACCATATATATTTTTAGGTCTCATTTAAATAAAAATATTTATAGTATAAAAATATAACTAACATCTAATTTATCACATTTTCAAGATAAATTAAAGGACTTGAATATAAATTCAAGCCCTTTTGTTTTATTATTTTAATTATCTTGGCTGAACTATTAATTTAATAGCAGTTCTTTCTTCGCCATCGATTTCTATATCAGTAAAGGCTGGTATACAAATTAAATCGATTCCACTTGGAGCCACAAAACCTCTTGCTATAGCTACTGCCTTAATTGCTTGATTAATAGCTCCTGCTCCTATTGCTTGTATTTCAGCAGCACCTCTTTCTCTTAGTACCCCTGCTAGAGCACCCGCTACTGAATTTGGACTTGATTTTGCTGAAACTTTTAATACTTCCATAAGTAAACCTCCTATTTTAACTTTAATTTAATAGTCTTACTTACATATATCTATTCTACAAAAAACTAAAAATTCCTTTTAAATTTTGTAAATTTTAGCAACTTATAAAACTTAAAAGGAATTTATTTTATAATCTAATTATTTAGCATATTCAATGGCACGAGTTTCTCTGATGACATTAACTTTTATTTGACCAGGATATTCAAGTTCACTTTCTATCTGTTTAACTACATTCCTAGCCATTTCAATACAGCCAGTATCATCAAGCACCTCTGGTTTAACCATAATTCTTATTTCTCTTCCCGCTTGAATTGCATATGACTTTTCTACACCTTCACACTCATTTGCAATTTCTTCTAACTTCTCTAATCTCTTTATATAAGCTTCTAAAGTTTCTCTTCTAGCCCCTGGTCTTGCTGCAGATATAGCATCTGCCGCTTGAACAAGTATTGCTTCTAGAGATTGTGGTTCCATATCACCATGATGAGCTCCTATAGCATTTACTACTAATGCGGATTCACGGTATTTTTTAGCTATTTCAGATCCTATAATTGCATGTGGTCCTTCAACTTCATGGTCTACTGCCTTACCTATATCATGTAATAAACCTACTCTTTTTGCTAAAGTTGGGTCTATTCCAAGTTCGGAGGCCATAAGACCTGCTAAATATGAAACTTCTATAGAATGCTTTAATACATTTTGACCATAACTTGTTCTGTACTTTAATCTACCTAATAATCTAGTCAATTCAATATGAAGACCATGAATACCTGTTTCAAAGGTAGCCTGTTCTCCTTCTTCTTTAATACTAACTTCAACTTCTTTCTTAGCCTTTTCAACCATTTCTTCAATTCTAGCTGGGTGGATTCTTCCATCAACTATTAATTTTTCTAATGCAATTCTTGCAACTTCTCTTCTAATTGGATCAAAACCAGATAATATAACTGCTTCTGGTGTATCATCTATTATTAAATCAACCCCTGTAAGCGTTTCTAATGTTCTTATATTTCTTCCTTCTCTTCCAATTATTCTTCCCTTCATTTCATCGTTAGGAAGATTAACTACATGTACTGTAGTTTCTGCTACATGATCTGCAGCACATCTTTGGATGGCATATGTAATGACTTCTCTTGCTCTTTTGTCTGCTTCTTCCTTAGCTTTAGTTTCTATTTCTTTTATCATTACTGCAGTTTCATGTTTTACTTCTTTTCTAACTTGCTCTAATAAAAATTCTTTAGCCTGTTCTGTTGTAAGTCCTGAAATTCTCTCTAATTCTGTTCTTTGCTTTTCGTGAAGCTCTTCCATATGTGTTTCCACATCTTCTATTTTTTGTTGCTTTTTATTTAAAGCTTCTTCTTTGTTTTCAAGGGCCTCACTCTTTTTATCTAAAGCTTCTTCTTTTTGAATTATTCTTCTTTCAAGACGCTGAACTTCATTACGTCTTTCTCTATTTTCTCTTTCAACCTCTGCTCTTAATTTATGAGCTTCTTCTTTAGCCTCTAATATAGCTTCTTTCTTTTTTGCCTCTGCATCTCTTTCAGCCTCTTCTTTTAATCTTCTAGCTTCTTTGGATGCCTCTGATAATTTTTCTTTAGCTTTTTTATCAACTACATATAAGCCTAAAATCACACAAATTATTATAATAACCACTGCGATTATTACATATTTCGTTGGACCCATAAAACACCTCCTTTGCTTTTTCTGCTTGCCATATATAAGTAAATATGAAGCTTAGAAAAGGTGTCATATTATTCAATTGGATCGTGTATGCTAAACCAGATTTTGTTTTCATTTTATATTAAAAAATTGCCATTGTCAAGTTTATATAACATTATCTGCCCCCTTATTCATATTATTTATAATTTTTATATTTATATAATTTTTCGTAAAAAAAGTAGGATAAACTCCTACTTTTATCCTTCCTTATTCTCTTCTTTTTTATTCTCTATATTTAAGTTTTTTGCATCAACAACTGGTAAATCATGTTTTTTTCTTATAGTATTTTCTATCTCTAAAGCTATATTCATGTTATCTTTTAAAAATTGTTTTGCATTTTCTCTTCCTTGCCCTAATCTTGTGTCTTTATAAGAGAACCAAGAACCACTTTTTTCAACTAGCTCTTCTCTAACACCTACATCTAATATATTTCCTACCTTTGAAATTCCTTCATTATACATGATATCAAATTCTGCCATTTTAAATGGAGGTGCTACTTTATTTTTATTTATTTTTACTCTTGTTCTATTTCCCAAGATTTGATCACCTTGTTTTATAGAATCTATTCTTCTTACATCTAGTCTAACAGAAGAATAGAATTTTAATGCTCTTCCACCGGGAGTTGTTTCTGGATTTCCAAACATTATACCTACTTTTTCTCTTAATTGGTTTATGAATATAGCCACACATTTAGATTTATTTATAGAACCTGCTAATTTTCTTAGAGCTTGAGACATAAGCCTTGCCTGAAGACCTACATGGGTATCTCCCATTTCTCCTTCTATTTCCGCTCTAGGAACTAAGGCTGCTACGGAGTCTACAACTATAACGTCTACCGCCCCGGATCTCACTAAAGCTTCTGTAATTTCTAATGCTTGCTCTCCTGTATCTGGTTGAGAAACTATTAGGTTGTCTATATCAACACCTAAATTTCTAGCATAGGATGGATCTAAAGCATGTTCTGCATCTATAAAAGCTGCTGCACCACCTATCTTTTGTGCTTCTGCTAATATATGAAGTGCTACAGTGGTTTTACCTGAGGACTCTGGTCCAAATATTTCTATTATTCTTCCTCTAGGAACTCCACCTATACCTAATGCTATATCTAAATCTAAGCTTCCTGTGGATATGGATTCTACGTTTAATATACTATCTTCTCCAAGTTTCATTATGGAACCTTTTCCAAATTGTTTTTCTATTTGCCCCATAGCTGCTTCTATGGCTTTTAATTTTTCTGGATTAACTTTGTTTGCCAAAACTGACACCAACCTTTCCTTTACCGAACTTATGTTCTTAATATAATTATATACTATTTTTTTACTAGGGTCAACTTAATATGATATAAATAAAAGCTCCCATAAAGGAACTTTTATTTTAATTATTGACAATATCTTTTTTTATAAACAGAGTTCTTGGCTTCAGTAGGAGTTTCTACTCCCACTAAAGCTTAGAAATCGTTATCCAGGGACGTATCCGCTCTTTACTCCCACTTTGAAGAAAATGGGAGTATTAGAGCGGGTAGTCATCGGATAAACCTATTTATCATGGCTCATTACATCTTTATTTTTAATAAAGTAATCTACACCAGATACTATAGTTATTATTATAGCTAAAGCCATAGTAATATTGGTTATATTTGCTATAATGTTTATATAATTTACAGCCCAATCTCCTAATATATATATTCCCTCTTTATAATTTAGATTTATAAGGGCAAATATTATAGCTACAATTTGTATTACAGTTTTAGCCTTTCCCCATTTACTAGCAGCAATTACTACACCCTCTGCAGAAGCCACACTTCTAAGTCCTGTTACAGCAAATTCTCTGGCTATAATTATTATACAAGCCCATCCAGGAACTATTTGAAAATCTACTAAAGATATTAATGCTGCTGTTACTAACATTTTATCTGCTAATGGATCCATTATTTTACCAAATCTAGTAACTTGATTTCTACTTCTAGCTATGTACCCATCCAATTTATCTGTAGCTGAAGCTATTACAAAAACTGCGGTAGCTATTACCGTACCATAGGGTATATTTTTTACCGATATAAATATAAGAAATATTGGAACTAAAAAAATTCTTAATATAGTTAGTTTATTTGCTAAGTTCATTATAAACAACTCCTATTAAATCATATTCTAAACTATGAGTTACTTTCACCTTTATTATATCACCAATTTTTACGTTTTCATCCTTTTCAAAGTAAATTTCTCCATCTATTTCTGGTGACATCTCATAGTTTCTTCCACTATACATATTTTCTTTGGTGCCTTCTACTATAACTTCATATATTTTACCTATTTTTTCTTTATTTATGTCTTTAGATATCTTTTGCTGAAGTATCATTATTTCTTCTTCTCTTTTTTCTTTTACTTCTTCCTCTATTTGATCCTCCATAAGAGCCGCTGACGTTCCTTCTTCCTTTGAATATTTAAATACACCTAGTTTATCTAATTTTATATCTGAAACAAATTCTTTAAGTTCACTAAACTCTTCTTCTGTTTCCCCAGGGAATCCTACTATTAGTGAAGTTCTCAAGGTAATACCTTCTATTTCTTTTCTTAATTCTTTTATTATGTTTATAATAGTTTCCTTTGTAGTTTTCCTTCCCATTCTTTTTAAAACGGAATTGCTTATCTGCTGTATAGGTAGATCTAAATATTTACATACCTTATCATTATTTTTAATCTCTTTTATAAGCTCCTTAGTTATTTCCTCTGGATAACAATATAATAACCTTATCCACTTTACACCTTCAACTTTAGAAATATCTCTTAAAAGCTCATGTAAAACTTTTTTGCCATATATATCTATTCCATACATAGTTGTATCTTGAGCTATTAATATTATTTCTTTAACTCCTTGTTTAGCTAAATTCTCTACTTCCTTTAATATATTTTCTTTGCTTCTACTTCTATACTTTCCTCTTATACGTGGTATAGCACAGTAAGTACAAAAATTATTACATCCTTCTGCTATTCTCACATAAGCTGTGTATGTTGGAGTAGTTAATATTCTATTTCCCTCATTTATTTTTATATCACTATATTTATAATAAAAACTTTTTTCTCCTGATTTTAAGAAAATTTTTATACTCTCAAGTAACTTATCATAGTCGTTTACCCCTAACATAATATCCATTTCTGGGATAAGATCTTTAAGTTCCCCTTTATATCTTTGAGTTAAACATCCTGTAACTACTAACACTTTGCAATTATGCGTTTTTTTATAGGAAGCCATTTGTAAAATGGTATTTATAGATTCCTCCTTAGCGGTTTCAATAAATCCACAGGTATTTACTATAATTGCCTGTGCTTCTTTAGGATCTTTTACTAGTTCTGCTTCTTCATTTAATTTGTATAGCATAAGTTCTGAATCAATTCTATTTTTATCACAACCTAAGCTAACTAATGCTACTTTAATTTTTTCCACCTGTTCCCCTCCTACATTTTTTATATCACAAAAAATATTTTAAATCTACTTAAGAAATTTTACAAGTATTACGTAACATGAATTTTAAAAGTGTTTACATATTTCCGTGGAAATATTTTCCGTAGGTTTCGTTATTTTGGTCAATTATCACTTGTCTTGGTTTATTACCATCTCTTCTGGAAATTATTCCCTTAGCTTCTAACTGTTCTATTATTCTTGCAGCCCTATTATATCCTATTCTAAGTTTTCTTTGAATTAGTGATGTGGACACTTCTCCTAATTGTATACATATTCTTATAGCTTCTTCTAAAAGTTCATCTTCATCTCCTGATTCTACATTTACTGCTGTATCTATTTGATCTATTATTTCCTCTCTATATTCTGCTTCTCCTTGCTCATCTTTTATACATGAAACTACCTTTTCCACTTCACTTTCAGATATAAAGGCTCCCTGTATTCTAGTAGGCTTTGGAGATCCTGTTGGATAAAATAGCATATCTCCCTTCCCTAAAAGTTTCTCTGCTCCAGACATATCTAATATAGTTCTAGAATCTATAGAACTAGATACTGCAAAGGATATTCTAGAAGGTATATTGGCCTTTATTATTCCTGTTATAACATCTACAGAAGGCCTTTGTGTTGCTATAACTAAATGCATTCCTGCTGCTCTGGCCATCTGAGCTAATCTACTTATGTAGTCTTCTATATCATTTGGGCACACCATCATTAAATCTGCAAGCTCATCTATTATTATTACCACATAAGGTAATTTATTTTCTATTTTACCCTGCTCATATAAATTATTATATCCTTCTATATTTCTTACACTATTTTCTGCAAATAAAGAATATCTCTTTGTCATTTCATTTACTGCCCAATGAAGAGCTCCTGCTGCTTTTTTAGGATCTGTGACTACTGGAATCAATAAATGAGGTATACCATTATATATGCTAAGCTCTACTACCTTTGGATCCACCATAAGCAGCTTTACATTTTCTGGGGAATATTTATATAAAATACTTATTATTAATGTATTTATGCATACACTTTTTCCTGAGCCTGTAGCTCCTGCTATTAATAGGTGAGGCGTTTTTGATAAATCTGATACTACACAACTACCACTTATATCCTTTCCTAAAGCAAAGGCTAGTCCATCATCAAATTTCTGAAAGTCATCGCCTTCTATAACCTCTCTTAAATATACCGGTGTTAAAGATTTGTTTGGCACTTCTATACCTACTGCAGATTTTCCTGGTATAGGTGCCTCTATTCTAACGCCTGAAGCTGCTAAATTTAAGGCTATATCATCTGCTAAATTTACTATTTTACTTACTTTAACTCCCGCATTAGGTTGAAGTTCAAACCTTGTAACTGAAGGGCCTCTACTTACTTGCATAACTTTAGCTTCTACACCAAAACTGCTTAAAGTTTCCTCCAACTTATTAGCGTTATTTATAAGTTCCTTTTTATCTTCTTTATTTAGTTTTGATTGAACATTTTGTTTTAAAAGTTCTAAAGTTGGATAGTTATATTCTATTTTTATATTGTTTCCTCTTTCATTTATATTTTTACTAAGTTCTTCTTTTATAGCCTCTTCACCGGTGTCTTCTTTAGCTTTTCCTGTGTTTTTATTGAAAGAATTATCCACAATATTTAGTGGTTCCTCTTTTATTTCTGAGTTTTTCATAAAATCTAATATTTTAATTTTATCTTTAATATTCCTAGTTAATCCTTCATCTTTTTCTAAGTCTGAAGCTAATTCTTTTTCTATACCGCCTATGTCCTCTTTATCTTCTATAGATTTTTCTTTAACTTTTTTATTTTTTATACTTCTTTTTACCTGTAAAGTCTCTAGTATAGTACCTAAGGATATTTGAAATATTAATATAAAGCTTATTATATAAACACATATAAACAATATGTAACATCCTATAGTTCCAAACAGTTTATATAAAGGAACATCTATTAGATAAGAAATTATACCACCATGAATCATTGTATCTTCTCTATAGAATTTTGATATGCCAAGCATTATATCTTCTGTACCATAATTTTTAAGCAATATCATTTGTAAAAATAAAAGTGTATTTATAGAAAAAAGAACTATCCCATAAAATTTAGAGTTTAAATTTATTTTATTTTTCTTTCCTATAAAACAACATCCTGTGAATATTATTAGTATTGGAAATACTAAAGATCCTAAACCTAATACAGCTATAAGTACTTTTTTTATGAAACTCCCAACTATTCCAGAGGCAGAAGGGGAAAACACACTAAAAAGCACAAAAATTCCTATACTTATTAAAATTATACCCGTTATATCATTATTCTTTTTTTCTGTTTTACTAGATTTAGTTCTTTTCTTTACCATACTTTTAATTCACCTCCCAACTAGTAATGTTTAATTTAAGCTACATTTATAGATTCTACATTGAACTTTTATATCCTTTTATATTAATTAATGCATACCTGGTTTGTTAAAATAAATATGTAGCTCCCTCTATAATTAAAATACACATAGCTTGTACTTTTTATAATCCCATAAAATGATTTTAATGCTATATTGCATAAGGCATTAAAGTACCATAGGATTTATACATCCTATGGTTTTTGTTTTTCATCTATTAAATTATTTAATTTATCTAAAGCTTCTTTTACTCCACCTACTTCATTTATAATACCAGATTCTACCGCTTGTTTTCCTATAAGTATAGTTCCCATATCATTTAACAATTCATCACTTTGTAGCATAAATTCTTTTAATTTTTCCTTGCTTATTTTAGAGGTTCTAACTATAAATTCTATTATTCTCTCTTGCATTTTATTAAAATATTCAAAGGTTTGAGGAACCCCTATTATTAGCCCATTCATTCTTATAGGATGAACTATCATTGTGGCTGTAGGAGATATAAAAGAATAATCTGCTGATGTAGCTAAGGGTACACCTATAGAATGTCCTCCTCCTATTACTAAAGATACTGTAGGTTTACTTAGACTTCTTATCATTTCAGCAATAGCAAGCCCAGCTTCAACATCTCCTCCCACAGTATTTAATATTATAAAAACTCCTTCTACCTCTTTTGAAGTTTCTAAAGCTATTAGTTGAGGGATTAAATGTTCGTATCTTGTAGCCTTAGTTTGAGGAGACAACACCATATGTCCTTCTATTTGACCTATTATAGGTAGAACTTGAATTCTATCTGCCTGTCTTGGTGGTAAATTTGTAGTTCCAAATTCTTTTAAAGTATCTATCTTTTCATTTCTTTCTTTTTCATGTTTTTCTTTTTCATCTGCCATAAATAATTACCTCCTACCATATGCATATAAATATCTTGTGCATATGGTAGAGGTACTATACATGAAAAAATATTAATTTATATATTTATATGCAATCTAACTTAAATTCACAGTGTAATGATTTTATAGCTTTTTCTGTATCTTCCTTAGAAACAAGACACCATATAGTTGTATGAGAGTCTGCAGTCTGAAGCACTTCTATATTTCTTTCTACAAGTGCCTTTAATATTTTAGCCATAACCCCAGGTATACCTCTCATTCTACTACCTATTATAGCTATTTTACTGCAATCTTTTAAGTAGGAAAATTTTATTTTTAAATCTTTCATTATAGAACTAAACTCATTAAAATCTTTTTCATCTATAGTAAATATTTTTTCTTTAGGAAAAACATTTATAAGATCAATACTAATAGAATTTTCTGCCAATGAATTTAATAAGTTAGTATAGTTTTTATTTCCTTTGTTTTCTTCTGCATCTACTATAATTTGTGTTCTATTACTCATATGGGTAATACCTGTTATAACATTATTTGAATTTTTAATTCCTATATTATTTATAGTAGTACCTTTGCAATCTGTCATAGTGTTTTTTATTACAAGTTTTGTATTTGACGTCATGGCAATTTCTACTGCTCTTGGGTGTATTACCTTAGCTCCTTGATCTGCAAACTGAAACACCTCATTATAACTTATTTCTTTTATTAAAGATGCGTTCTCTACTATTCTAGGATCTGCAGTCATTATACCATCTACATCTGTATATATTTCTACACTTTCGGCCTTTAATGCAGCTCCTAAAAGTGCGGCAGTAACATCACTACCACCTCTTCCTAAGGTAGTTATATAACCCTCTTCACTTTTTCCTTGAAAACCTGCTACTACAGGAATTTTATCTTTTTTCAGTAAATCTATTATTCTATCCTTTTCTACTCTAAGTACAGAAGCATTATTAAAATTATTATCTGTTATAATACCTGCCTGTCCTCCCATTAAAGGTACTGCCTCTACTCCCTTATTAAAAAGCTCCGAACTCATAACTACTGTGCTTATTAGTTCACCACAGCCCATTAAAAGATCAGCAGCTAAGGTATTTTTATCCAAAAAATTTTCTCCAACTAAAGATCTTAATGTATCTGTAGCATAAGGCTGTCCTTTTCTACCCATAGCAGATACTACTACCACTGGATAATAACCTGCTTTTTTTGCCTTAACTATTTTATCTACTACTAAAGCCCTTCTTTCAGCTGTAGATACAGATGTTCCTCCAAACTTTTGAATTAAAATTTTCATTTGTCTACCATCTCCCTAGCGGATTTTTTTTAACTCACTCTTTTCAGCATCAATTATTATAGTTCTTGCTCCTATCTTTCTTACATAATCCCAAGATACTTCTAATAAACTTGGTTTAGAAAACAATCCAAGTTTTCCACCTGATTCACTTAATATTAAAAACTTTAAATATCCATCCCCATCTACTACCACATCATTGTTTCCTAAAAACCCATATTTATCTCCATCATTTACATTTATAAGTTCATATCTTTCCATATCGCTATAGCGTTTTATATCTTGTTCCATAATAATCCTCCTATTACTTCTCATAATATTCATATTCAATATTATGAAAAATAGTGAGAACTTATTACAAAATATATTATATTAATTTTGATTTAGTTTCTTTAAAAGCCTTTTTGTTTGTATCTAAAATATTTTTTACATTTTCTAAATTTAATTTTTCTCCTACAAAGGCTGAATTTTTTACACCAGCGCCAAAGGTTCTAGCCATTACTTCCTGTAATTTATCCTCAGTTATTTTATCTATCTTTTTCATTATTATTTCTGGGTCATTTATTCTATTTAGAAATAGTACAGATTTACCATTATTAAACATTCTGGTACTAGTACTTTCTAATCCTAATATGTAACTTCCCTTTAATTGCTCTTTTGATTTTATTAATTTTTCTTTATTTATGCCTTTCTTTGAAAAATCATTTACTACCTGCTTTATTAAAGTTATCGTATCTTCTGTATAAGTTGGGTTTAACCCTGTATAAATGCTTACCGCTCCTGTTTTGTTAAAGGAGGACATATAAGAATATATACTATAACATAGCCCTTTTTCTTCTCTTATCTTTTGAAATAGTACAGATGAGGCTCCTCCACCTAATACATTACTAAGTAATACAAGAGGATACATATCATCATTACCTAATTCTAATCCTTCAAAACCTAAACTTATATGAAGTTGTTCTATATTTTTATTTTTAAATAAGTGATTATTTTCTATTTTAGGTTTGGAATAGCATGTTATATTTTTATTTTCACCGCTACTCCAGTTACCAAAATACTTATTTATTAATTTTTCTAATTTATTTATATCAAAATTACCACATATAGATATAACAGAATTCTCTGGGATATAATATTTATTTATGTAATCTACTATATCGCTTCTTTTAAAGGATTTTACAGTTTCTAAAGTTCCTAAAATAGGGTAGGAAATAGAGTCATCTCCCCATATAGCCTTACAATGTAAATCAGATAATACGTCCTCTGGAGAATCTTCAGTCATACTTATCTCTTCAATTACTACGCCCTTTTCTTTTTCTATGTCTTCTTCTTTAAATTTACTATTAAATAACATATCAGATAAAACTTCTAAAGCTAATTCCATATGGGAATTTAGTATTTTTATATAATAACAAGTGGCTTCTTTACCTGTAAATGCATTTATTTGTCCGCCTACATCTTCTATACACTCTGCTATTTGTAATGCACTTCTATTTTCTGTACCTTTAAACATCATATGTTCTATAAAATGAGAAATACCATTGTTTTTTAAATCCTCATTTCTTGAACCATTTTCTATCCAAAGCCCTACACTTACAGATTTAACATAGTCTATATTTTCTAAAACCACTCTTAGTCCGTTATCTAATGTAAATAAATTATACACTAATTAATTCCTCCTAAACCCTATATTGCTAAAAAATAAAAAGGCAAATATGCCCTTCTATTTTTTATTATTTATCTTTTTCTTCTTCTTTCTTTGCAATAGCATCTTTTCGTGATAAATTTATTCTTCCTTGGTTATCTATATCTGTAACCTTCACTAGTATTTCATCTCCTACAGATACTACATCTTCTACTTTTTCTACTCTAGCAAAATCCAACTTAGATATATGAACCAAACCTTCTTTTCCTGGTAGTATTTCTACAAAGGCTCCAAAATTAGTAGTTTTAGTTACTTTACCTAGATAAATTTCTCCTTGAACTACTTCCTTTGTTAATCCTTCTATTATACCTATAGCTTTTTTAACCCCTTCAGGTTCATTGTTAGATGTTACAAATATTTTTCCATCTTCTTTTATTTCTATTTTTACGTTGGTGTCTGCTATTATTTTATTTATTACCTTTCCACCAGCACCTATAACATCTCTTATTTTTTCTGGGTCTATACATATTATTTCTGTTCTTGGTGCATATTTAGATAATTCTTTTCTTGGTTCTGGTATGCATTCTTTTATTTTTCCTAATATGTGTAGTCTTGCCTTTTTAGCACCTTCTAATGCATCTTTTACACAACTATTTGATAACCCAGCTATCTTTGTATCAAATTGTATAGATGTAATTCCTTTTTCTGTTCCTGCTACCTTAAAGTCCATATCTCCAAAGAAATCTTCTATACCTTGAATATCTGTTATTACTTTTTCCTTTTCTAAATCCTCACTAGTTATAAGTCCCATAGCTATACCTGCGGCTGGTCTTTTTATAGGTACACCTGCATCTAATAGAGCTAATGTACTTCCACAAACACTGGCCTGTGATGTTGAACCATTTGAGCTTAGTACTTCTGATACTAATCTTATAGTATATGGAAACTCAGATTCAGATGGAATTAATGGTTCCAAAGCTCTTTCTGCTAAAGCTCCATGACCTATTTCACGTCTTCCAGGTCCTCTTAAAGGTCTAACTTCCCCTACACTATAGGATGGGAAATTGTAATGATGCATATAGCGTTTTGACTCTTGCTCTGCTATACCATCTAATATTTGAACATCTCCTAAAGCTCCTAAAGTAGCTACAGTCATTACTTGAGTTAATCCTCTTGTAAATAAACCTGTACCATGGGTTCTAGGAAGTATTCCTACTTCACAGCTTATAGATCTTACTTCATCAAAAGCTCTTCCATCTGGTCTTCTATCTTCATTTAAAAGCATATTTCTAACTATTTCTTTTTGAGTTTTATATATAACTTCTTTTATATCTGCGCCTTTGTCTTCATATTTTTCTGAAAATTCTTCTGATATTTTTTCTTTAACTTTGTCTAGGGCAGCATTTCTTTCATCTTTATCCATTATATACATAGCTTCTTTTATCATATCAAAAGCAAAGCTTTTAACTTCTTTCTCTACTTCTTCGTCAGCTTTATACAGTGCTGGTTCATCTTTAGTTTTTCCAAACTTAGCCATGGCCTCTTCTTGGAATGCAACTATATTTTTACATTCTTCAAAACCAAACATGATAGCATTATACATAGTTTCCTCATCTATTTCCTGTCCACCTGCTTCTACCATCATAACTCTTTCTTTTGTAGCACATACAGTTAAGTCTAGTATAGTATTTTCTCTTTGGGCTACAGTTGGATTTATTATAAATTCTCCATCTACTAAACCTACAGAAACTGCAGCTACTGGTGTTGTAAATGGTATACTAGATAGGCACAAAGCTAAAGAGGAGCCATTTATAGCTAATATTTCTGGTAAATTATCTTGTTCTACAGATAAAACTGTATTAACTATTTGAACATCATTTCTATATCCCTTTGGGAATAAAGGCCTTAATGGTCTATCTATAGATCTGGCATGTAATATAGATTTGTCAGAAGGTTTTCCTTCCCTTTTGATGAATCCTCCTGGAATTTTTCCTACTGAATATAGTCTTTCTTCATAATCAACGCTTAATGGGAAAAAATCTATTCCCTCTCTTGGCTCTTTAGAAGCGTTGGCATTTATCATAACTACTGTATCTCCATAACTCATGAATATAGCAGCATTTGAAAGCATTCCTGTCTTACCAAAATCTACTTTCATTTTTCTTCCTGCTACAGTAGTTTCTAATGTATGAATCATACATTAACCTCCCTTCAATAATTGAACTAATAGTATCATTATATCACTATTACATTTATAGCAAACATTTAATTTTTATATTTGTTTATAACCTATTACTATATTTTTGTAATATTTTATGTATTTATAACACTTTAAATATTAGATCTATTTATTACTATTATTTATAGTATTTTTAATATTACAGTTATTATACTTAATAA
>OGSC01000318.1_pt1 | contig 29269 bp, 25 predicted proteins | sample 1573751 | NCBI WGS metagenome assembly OGSC01 (sample SAMN03295840, study PRJEB24534) | human gut metagenome | isolation source: fecal sample 8 from infant 5 | host: Homo sapiens | place: USA: Pittsburgh, PA | collected 2014-07
GAATAATAGTATAGTAGGTACAAATAAAATTTAAAATATATAAAAAATCAATTTTAACCCTTATAAAGTAGGCTAATTTAATAGAAATCAGTATCAAAAATGAAAAAATAATGAGTAAAATTGTTAATTTTTTAACTATTTTTCAACATTAACAGAAAAGATTTTATTTAATCAACAGAATAAATCATTTTAAATTTAGTTATTTAATTGGATTTGGTACAAGTTTACTTTTAAATTATTTAATTAAATTTGCCTTATATTTAATGAATTTTGGTACAAGTTTATTATTTAGCTGAATTTGGTACAAGTTTACCTTTTAAAAGTAAGGCAAGCTTAGCCATTTCAATATAGTAAAGTTTAATATTTAAGGAGGAATGTTAAAATGACAAAAGAGGGATTAGCTTTAGAAGGTGTAAAAGTAGTTGAATTATCAAGTTTTGTAGCAGCTCCAAGTTGTTCAAAATTGTTAGCTGATTGGGGAGCTGATGTAATTAAAATAGAACCAATTCAGGGAGATAATATAAGAGTTGTAGGTGGAGTATATAATTCACCAGCAAGAGATGATGAAAATCCTATGTTTGAACTTGAAAACGGAAATAAAAGAGGCGTTGCAATAAATACTAGAAGTGAAAAAGGTAAAGAGGTATTAGGAAAATTACTTAAAGATGCAGATGTTTTTGTTACAAATGTAAGAGAAAAGGCATTACAAAGAAGTGGATTATCCTATGATCAATTAAAGGATAAATATCCTTCATTAATACATGCACATATATTAGGATATGGAGAAAAAGGGCCACTTAAGGATAAGCCTGGATTTGACTATACTGCATATTTTGCAAGAGGAGCTGTAAGCACATCTTTAATGGAAAAAGGAACATCACCAGCTAATACCAATGCAGGTTTTGGTGATCATTATGCAGGCATGAGTTTAGCAGCTGGTATATTAGCAGCACTTCACAGAAAGAAATTAACTGGAAAAGGTGACAGAGTTACAGTAAGTTTATATCACACAGCTATATTTGGTATGGGATTAATGATTACTACAGCTCAATACGGAAATAAAATGCCATTATCAAGAAGAACTCCAAATAACCCATTAGCAACAACTTATAGATGCAAAGATGATAGATGGATACAATTAGCATTGCTTAAATATGATGCATGGTTCCCTAAATTCTGTAAGGAAGTAATAAATAGACCTGACCTAATAGAAGACTCAAGATTTAATAAACAATCTGAAGTAGTAAAACATGTTGAAACTTTTGTTGGAGTATTAGAAGGAGAATTTATTAAAAAGGATTTAAAGGAATGGGCAGATTTATTAGATAAGGCTGACTTACCATATGAAAAATTACAATATTGTGAAGATATATTAGAAGACGAGCAAGCATGGGCAAATGACTATTTATTCAAGACCACATATGACAGTGGAAATACTGGTGTATTAGTTAATTCTCCTGTTAAATTTAGCGAAGCTGGAATGAGACCATATAAAGCTGCACCAAAGATTGGTGAAGATACTGAGGCAATTTTGACATCATTAGGATATAGCAAAGAAGAAATAGAAGAAATGAGAAAAGAGAATGCAATAAAATAAATTAATGTAAGTTTTTAGATGGAGGGTATAAAAACTTAGATCGAGAAAGGGGAGGAATATAAATGGCTGATAAGAAAGACGAAAAAAAGAAAGCGGCAAAAGTGATTAATGGTATATTAGCTAAATCTTATGCTGATGCTTGGAAGGCAAAAGAAGAGGGAAAACCGGTTGGTTGGTCAACTTCTGTATTCCCACAGGAATTAGTAGAAACTTTTGGTTTAGACGTATTATATCCAGAAAACCAAGCGGCTGGGGTTGCAGCTAAGAAAGAGTCCTTATCACTTTGTGAGGCTGCAGAAAGTGCTGGATATTCAATTGATTTATGTGCATATGCAAGAACAAATTTTGGACTTCTAGAAAAAGGTGGATCAGAAAACTTAAACATGCCAAAGCCTGACTTTATATGCTGCTGTAATAATATTTGTAATCAAGTTATTAAATGGTATGAAAACATTGCAAAGGAATTAGATATACCACTAATAATGATTGATACCACATTTAATAATGAAGATGAGGTAACAGAAAATAGAATTAAATACCTTAGAGCTCAATTTGAAGAGGCTATAAAACAACTTGAAAAAATTTCTGGAAAGAAATTTGATCCTAAGAAGTTTGAAGAAGTTATGAAAATCTCTGCTGAAAACGGTAAGCTTTGGAAATATTCTATGAGTTTACCATCAGGATCTTTCCCATCACCAATGAATGGATTTGACTTATTTACTTATATGGCTGTTATCGTATGTTATAGAGGCAAAAAAGAAACTACAGAAGCTTTCAAATTATTGATTTCTGAATTAGAAGATAATATTAAAAATAAAGCAACTTCCTTTAGAGGAGAAGAAAAATATAGAATTATGATGGAAGGAATTCCATGCTGGCCATATATAGGCTATAAGATGAGAACTTTAGCAGGTTATGGTGTTAACATGACTGGAAGTGTTTACCCTCATGCTTGGGCATTACAGTATGAAGTAAACGATTTAGACGGAATGGCTAAAGCTTATAGTACTATGTTTAACAATGTTAACTTAGAAACAATGTGTAAATACAGAATAGATTCCTTAATAGATGGAAATTGTGATGGAGCATTCTATCACATGAATAGAAGCTGTAAATTAATGAGCTTTATTCAATATGAAATGGAAAGAAAAGTTTTTGAAGAAACAGGTATACCATACGCAGGCTTCGATGGAGACCAAGCAGATCCAAGAAACTTCAGTAAGGCTCAGTTTGAAACAAGGCTTCAAGGCCTAGTAGAAGTTATGGAAGAAAGAAAGAAAGGAGGAAACAAATAATGGATAATATAAAAAATATTTTATCTAAATTAGAGGGAATTGTTAAGAACCCTAAAAAAGTTGTTTCAGATTATAAAGAAAGAACAGGAAATAAAGTAATAGGATGTTTCCCAGTATATACTCCAGAGGAAATAGTATATGCAGCAGATATGCTTCCAATAGGTATCTGGGGAGGCGATGTTGAAGCTAATTTAGCTAAACAATATTATCCAGCATTTTGTTGTTCCATAATGCAATCCTGTATGGAGTTTGGCTTAAAAGGGATATATGAGGGATTATCAGCTGTTATTATTCCTGGAATGTGCGATACATTAAACTGTATGGGACAAAATTGGAAATTTGCTATTAAAGATATTCCATATATTGCATTAGTTCATCCTCAAAATAGAAAATTAGAAGCTGGCGTAGAGTATTTAGTTGAAGAATATAAACATGTAAAAGCAAAAATAGAGGAAATAAGAGGAAAAGAAATAACTGAAGAAGAGTTACAAAATAGTATAGAGATATACAATGAACATAGAAAAGTGATGAGATCTTTTGTAGATGAAGCGGCTAAACATCCTAATACAATAAATAACTACCAAAGAAATTTTGTTATTAAAAGTGGATTTTTTATGAGAAAAGATAAACATACAAAAATAGTAAAAGAATTAAATGAGCTATTAGCTATTTTACCAGAAGAAAAATATGATGGTAAAAAGGTATTAGTCACTGGAATACTTCTAGATTCAAAAGAAATGCTTGATGTTTTTGAAGAAAATAAATTAAGAATAGTAGCAGATGATTTAGCTCAGGAAAGCAGACAGTTTAGAACAGACGTACCAGAAGGAAAAAATGCACTAGATAGATTAGCAAGACAATGGTCAAATATTGAAGGATGTTCTTTGGCATATGATCCTAAAAAGATTAGAGGTTCAATGATTGCAAAGGAAGCTAAAGCTAAAGGAATAGATGGTGTAGTATTTGCAATGATGAAATTCTGTGACCCAGAAGAATATGACTATCCAATTGTTAAAAAGGATATTGAAAAAGAAGATATCCCTACAACTATGATAGAGGTAGACCAACAAAATAAGAGTGTTGAACAAATAAGAACAAGAATTCAAACCTTCTCAGAAATAATATAAAAAATTGTAATTTAAATTTGAAACTTTAATTATAGGAAAAATTAAAAAATTTATTATATATTAAACTTTAAACTTTGTTTATAGATGGATAGCTAATAAAAAGTAATGGGTTTATTAGATAGATTGAGATAAAAATATTTTATATAAAAATAATTAAATTTCCTTTTATAAATTATGTAGTGATTTTTCACTAAAAGTTTTAATATGTGAAGTTCTTTTATTATAGATTAGCTAAAAGAAAAGACATATTAGAAGAATTAATATGAAATTTTTAAAACAGTATATAGGTTTATAAATAAATATTTTACAAAATTAAAATGAAAAATCACTATATTTTATTGAAGGTTTAAATTTAAAAGGAGGAAAGTATGTTATTTAAAAAAGAGCATGAACTTTTAAGAAAATCCGTAAGGGATTTTGTAGATAGGGAATTAAAAGATATTCCAGAAGAAGTTGATACTGAAGGGAAATTACCTAAAGAGTTATTACAAAAACTTGCACAATATAAATTTATAAGTCCTGTAATACCTAAGGAATATGGTGGAGCTGGAGCAGACTATGTATCATACTGCATAATAATGGAAGAAATCAGTAAAAGATGCGCATCTACTGGAACTTTTATAACAGCAGGAGCATCATTAGTAGCATTACCTTTACTTAATTTTGGAACAGATGAGCAAAAAGAAAAATATTTAAAGCCTCTTGCAAAGGGTGAATATATTGGATCTTTTGGACTTACAGAACCAGGAGCAGGATCTGATGCTGGTGCTGGTCAAACTACAGCGGTTTTAGAGGGAGATCATTATATTTTAAATGGAAGAAAAACATTTATTACAAATGCACCTATTTGTGACTTCGCTATAGTAACAGCAATGACAGAAAAAGGTAAAGGATCAAGGGGAATCTCAGCCTTTATAGTTGAAAGTAAGTGGGACGGATTTTCAACAGGTGCTCATGAAAATAAAATGGGAATTAGAGGAACTGAAACAGCGGATTTAATATTTGAAAATGTAAAAGTTCCTAAAGAAAATCTTATTGGAAAAGAAGGCAAAGGATTTAAGATAGCTTTAAATACTCTTGATGTGGGTAGAATCGGAGTAGCAGCTCAAGCTCTTGGAATAGCTCAAGGGGCTTTAGACGAAGCTGTAAAATATGTTAAGGAAAGAGTTCAATTTGGTAGACCTTTAGCAAAATTCCAAAATACTCAATTTACAATTGCAGATATGGAGACAAAGGTTCAAGCTGCAAGATGGCTTGTGTATGATGCCGCAGAAAAGAAAGACAATGGTATAAATCCAGGGGTTGAATCTGCAATGGCTAAATATTATGCAGCAGAAATTGCAAATGAAGTAGCTTACAAAGCATTACAATTACATGGTGGATATGGATTTATGAAAGATTATCCAATAGAAAGAATGTATAGAGATGCTAGAATTACATCTATATATGAAGGTACATCTCAAGTTCAGCAAATGGTTATTGCTGCAAAAGCTCTTAAATAGTTATATATTGAGAAATAAACAAAATTGGAGGTTAAGAATTTGAGGATAGTAGTATGCGTTAAGCAAGTTCCAGATACAACAGAAGTAAAGATAGATCCTAAAACAGGAACATTAATAAGAGAAGGTGTTCCAAGTATATTAAATCCAGATGATGCAAATGCACTTGAGGAAGCTTTAAAAATGAAAGACAAAGATGAAAATGTAACTGTGGCAGTGGTTTCAATGGGACCACCTCAAGCAGATGTTATGTTAAGAGAATGCCTTGCAATGGGAGCAGATGAGGCTTATTTAGTAAGTGATAGAGCCTTTGCAGGTTCTGATACCTGGGCTACTTCAAAGGTTATTGCATCAGCAATTAGAAAGATCGGAAACTATGATATTATATTCGCGGGAAGACAAGCTATAGATGGAGATACAGCACAGGTTGGACCACAAATTTCAGAAAAATTAGGTATTCCACAGGTTACTTATGTACAAGACTTTAAAATAGAAGAGGACAAAATAACAGTACAAAGACAGCTAGAGGATGGATATGAAATAATTAGGGTCAAAAAACCTGCTCTTTTAACAGCTGTAAGTTCCCTTAATGAGCCTAGATATATGGCTGTGGACAAAATATTTGATGCCTATAAAAAGGAAATAAAAGTTTTAACTATAGATGATTTAGATATAGATAAAGAAGGAGTAGGTCTTAAGGCTTCTCCAACTAAAGTGTTTAGATCCTTTACTCCAGCACCTAAAGGTAAGGGTGTTATGCTAGAAGGATCAACAGAAGAAGTTGTTGAAAAATTGGTTGTAAATTTGAAACAAAAGCATATTATATAAAAATGATCGGAGGGTAATATGGATATAAAAAAAGATTTAAGTAGTTATAAAAATGTCTGGGTAATTGCAGAACAAAGACAGGGAAAAATAACTCCTGTAGTTATAGAGTTATTAGGAGAAGGTAGAAAAATAGCTAATGATATTGGAGTAGAATTGTGCGCAGTTTTACTTGGATATAATGTTGATAATTTAGCAGATGAATTGATAAAGTTTGGAGCAGACAAAGTTTATTATGCAAATGATCCATTATTAGAGAAATATACTACTGACGGATATGCAAAGGTCATAGTTGATGCAGTAAATGATATTAAACCAGAAATCGTGCTAATTGGTGCAACTCATATAGGAAGAGATTTAGCTCCTAGAATAGCATCAAATTTGGATACCGGGTTAACAGCTGACTGCACTAAGTTAGAAGTAGATCCAGAAGATAAAAAACTTAAACAAACTCGTCCAGCCTTTGGGGGAAATATCATGGCTACAATAATATGCCCTGATAATAGACCTCAAATGTCTACAGTAAGACCAGGGGTTATGGATAAAGCTGTAAAGGATGAAAATAGAAAGGGTCAAATCTTAAAATTAAGTGCAGATTTAATTAAGGATGATATAAGAACAGAAGTAGTTGAAATAGTTAAATCTAAAAAAGAGTTAGTATCATTAACAGATGCAAACTTTATTGTATCTGGGGGACTTGGCCTTGGAAATCCTGATGGATTTAAATTATTGAAACAATTAGCTGATAGATTAGGGGGAGTGGTTGGATCTTCCCGTGCAGCTGTAGATGCTGGTTGGATTGAAAATTCACATCAAGTAGGGCAAACAGGAACAACTGTAAAACCAACAGTTTATATAGCTTGCGGTATTTCAGGAGCTATACAACATTTAGCTGGTATGCAAGAGTCAGATATTATAGTTGCTATAAATAAAAATGAATCAGCTCCAATATTTGAGGTAGCAGACTACGGAATAGTGGGAGACCTATATGATGTAGTACCTAAGTTATTAGAATTATTAGATGATGATGATCGTATTACTAAGCTATTTGAACAAAGCAAAATAGTTTAAAATAAAATTATTTTATAAAATTAAGTATTCCATACTATTTATTTTATAGTATTTATTATAAACCTCCCTATTCTAATATAGAAATATTAGAATCAGGGGGGTTATTATAAAGATAATTCTAATCTTCAGGCGGAATTTTAAAATCAACTGAAAATTAGAAGGGTAGTATTTAAATATATATCATATCTTATGAGATTATTAGCTGTGATAGTTTTAAAATAAAACAAATCTCAATATTTAAGGATTGTCTTAAGAGGGGGACAGAATATAAAAATTATGCCCAATTTAATATGTATGGGGGAGAATAATATGAGTGAAAATTCAAAATCTAAGGTAGGATTCTTAACTGCTTTCCAGGTAGCAGCAGTATGGTTTGGAGCTCATGTGGGAGGGGGATTTGCAACAGGTAACCAAACAATGAATTTTTTTGTTAAACATGGTTGGCATTCTGTATGGTTACCTGCAGTTATAGTTATAATTATAGGTTTAACTTATAGAGAATCATTAATATTAGCAAAAAACTATGGAACCTATGACTATAAAAGTTGGTCAAAAAAGATGTATGAACCCTATGACAAAGTATTTTCTGTTATTTTTGAAATAGGATATTTAATGATAGTATTATTAGGTACAGGAGGATCCATAGCAGGTTCCGCTTCTTTAATGGAGAATTATGGTGTTAATTATTTGGTAGGGGTATTAATCACAGGCGGCATTTTTTATATATTAACTATATATGGATCTGAATTAATAAGAAAAGCTTCAACTATTATAACCGTTCTAATATTAATATTTTTAACAATCATAGTAATTGTAGGTATAGTTAATAATTCAGGGAATTTATCACATCTTGTTTCTACAAAATATTCACCTTCATCCTTTGGAACAGTTTTGTATAGCGGACTCCGATATGCTGGTTATCAGGCCTTTGTTGTTGCTATTGTACTAAGTGCTAGTGACACTTTAAAAACTGATAAAGCTATTAATAAGTCAATGACTTTAGGTATTATTTTAAACGGTGTAATGATCACATTATCCTGTATAATGTTACTGGCATGGATGCCGGGGGCTCAAAAGGAAACTATACCGATTTTATATATATGTAAACGTTTTAATAGTGGATTTTTATTATTTTCTTATTCAGTAGTATTATTTTTAGCCTTTGTATCCACAGGTATAGGATGTGTCTTTGGAGCAGTGGCTAGATTTGAACATGTTTTTAAGAAACCAGAGAATATTAAAAAAAGAAGAGGATTAATTTCTCTCGTATGTATGGTGTTATCTATGGCAATTTCCTTGTTTGGATTAACTAAAATTGTTGTTGTAGGCTATGGATATGTGGGAATAATCGGTATATTCGCTGTAGTTATTCCATGTATAGTTGTAGGAAGAATAAAAAACAACAGATTTAAAAAAGAGAAGGAAAGTATATTATTAGAAGAGCAAAATGATATATCAAATGAATATCAAAACAGTGCATCAGTAGAAGATAAAAGTGACATGTTAAAAGAAAAAGATAGTGCGTTAAAAGAAGAGCAAGATAATATATCCAAAAAAGATAAAGACATTGCATCAAAAGAAGACAAAGATGATGTGTTAAAGGAAGAAGACAGTGAGTTAATAGAAGACCAAGATGATATATCGGAGGAAGATGAGGAAAACGTGCCAGTAGAAGATCAAGTTGATGTGCTAAAGGGAGAACAGGACAGTGTACCAGAAGATGCAGATGATACATTGGAGGAAGATAGGGAAAGTGTGTCAATAGAAGATCAGGATGATATATTAAAGGAAGAACAGGACAGTGTATCAGAAGGTGAAGATGATACGTTAAAGGAAGATAAGGAAAATGTGGCAGTAGAAGGTCAGGATAATATGCAAAAAGAAGATAAAGAGAGTATATCAATAGAAGAGGAAAAAAGTACAGATGACGATGCATCAAAGGAAGATGAGGACAATATATCAGTAGAAGATCAAGATAATATATAAAAAAGATGGTATATCAACTGTAGAGTCTGAATAACAATTATTATACTAAAATATTTTAAAAAGGGGGATACACATATGTATACAATGGGATTGGATATAGGTTCTACTACCTCTAAGGGTGTTATTATAAAGGATGGAGAGGAAATAGTTGCTAGTGTTTTAGTACCTGTTGGAACTGGAACCAGTGGACCTCTAAAATTAATAAAAGAATTAAAAGAAAAATCTAATTTAACAGAAAAGGACATAGAAAAAACCGTAGTTACAGGCTATGGTAGAATCCAATATAAAGATGCTGACAAACAAATAAGTGAATTAAGTTGCCATACTAAAGGAGTAGCATTTTTAATACCAGGTGCAAGGACTATAATAGATATTGGTGGACAAGATGCTAAGGCTATGAAGTTGAATAATAAGGGTAAACTTATAAATTTTATAATGAATGATAAATGTGCCGCTGGTACAGGAAGATTTTTAGATGTTATGGCAGGAGTTCTTGAAACGGATGTTTCCAAACTAGGAGAAATATCAGAAAAATCTACAAAAGAAGTTTCAATTAGTAGTACCTGTACTGTGTTTGCTGAATCAGAGGTAATTTCTCATCTATCAGCAAATGCAAAAAAAGAAGATATTGTAGCAGGAATTCATACCTCTGTAGTAAGACGTGTATCAACTCTTGCTATGAGAGTAGGTATTGAAGATCAGGTAGTTATGGTAGGTGGAGTAGCCAGAAATAAAGGAATAGTTAAAGCTATGGAAAAGGAACTAGGCCATGATATAAAAGTACCAGAATTAGCACAACTAACTGGAGCATTAGGCGCAGCTATATATGCTTTTGAGGAAACAAAATAGATTTAATTGAGAGCGCAAAGATAAAAAGTACATTCATAAACTAGTTTATTTTATGTACTTTTTATCTTTGCTATATTAAAATTAAATATGTCTTTACAGAGAACTTTAAAATATTATTTTCTAAGATGTAAATAAAATACGAATACAATTCATTTCCCTAAAATGGGAAATAATATTTTGTAAAGATAGTTAAAAATAAGAGCTTTTTAGGATATAATATAAATAAATTAAAAACAATGAAAAATTATTGCAAAGGCTAAAAGTGTTAAAGTTTAATAAACATGAGGAGGAACTATATGAGTATATTATCTAAAATTTTTAATTTAGTTAATTCATCTAGTAATGGATACCATAAGAATAAACATAGAGGAAGTAGTTATTATAAAAAACACCATAGATCAAAATCAGGATTTTTTGGGTCTATGATGTCTGTATTTTCTTCAAAGAGCAGATCTTATTCACATTCATATAAAAGGCATAACCGCCGAAAAAAATATAGTTCATGGTCATAAAATTTTTTAAAAGAGACACTAAATATTTACCAGAGCAAAAAATTCATGGATATACTGTTCTAAAAATACTTGGAGAAGGTAGGTTTGGAATTTGTTACTTAGTCCAAAGTAATAATAAACAGTATATATTAAAACAATTAAAAACAAAAATGTTAAAAAAGATAGGAAGTAAAGTTATTTATGAACAAGAAATATTAAAGAATATTAATCATAACTGTATTCCGAAATTTATAAAAACATTACAATTTGAAAAATTTTTTGGATATGTTTTAGAATACAAAGAAGGCAAAACTTTTGAAGAGATTATTTGTGAAGATGAATATGTTTTTAAAAGAGAAGAAATCTATCATATATGCATTCAAATTATTGAAATTTTAAAGTATTTGCATAAGAGTGGAATAGTACATAGAGATATAAGAATTCCAAATACAATATATTATAAGAAAAAGGTTAATCTAGTAGATTTTGGATTAGCTAGATGGATTAATAATAAGAGATACACTGAGAATGTAGACTTTTCATATTTAGGAGATTTCTTATTACATTTATATTATACATCCTTTCAATGTAAAACTTTTAAGGGAAAGCCTTGGTATGAGGAATTGGATTTATTTAGTGAAGAAATGAATTTTTTAAAAAGATTATTAGGGATTGAGAAAAAATATAAAAATATAGAAGAAGTAGAAAGAGATTTCTTATTATTAAAAAGTAATTATAATAAGTAAGATGCAGTTTAAAGTAAGGTTGTGTGTCAAAATAAAATTAAGTCTATTTTGACACACTCTATTTAATTTATTTCTTCTTATTATAAAATAGTAAACCGGAAAGAAATACAAAAACAGAAATACCTAAATCAATTATTACAGAAGGTTTAGAAAGTCCACCGTATACAACAATTAAAGCTCCCATAAGGGCAAGGGAAGGAATAACAAATCTTTTTATAAATGATAAGTCCTTCATTTTCATCATATATGCAATATAAATAATAATATAAATCCCATATATTAAAGCTATTGGTAATTCTGAAATATCTACAAACATCTTATTAGAAAATAGTCCTTTAAAATTCATATACCAAACCACTAAATAAATGCAAATTAAAATAAAGTTTGCTATAGTAGAATTAGTAGGTATATTAGTTTTACTATCTAATTTAGAAAAAGCCTCTGGTTTAATACCTTGACCACGGATAGCCAAAGAATAAAAGGAGCGAGATCCTCCAAGTATAAGACCATTAAGAGTACCTAAACAGGATACTATTATAAATATTGTAAGAATAGATGCTCCAAAGTTTCCAAATACAGTCCTAGCAGCCACATTTACAGTATTGTCTCCTTGTTTTAAAATAGTTTCAGTAGGTATCATTCCTACAATACCCAGAAAATATAAAATATATATAATAACTATTACTAATGAGCCAAATACAAGAGCTTTAGGAAGAGTATTTTTGGCATCTTTAATTTCACCATTAATTGTTGTTGCAATAATCCATCCTTCATATGCAAAGGCTGCTCCTAATACAGCAGCTGCAAAACCACTTCCACTGTCACCTATAGTAGATACTTTAGAAAAATTTTCAATTAAAATTCCATTATTGAGTCCTTGAAATGTACCCAATATAGCGATGAGCATTAAAGGAACTAGTTTGATTGCTGTTGAAGCAATTTGGAATTTCCCTGATAGTATAGGTGAAATATAGTTCAAAATATATATACCTATCATATATATTGCGGCCATAATCCATACAAAATTACCATCTTTATTAAATAAAATAGCAGTATAATTACCAGCTGCCCAAGCTAGTACCGCAGCTATTGCTGGATAATAAATAATTCCATTAAACCATCCTATTAAATAAGCAAATTTTTCTGAAAGCATACCCTCGGCATAGTCAACTATACCGTTAGATCTTTCAAATCTATTAGCACACTCTGCAAAAACTAAGGCTCCAAAAATCATAGAAATTGCTCCTACTAACCATGCAAGTAAGGCTGTTTTTACATTTCCACCTGAAGCCATAAGAATATTATCAGCTTTAAAAAATACACCAGATCCGATTACTATACCAATAACCATGGAAACTGTTGTCCAAAGCCCATATTTCTTTTCTAACATACACACCTCTCCTTTTCTTTAGTATTTCCTAATAATTAAAAAACTTAATAACTATATGAAGTAGTTCAGACTAAATCAATGAAATGTATCTATTCTGTGAAGAGAATTTGATAAATTTTACTATGATACAATAGTAAAGTTAATTAGGAATTGAGTTTTATTATATAGAGTTCTATAATTTTCGTCAATGATTTTTTGATTTTGGGTTTTATAAAGGAAGATTATTAATATTGTGGAAATTAACAAACGAATTTTTAAGCTTAAGAGTAAGTTTTTGTTCCCTCTTAAACTTAGAAATCCTTATACAGTTTTTCAAAAGCAAATAGCATTATACAATAATTATCTTATATCTAAATTTAATCCTTCTACATATAAAACTCTTTTAGAGAAGGTTCCATGAACTACAGTCATATTTGAATTTTCATGTATGAAAAGTGGTCCATCTACATAAAAGGTTAGTTCTCTTTTGTTTTTATAATCTGTTACATAAACTTTATGATATATAACATGACTGTTTTTATTATGATGTTCAGTTATACAAGTACAGATTCCAGTTAGAGAAGTCTGTAGTCCCAAAAGTCCTTCTAGCCAAGATAATACATCTGGAAAAAGTAAAATTAAAAGGGGTAATGAAAACAAGTTGCCTTTTGAAATAAATATACCGTACACAAGAGCAAGGTCATATAGCAATCGTGAAAGCCCTTTCCATCTACTTTTAAAAGGTACATTTATGTGAGGGGAATACCAAATTTTAAATCGCCATAGGAAACTACTTTTTTCACAGCTTTCATCAATATATCCGCAAGCCTTTTGCCATTGTAATTGTCTATCTGTTAATTCTAGAGCTATTATTTTTTTAGTTAATATAAGAATCCCAATATATATTATTTCCATTACAAAGGATGATAGGATTAGATCTAGGTTTTTTAAAAGAAAAATACATACTAAAATATACGTTATAAAAAACATATTAACTAAATATAAAGGCTTAATTCTCATACTTACTTGTGTCTTTATTTCTTCATCAATATTAATTTTTTTCTCAACAACAATGACTATACAAAGGAATAATATGGAATTAAAAGTGAAAAGAACTACTGATCTCATAGTTAAATATCCGAAGAGTTTTATATTGAAGCCTTTATTATTTAAATGAAATATTGAACTGTAAACTATATTGAAAATTAATATACATAGGTAGAAAGATCTTATACTTTGCAAATTACGTTTATTACTCATAGGTCACCTCTAAAATATAATTGATATAATTATTTTATCACAAAATTTAATTATAGTATTCACTATAATTGTTAACGTTCTTACAATTTTTTGTGTTAATATTCGTAAAAATCATTGACTTAAAAGGTTAATTCTGCTAATATCAAGTTACAAATTCTATTAAATAATATATTGTTTTATTTAAAAGGTCGACAGACTTATTTATATATAAAGACATAATTAAATAATTTGCTCATATAATTCCTGAATATGGAGGGAAGTTTCTACCAGATAACCGTAAATTGTCTGACTATGAGTGGAATCCTACTTAATTATTATTTTTAAGTATATATTTTTATTATCTAAAATAATGAGCGATAAGGTTTTCATTTATAGTGTGAATACCTTATAGCTTTTTTTATTATTATGAGCATGAATTTTACTAGGAGGACTTTACAATGAAAAACACTAAAGATACTAATTTAATTGTTGGAATTGATGAAAAAATTAGCTTAAGATACGCCTTTTTTCTAGGTTTACAACATGTTTTTGCTATGGATTTATACATAGTTCCTATAATATTGGCAGGTATTTTATCTCTTGATGCCCAAAATACAGCCTATTTTATACAAATGAGTTTTATAGCCGCTGGAATTGCTACACTAATACAAACTGGTTTATGCATGCGGTTACCTATTATGCAGGGACCTTCCTATATTCCTATAGGTGCCTTAGCTGCCATCGGAAGTAAGTTAGGATTACAAGCTATGGTTGGTAGTTTAATTCCAGGTTCACTATTTTTAATGATACTTGGTTATCCATTACGTTTTCTCTCAAAAATAATTTCTAAATTTATTCCACATATTGTTGGAGGTACTGTTATTGTGATAGTTGGAATATCTTTAATGCCTGTGGCTATGACTAATATTTTTACTGCACCGGGTAATTTAAAAATAAATTGTGTCCTTGCTCTTATTTCATCAGCTTTATTAGTTAGCTGTATGATGATAGGACGTAAATCCAATAAGTTTGGCAAAGCTGTTCGACTTACATCTGTAATGATTTCATTAATTGGTGGTACTATCGCAGCTTCATTATTAGGAGTCGTAGATTTTACACCTGTTACAAAGGCAGCTTGGTTTTCATTCCCTAAATTATTACCCTTCGGAAAACCAGTATTTGATTTAAAAGCAATTTTAACTATGTTATTTATTTATGCAGTTATTTTAGTTGAAACCTCAGGAACTTGGTTTGCAGTTTCTGCTGTTACAGGAAGCGAATTAACAGATGAAGGTTTAAATAGAGGCGCTGTGGGCGAGGGAATTGGCTGTTTTGTAGGTGCATTGTTTGGTGGTACTCCAATGACAGGCTATTCCACAAATGCAGGTATTATTGCAGTAACAGGTGTTGGTAGTAGAATGGCTATTATTGCCGGAGGAATCATATTAGTTGCCCTTGGTATGTTACCTAAATTAATGAATGTAATTGCTTGTATACCTAGCGCAGTTGTTAGTGGAGTTTTTGCAGTAGTTTGTGTAATTATTGCTATGAACGGCTTTAAGTCAATTCAGCATGAAGAATTTGATGAAAGAAATATGTTATTAATTGGATTACCTATTCTTTTAGCACTTGGAACTACTGTTTTACCTAAAGATATATTAAATAGTTTGCCAAGTCTTGCAAATTATATTTTTTCCTCTGGAATTACAGTAGGAGCTTTGGCTGCAGTAATATTAAATATACTTTTACCTAAGGCACCCGTAGAAGTATCTAAATCACAAGAATATGAAGAGGCCGTGTAGAATTTTTATCCGATGACAAACCCTTCTAATACTTTCATCTTCTTCAAAGTGGGAATAAAGAGCGGCTACGTCCCGGGATAACGAGTTCTAAGCTTCAGTGGGCGTAAAAAACTCCCTCTGAAGCTTAGAACTATGTTTATATTTAAGTTTTACTAAGTTTCATTGAATTATATATATAAATAGAGATAGATAAAGGAGAATATATTATGAATCAAATTTTAATAAAAAATGGTTATATTATTACAATGGATTGTTCAAAGAGAATATTTGAGGAAGGTGATATTTTAGTTGAGGATTCTAAAATTATTGCTATAGGTAATGTGGAATCTGAATTAATTAAATCTAATGTTGAAATTATAGATGCTAATGGAAAAATCATAATGCCTGGTTTAGTAAATACTCATGTGCATTTATCTCAACAATTAGCTAGAGGCTTAGCTGACGATGTAGATCTTTTAACTTGGCTTCGCAAACGTATATGGCCTTACGAAAGCAATATGGATTTAGAGGATTCTTATATTTCTTCACTGGCCTGTTGTACAGAACTAATACGTTCAGGTGTTACTACTTTTTGTGAAGCTGGTGGACAAGAAGTAGATGGCATGGGAAAAGCCCTAGGAGAAGCAGGCCTTAGAGGTATTCTTTGTCGCTCTACTATGGATTGTGGTGATGGTTTACCATTAAAATGGCAAGAAACCACAGAGGAATCTTTAGAAAAACAAGTAGAGTTACTTGAAAGATGGAATGGTAAAGGAGATGGACGCATTAAGTATTGGTTTGGCTTAAGAACTATTTTTAATACTACAGATAAATTAATAACTAAAACTAAAGAACTAGCAGATAAATATAAAGTAGGTATTCATATGCATGTTGCTGAAATAGAAGAGGAAGTTAGATATGCAGAAGCAACTCGTGGTGAAACCACTGTTCAGCATTTAGCTAAATTAGGGGTATTAGATAAAAACTTTTTAGCTGTACATACAGTATGGCTTACAGAACAAGAAATTGATTTATTTAAGCTTCATAATGTAAAAGTATCCCATAATCCTGGTGCTGCAATGAAAGTTGTTTTAGGTTTTGCACATATTCCAGAAATGCTTGAAAAAGGAATCAATGTTTCAATCGGAACTGATGGCGCTCCTTCTAATAATAGAATGGATATGTTTGATGAAATGCATTTAACCTCATTAATACATAAAGGTAGAAGATTGAATCCAAAGGTTGTTCCTGCTGATGAAGTATTAGAAATGGCTACAATGAATGGTGCTAAATGTGCCCTTTGGGAGGATGAAATAGGCTCTTTGGAGGTAGGAAAAAAAGCAGATTTAATAATTATTAACCCTAAATCTATTGGCAGCCTTCCTATGCATGATCCAATTGGAAATATAGTATATTCAATGCACTCTAGTGATGTAGAATCTTCTATGTGTAATGGTAAGTGGCTAATGAAGAATAAAGTATTATTAACTATAGATGAAGAGGATATTATTAGAGAAACACAGGAAAAAGCAACAGCCTTAGTTAAAAAAGCAGGTATTGTCTTACCAAAACGTTTTTAAAAATAGAAAGAATCATCTTTAAGCAGATAATTATAGTTTAAGGATGATTCTAATATTTTTTGATAGAATTTATATATTGATTAATATAGGTATATAACAAAATAAGTCAAGGTGCATATATTTTTTACTTATCCTATTTGTAATATTAAATTTTTAAATAGTTCAAGCATAAAATGTTGTTCATGAATTATATGATTAACTAGTTCTTGCCAAACTTTATTTTCTTTTCCAAACTCAAGTAATTCAGGGTAGAAGGATAGAGCTTGAGTATCATAAAACATGAATTTATTAATAATTCTTTTTATATTTCCAATAGACTGATAATATAACATAGGATTAGCCCTTAAAGCTTTTTTTAAGTACACTACATCGTTATATAGTCCTAAAAACCTTTTATGAATATCATCAAGTTTATCTACAGCGGATTTTGGTAGGTTAATCTTAGAAAGAGAAGCCACCGTCTTAAGAAAAGTTGGATGTTCACTTGAAATATGGGTCCATAGTTCAAGTTCGTTAAAAATACAAGCAAATTGGTTTACATAAGTGTAACAATACATAGATTACCTCCTGATAAAGTGTGAACAGTATATTATATGTTATTTATATGGAAGAATGACTTAAAATGTACAGCAATTATTTATTCTTTTTATCAATGTTCTTTATATAATGAGCCTAAAGTTCCGCATTCTAAACTAGAAATTAATGTTCAAAGATTTTAAGTATATTAAAATGCGTAAAGGAAAAAATATATAAGTAAATTTAGTTATTTTTATTGCAGAATTTTTATAGTGGATGGAGGTAAATGAAGTGAAAAAAGTAATAAAAGTAGGATCAGTTATTCTAGTTATACTTGTAATAGCAGGATTTTTTATTATTAAGAATTTAACTGAGACCAAGGATGGTAAGCTTAATATGTATGTTGCTGCAAACTTGCAGTTATATAAAATTCTTAATCCTAAATCACTCAATAGTAAATCAATTGAAGAAACTAGAGGAGCTTTAAATAAGCAATCAACTAGGTGGTCAAATAAACCTATACCATTTTCCAATATTAAGAACCTTGATATAAAAATGAACAATGAGAAAATACCAGTAAGAATATATACACCTAAAAACGGTAGTAATTTTCCTATAATCATTTATTCACATGGTGGTTTCTGGATTGGAGGAAATGTTGATACTATTGATGGGGTTTGTAGAAAGCTTTCACAGAACACAAAAGCAATTGTAATATCTGTAAACTATAGGCTTGCGCCAGAAAATCCTTTTCCCGCTGGTCTTAATGATGTATATAATGTGCTTCAGTGGACTTATAAAAATGCAAAAAGCATAAATGGAAATGAAAAACATATAGCAGTTGTAGGGGATAGTGCAGGTGGAAATCTTTCTGCTGCAGTTTCAGCAATGTCACGGGATAAAAATGGACCTCCTATAACATGCCAGGTATTAATATATCCATCTACAAATATATTTGAATTGAACAGTAAATCTTGGTCTTATTTTTCTAATAGCTTAAATGTTTCAACAGAGGATATGGAAAAGTATATTTCAATTTATGCACCGAAAAAAGAAGATAGAAAAAACCCTTATGCATCCCCACTTTTATCTAAGGATCTTAGAAAATTACCTGATACACTCGTAGTGACAGCAGAAATTGATCCTCTCAGAGATGAAGGAGAAGCATATGCTAATAAACTAAAAGAATCTGGAGTTAAAGCAGAGGTTACTAGATATAAAGGCATTACTCATGGATTTATTACAATGGATAAAATTACAAATAAAGCAGACGAAGCATTAAATCAAATTTCTCTATATATACAAAAAGAGTTTCAAAAATAAACTTAATATAATTATTTTATTACAAAATTTATTATAAAGGATGTTGCAGAGATAAAAGTTAAGTTTAGTTGACAAATTGTCATCTTTACTTGATAGAAAAGATTTTTAATGTCTAGTATACTATAGTTAAAAGTTAACTTGAAATAGAGTAAAGGCTGGTGAGAATTATGTCATTAGGAGAAAAATTATTATATTTGCGTAAAAAGGCAGGTCTATCACAGGAAGATGTTGCTGAAAAATTAAGTGTATCCAGGCAAACAGTAAGTAAATGGGAAACAGATCAGACGGTTCCTGAACTTAATAAAGCAAAATTGCTAAGTGAACTTTACAATGTAAGTTATGACTATCTTATTAGTGAAAATTATATTAGTGGCGATGTTACTGGTATTGAAATGATAGTTGATGAAATTGACTGGACAGGTGCATGGAGTAAAAAGTACCCCATTTTAGCTTCATATCCAGATATAAAAGGAATAAACACTTATAGTGAAAAGATATCTGAGATTTATGATAGTTTTAAAAATGATTTCGGCTTTAACGATACAGATACTGTTTTGGTTTTAAAAGATATTTTATACCAAAAATATAAAATGGAAAAAAAGAAAACCAAATAAAATGAGCATACTTTATAGAGAAAAGCTCTCACATTGTGAGGGCTTTTTATAAATGCTTTTATATGATCATATTATGTTTTATTACTTTTTCAAAAAATAATCTGAAAAAGTACCCCATTTTTCTATTCTATTAAAGCTAGGATAAGATGAGATAAAGTGCACTATTATTGGAGAATTATCTAGTTTGGGGTGAAAACTAAAAAATTTTCTATCACCATATCTAATAGCCTCTAAAGCAAGAGGTAATTCACGCCTAAAAATATGATTTCGTACACCTGTAACAATTGGATTATTTCCATCTACATGTAGATAAACATGAAATAAGTAGTTTTTTTCTTTTTCAATCCATTCACCAAGAACCTCATCCCGCATGGCATCAATTTTATCATAGGCATAGGTTAATCCAATAGTTAAAAAAAGTTCTGCGGTTATATCAGAATGAGTAAGGGTGTAGCGTCTTCCTAAAATAGGTTCTGTATTAGTTACTCCATCTCTAAATTCCACTGAAAGTTTTTCAGGGTTCAATTTGCTCATTTAATCCCTTCCTGTACAATATTTCTCATAGGACTATTATATGATTAGGTTAAGGAAGTTGTCATTTAGGCAGCTATAAAATTTATTATAATATCATTAGCGCTATATAAATTTATAAAAAGAATATTGAAATAAATAAAAGAAAAGAACAAAAACTTTTTCCAACCGACTCTAGTTCCAAAATCTATCTTAACCTTTGATATATAAGAGGTTAGGTGGTGCTTTTTATGTAAATTTCAAATTATTTAAAACGGTTGGAAAATTTTGTTTAGGACCTTGTAAAATCAATGGTTCTATGATATCTTTGAAATTAAAGAATGGCTATTTTACTATGGTTAAACAGTAACATGAGATGTATTTAAATCTTTTTTTAACCTTGCTTAACTTCACCCATACTTGGTTGAACAATAACAAGGGATGCATTTAAACTTGTACACAGTCTGAATTAAAGGCGGCGTAACTTTTGAAAATGTAGATAAGAATAATATTCTTTGAAAATTGAATAAGACGGTGTTAAGAAGTAAAAAATATTTTATATTTACTACTAAAATAAACATTGATTAGTGTATAAATATGATATAATTACTAGTAATTATATCACAATAGTAAAAAATGGGGAACTAAAGATTATTTATAATAAGCTGTTAAAAGTAGAGGGAGAAAATATGTTTGTTGATTATAATAATAGTATCGTGAATCTTGCTTGCTCTATCTTAGAATATTTTGGTGCTGAGAGTGAACATAGTACACTAAAAGAAGTGGACGAGCTTTTGAAATATCAATATAAAAATGTAGTTATCTTGCTATTTGATGGATTAGGGGTTGATACATTACAATATCATTTATCGGAAAATGTTTTTTTTCGAAAGAATTTGATTAAGGAATATTCATCTGTGTTTCCTCCAACTACTACATCAGCAACGACCTCTATTGAAAGTGGTTTAACCCCTTTGGAACATGGGTGGCTAGGATGGAGTTTGTATTTTAGTGAAATAAATAAAATTGTAAACGCATTTATTAATACGGAAAAAGACACAGAAATTCATGTGGCGGATTATCATGTTGCCAGCCAAATTTTACCGTATAAAAGTATTTACGAAAAAATAAGAGATGCTAGGATGGCTAACGCATATAGTGTGTCAAAATTCGGAAGTAATAAAATAAAAACATTTGATGAATTGACGCATGAAGTAGAACGGTTGTGTGCTACCTCCGAAAAAAAATACATATATGGATATTGGGAAAATCCTGATAGCTTAATGCATGAGTTTGGTTGCTATAACAGTCTGGTTACTGAGAATATAAAAGAACTCGAAGAAAAAGTAACAGATATGTGCAAAAGATTATCCGATACATTGGTTATTGTTACTGCAGACCATGGACATTGTAATTTGAAGCACTATATTTTGAGTGTTTATCCTAAGTTAATTACTATGTTAAAACGTCCAACTTCTATCGAGACAAGAGCTACAGCTTTCTATATAAAAGATGAATATTTGAATGATTTTTCCACTGAATTCCATTATAATTTTGGCGACGACTTTTTATTGTACTCAAAAGAAGAGGTTATCGAAAAGAGTATATTTGGTGTTGGAAAAATGCATCCTAAGTTTGAAGAATTTATAGGAGATTATTTAGCAGTAGCAATTAGTGACAAAGGTATTGTTTATTCTCAAAGATCAAATCAATTTATTTCCAATCATGCTGGGATGACGGAACAGGAACTGAAGATACCACTTATAGCAATATGCAAAAAATGAGCATTATCAAAAGTTGATTCGTAATCATGATTCATCCAGATTTAATTGTGAGAAATTTCATTATAAACTTAATAGGGAAGTCTTAGATTTTTTATTGCATGAGATTATACGTAAAGTATTAATTTTCACTATAACTTAACAAATGATTGATATAATTTTAAAAAAATCAGGACTTACAATGATAAAGTAGATCCTGATTTTTATTAAATAATAGGCCTATAGTCAGTAATGTTTTTAGTCGTATATAGAAGCTTTATGAGGTTACAAAGCTCAATTATAGTATCTTCTATGAATTCTTCATCTAAATATGTGAAGCATATTCTAAGATTATTAAATTCTACTTCATTAGGATAACATATGGTTCCAGGTAAAAAAGAAATATTCTTTGTTGTAATAGAGTAAGATAATAGCTTTTCAACATTAAAATTTTTAGGAAGTGTAACCCAAATATTTATTCCACCTTCAGGTATCGCCCACTTCATACCAGAAGGTGCATGGATCTTCAATAAACTAATTACCTTATCACGTCTTTTTACCAGCTGTTTATTTAAACTTTCAATATAATATGTGATTTTATTGGACTGGATAAAGTTTATAATAGTCTTTTGGATTAGTACAGATGTTCCAAGATCATGATTAGCTTTAGCTGCTATAAGTCGTGAGAGTATCGAACTCTCTGATATAATGACAGCTAGCCGGTAGGAAGGACCTAGGATCTTGCTAAGACTTTTTATATAAACTACATGTCCATCAGTATCCATGGATTTTATTGTTTTAATCTTTTCTCTTTTATATGAAATTTCATTCCAAGGATCATCTTCAACTATAAGAATATCGTTATATCTAGCTATATCTAAAAGCTCTGCTTTCCGTTTTGAACTCATACTATATCCAGTTGGATTGTGAAAATTTGGAATAGTATAGATAAGCTTTGGCGAGTGTTTATCACATAGATTCATTAAAATATCAGTTCGCATACCTTCGCTGTCAACAGGAACAGTTAAAATTACTGCTCCTCTGCATTTAAATAAATCTATAGCCCCTGGATATGTAGGAGTTTCCATAACTACAATATCTCCAGGTCCAATAAAGGTGCTGGCTATAAGACTTATTCCTTGCTGTGAACCACTAGTTACTAAAATATTTTCCGGCGAAGTAGCTATTTCTTTTAATCTCAAGTATCGAGACATGATATTTCTAAACTCATAATCACCTTGAGCAGGAGGATATTGAGAAAGAAGCTTTATATCATTTTGAATTAAGCCTAAAGAATCCTTTAATATAGTTTTTGTAGGTAACAGTTTGTGATTTAATGAGGCCACGGACAAATTATAGTAATCATTGGAGTAGGATAAATTAGGATTATATCTAAATTGAGACCGGGATAAATAGTCTGGCACAGACATTTGCCACTGAAAACTATCTTTTTCAGTAATATTATTAGATTTCACCGCGCTGTTTCTTTCATTAACATAGGTACCTTTACCTTGGATTGTAGTTACCAAACCATTTTGCTCTAAATTATTATACGCTTTAATTATAGTCATTGGGCTAATACCTAATTCCTTGGCTAGACTTCTGATAGAAGGTAGCTTTTGACCAGCTTTTATAAATCCAGACATAATTCTATCCGAAAAGTAATGAACTAGTTGTTGAGTTATAGTAATTAGACTATTCTTATCAATTTTAATATTCATAAACAAACTCTCCTAAAGTGCTATATATAGGTATAATAATTATTGTTAAATTATATATCTGTATTATATCGTGATTCAATATTGAAAGCTATCAAAATCATAATTGTGTTTAAAAATTAACTGTTATACTTTGTGTTTGACTGTTATATACGTAATTGATTTATAATTATGGAGTAAATTATGTTTAAGTATTGGAGGGCTATTTAATGAGAAAATATTTATTAATCTTAGAAAAATTATTTTTTCCAAAAATCCCAAATAAACTTCATTTGCTATAATATCAAAAAGAAATATTAGGAAACAATGAATGGGAGGAATTCGATTATGAGAAAATTTGAGTATACCTTGGTGGATGTTTTTACAAATCAGGTGTTTGGCGGAAATCAGCTGGCCGTATTCAAAGATGCGGAAAAGCTGTCAAGTGAAGAAATGCAGAGTATTGCGAGAGAGCTTAATCTTTCCGAAACAACCTTTGTTACAGATATTGGGCCAAATCATAAAAAGCTCAGAATATTTACACCAAAAACCGAGCTGCCTATGGCAGGCCACCCAACCATCGGTACGGCTTTTGTTCTTGCTGATGAAGGCGCTGTCGAAACCCGCGAGGGAATGAACAAGCTTATTTTTGAAGAAGGCGTCGGAGAAATAGCTGTTTCTATTCACGTGGAAGGCGGGAGAATCAGGTCGATTGAAATGGAACAGCCTATGCCGGTATTCGGGCAGGTCTTTGGAGATATAAGGACAGCCGCCGAACTACTCTCCCTTGATATCGCCGATATTGATACAACCAGCCCTATCCAGACAGTGTCTACCGGCGTGCCTTTTTTGTATATCCCGCTAAAAAGCCTGGATGTGATCAGCAAGATAAAGCTAAGGCTTGATACATGGGAGAAATTCTTTTCGGCAAGCGAGGATACGAAACATATATTCGCTTTTACTAGGGAAACCCTCCATGTCGGATCAACCATACACAGCAGGATGTTCGCTCCGGCTATGGGCATTGCAGAAGATCCAGCTACAGGCGGGGCAAGCGGTCCGCTGGGAGCATATTTGGTTGAACACGGTCTGGTGGCACACGGGTATGACGGTAAATATATGATTATAAATGAGCAGGGAATTGAAATGGGAAGACCGAGCTTTATTAATATTACTGTTAGCAAAACGTATAACAATTTTTCTGAAATCAAGATCGGTGGAACCTGTGTGAAATTTGGAGCCGGGTTGATCGAGCTGCCGACTTTATAGCTCAGGCTTCGCATGTAAAAAATATAAATTCCATTATCGGGTAATACTAGGAGTAGCTAAAGGACTGCTGATGTATAGTACAAAATTGATATAATATGGTATATAGTGTTTGTTTTTATCAACTAAGAAAGACATTTCTACCTTTCTTAGTTGATGAACAATTTGAAATTTTTGTGTAGTAAATGATAAAGATGTTCTTTGAAAATTAAATAATGCGGTATTTGCACTATATGTTATAATTTTAGGTAAAATAAATGTTAATTATATTTTTTATATAAGGAGGAATTAAAATGGAATATTTTCATGTTGATGTTTTTAGCAATGAAATTTTATATGGCAATGGATTAACTGTTGTTTTTTGTAATGAGGAATTAGAAGATAATCTTATGTTGAAATTAACACAAGAGTTTAAGCAATTTGAAACAATTTTTGTGAGAAGAATAGATAATAGTATATTTAATGCAAGAATTTTTACAGTAGATGAAGAATTGGATTTTGCGGGGCATCCTATTTTGGGAGCAGCTGCTACTATTCATAGTCATATTTTTAGAAATGAAGAAGATATAGCAATTACATTTCAATTAAATCAAAAAACAAGTATAGTTAATTCAAAAAAGATAGAGGAGTATTATGAAGTACAAATGAATCAAGGAAAAGCGGAATTCCTCTATGAAGTTTCAAAAGAGAAGAGAAATAAATATGTACATGCATTGAACTTGTCAGAAGAGAATTTAAGCGAAGAATTTCCTATGGAAGTTGTATCAACAGGATTACCATACTTATTAGTACCATTAACTTCAGGAATAGAGAATGCAAAAATAATTAGTTCTAAATTTGAAGAAATGTTAAAAGAAGTAGGTGCTAAATTTGCTTATATATTTGATGTGAATTATATAGAAGGACGGACCTGGGATAATCAAGGAAACGTTGAGGATGTTGCAACAGGAAGTGCAGCTGGACCATTAGGTGCATATTTATATAAGCATAATATTTTTAATGTAGGTCATGAGATTATAATAAATCAAGGAAGATTTGTCGGCAGACCTAGTAAAATTAAGGTTTCTATGAGCATTTCTGAAAAAGAAATATTAGTGTCTGGAGAGGTAGCTATTTTGGCAAAGGGAACTATTTTACTATAATAATAAACGTAAAAAATCGCATTATTCAAGAAATTGAATTTGCGATTTTTTATTGCGCAATCCAAATATATTGTAAAGTTAACTGAATTTTTCCAGCCAAAATAAATTTTAAAACCTATTTAGAGCGTTGACACATAAGGCTTATGGTAAGTTTTTATTTTATATTTGTAAAAAGCAAAACTACTTGGAAAAATTTCTGTAAAATCTTGTAAAATCAAGAGGCCTGTGCTATTCTTAAAAATAGGGAATGGCTATTTTACTATGGTTGAACATTAACATGAGATGTATTTAAATTTGTACATAATCTGAAATTAAAGCGAAGTAACCCTTGAAAATAAAATTGCTAATAAGGTTCTTCAAAAATTGAATAATACGGTATATCATGTAATTAATGTTAACTAATACAAAATAGTGAAAACACATGACATAAATTATATAAATAATTTTGTTTATTACACGGTGTATTTTGATATAATATTTAACATAAATAATTTATAGTAGGTACAGTGATGAACCAAGGGCAAGAAAAATTTTTAGGCTTTATTTTAGAAAGAGTAGAAGAGGATAAGATTGAGGAAGTACAAACAGTTATGAAGCAATTTGCAGAAAATTTTAGTCATTAATAAAAACAGATTTGAAAATTATACAAGTTTACTTTTTTATATAAAATGATATTGAAGAGTATTATCTTTGGTAATTAAGAGCAAAGTTCTGTTATATTCTTTTTATTTAATGCAACAACTTAATAATTTACTTGAACACCACATTATTTCATGATGGTAAGATATTATGAATCTATTACTAAGATGAATAACATATTAAAAATTAAATATAAATTCAATGTATGGGGATAATTGTTAAAATAAATTATTAGGAGGGAATTATTATTAAAAATTTAAGAAAATTATGTGCTATTTTTACTATAGTTATAACTCTTACGGCTTGTGGTTCTAATATAACTAGTATAAAATCTACAGAAAGTAATGGTAAGACAGTTACCTATGAACAATCATCCAAATCAACATAGGTTGAAACTCATGTAAAAATTCCAACTACTAAAGAAATCGTAAATACATTATGTTCTGATGAATTTGAAGGTAGATTAATTGGTTCAAAAGGAAATGATAAGGCTGGAGAATATGTTAATAAGATTTTTAAAGATATAGGACTAGCTCCTTTGTTCGGGAACAGTTATTATGAAAAGTATTCTCAGGATATTATAAAAGTTTACGGAGGTGGTGAAGACAGCAAAATGGGAACAATTAATAATGTTGTAGGTGTTATAAAAGGTAAAAACAGTAAAAAAGCAGTGGTAATATCAGCACATTTTGATCATATAGGATATCAAGATGGAAAGATTATTAGAGGAGCATTAGACAATGCTTCTGGTATGTCAGCTTTAATAAAAGTAGCTAATAATTTAAAGGAAAAGTCAAAGGAAAAACCTTTTGATATGGATATAGTTATATGTGCCTTTAATGGAGAAGAAGAGGGATTAGCAGGAAGTCGAGCATTTGTTGATGAGATTATATCTAAATCATTGTATGAGAACTTATATAACATTAATATAGATTCTATAGGTTCTAAAAATGGAGGAAAGCTGGCTTTAAAGAATAAAAGTAAAGTATCTAACAAACTATATGCTTCTGTGAAAACTACTTTAAAAAAGAATAATATTGAATTTGCAGATACAACTATAAGGGGTGCAAGTGACCACATGAGTTTTGAAAATGAAAAAATTCCTAATTTTTTCTTTGTACAGGAAAATATAAAGGAATTGATTCATAAGCCTACAGATACTCCAGACACTTTAGATTATGAACAAATAGATAGGATTGCAAATGCTATAAGTGATTTTGTAGAAACAAATAATGGTATAATGTTTGGAGCAAAGTGATAGCCACTAAGAAAATTGATTGAAACTATATATAGTAAAAAAGTTGTATGAGCCAGCAATAAAAATCGAATAGCAGTCCTAAATACCGTATCATTCAAAGATGGATATGCGGTTTTTTTACGTCGTAATACAAAGATAATAAGCAATTTAAAATTATTGTAGAGGAGTGAGTTTAGTGAAAAAAGAAGTAGAATTAATTAAAGAAGTTGTAGAAAATTTATTAAACGCAGAATTATTAGAATAAAATGGTTGGACTGAAGAAGATATAGAAATACTCAATAAATTAAAAGATAAAGATTTTTATATAACATTTAAAGAAGGTTAATTACACAATTCAAAAGTTTATCGTATATCAGATTTTCTTAATATTGATAGGTTTTTTAGTTAATGATTTGATATAGGCAATATTGCTTATAAAATCAGATAAAATAGGAGGTTACTGACATATAATCTCCTATTTTATAGATATTAATATTAATTTTAGATGTTATTAAGCTATTGTTGATAAGTTAAGCTGAGCAACTTGGCTGTAAATCAAGTAATGCTCCGAATTTTTGAGAAGCTGTTATAAAGCATATCAAGGCTAAAAGTTCAGAAACTTCATTATCACTAAATTCATTTTTTAGTCTATTAAAATATTCATTATCAATAAGTTGATTTTTAGAAATAATATCTGCTATTTTAGTAGCAATTAAAATTTTTGAATCAGTTATTTCATTAGATGGCTTACCTTTAGACATACAATATTGACATCCGTTATTAAAAGCAAGGGTACGTCTTACTTCTTCTTTTAATTCATGTGTAAATGTATTACTATTAAAAAAGCATTCTTCTAAAGAAGTCCATTTTTCCATTATATATTTATTATGACCTAATAATTGTTGAAATAGTGTAAGTCCTTCTTGTGAAAAATTTATTTTTGCCATGGTATCTCTCCTCTATAAATATATTTTATTAACAACTAATATTATACAAATCATAATATTAATATTGTATTGTAATTGATATATAATATAATAATAAATATATCATTTGAGATAATAATTTGAGAGGGGAAGTTACAAATGAAATTAGATGAAATAGATGTAT
>OGSC01000324.1_pt1 | contig 28548 bp, 34 predicted proteins | sample 1573751 | NCBI WGS metagenome assembly OGSC01 (sample SAMN03295840, study PRJEB24534) | human gut metagenome | isolation source: fecal sample 8 from infant 5 | host: Homo sapiens | place: USA: Pittsburgh, PA | collected 2014-07
GTTAATAAACAACAACATCAGAATTTATAAAAATGAGTAATTTTGGTGTTGTTGTTTTTCTTGTATAAGCTATTAATTTATAGGAAAGATATTTTTAAAAGTAAATATTAAACTAATAATACTTGAAGGATTTAACATATATTTATAGAAATATAATAACAAGAGAAATGAAAAAGTTAATGAAAAATATATAAGTTTGTTATGAATTGTAAAATTATGAGAGGGGAGATGGAGTCCTATGATAATACAAACAGAATTAGGTATAGCTATTAAAAATACCTTTGGGAAATATGAATTAGTAGATTTTTCTTTATTCAATACTTCTAAAATAAATGAATATGAATTAGGGCTCACAATTAATAAAAGCAATAAAGGGAATATTGCAATTACTGTTAAGTGTCATATATGCAATAATATTCACAAATATAATTATAATATAGATGAATTTTTAAAAAGAGAAATTATTGTAGGCGGGTGTGAAATATTAGGCATACCATTATTTTACATAGGTAACAAATCTACCATAGAAGAAAGAGTATATAAACAAAATCAGATTTTTGATAAAATATATATGATGGTTTAGAGTAACTTTTAAAAGTTACTCTTTATTTTTATTTATATATGGATTAAAATACATAAATAGGGTATAATCTATTTTGAAAGATTTTCTAAAATTTAACTACTCTTTTTAACCTAAGTTTTGATATTTTCCTGTTATTTAATATATATAATTTAATAGAGAGAGGGGATTTTTTTGATAAATAAGGATTATGAAAGCATGACCGTTAAAGAATTAAGAGAAATAGCTAAAAAGCTTGATATAAAAAATATTTCTAAGTTTAAAAAAAGTGAACTTATAGAAGAAATAAAAACTTCACAGTCAACAGCTATAGAGAAAGATGGAAAAATTTTAGTTGAAAAAATATCACCTAAAGTTATAAAAAATGGAAACTATATACATAATAAAATCACTAAAGAAAATAGTGTCAATGAAGAAAAAACTAATTCTCTTATGAAAAACAGCGAAGAAAATAAAGCGGAAAGATTAAAAGAGATGATAAATGAATCACAAAGAGCTAAAGGTGTTTTGGAGATTATAGAAAATAATAATTATGGATTTTTAAGAGGACAAAATTATTTGTCAGGTCCCGAAGATATATATGTATCTCCATCACAAATAAGAAGATTTAATTTAAGAACAGGTGACGAAGTTGAAGGAAAAGTTAGAATACCAAAGGATGGAGAAAAGTTTAAAGCTTTAATATACGTAGAAAGGGTAAATGGAGAAAATCCTGAAAAAGCAGTAGGAAGAAAACCTTTTGAAAGCTTAGTACCTATATATCCTAATGAAAGGATTAAACTTGAAACAAGTTCACAAGACTTATCTACAAGATTAATGGATATAATATCACCTATAGGAAAAGGACAAAGAGGAATGATAGTAGCCCCTCCTAAAGCAGGTAAAACTACTCTTCTAAAAAAGATAGCCCAAAGCATTTCCCGAAATAATCCATTATGTAAACTTATAGTACTTTTAATTGATGAGAGACCAGAAGAAGTAACAGATATGCAAAGATCTATTAAAGGAGAAGTAATATACTCAACCTTTGATGAAGAGCCAGAGCATCATACAAAGGTTACTTATATGGTTTTAGAAAGAGCTAAAAGAATGGTAGAGCAAGGACAGGATGTTGTTATATTATTAGATAGTATAACAAGATTGTCTAGAGCATATAATTTAACTATTACCCCAACAGGTAGGACATTATCAGGTGGATTAGATCCTGGTGCATTAGTAATGCCAAAGAAATTTTTTGGGGCAGCTAGAAATATTGAAAATGGTGGAAGCTTAACCATATTAGCTACAGCTTTAACTGAAACAGGAAGTAGAATGGATGACATGATATTTGAGGAGTTTAAGGGTACTGGAAATATGGAAGTACATCTTAATAGAAAACTTCAAGAAAGAAGAATATTCCCTGCTTTAGATATTTATAAATCAGGTACAAGAAGAGATGATTTATTATTTACAGATTCTTTAGAAAAAGAAACTGCATTTAATATAAGAAAGCTTCTTTATGAGGAAAATAATGTGGAAAATGTAACTGAACAAGTTTTAAGTATATTATCTAAAACTAAGACTAATGAGGAATTTGTAAATATAATAAGCAAAATGGATATGAATAAAAATAATAAATAGAAAATAAATAAAACCTAATCCGAAAGATTAGGTTTTATACTATTTAACGTCTTCGCTAGATAGGTTGAATTTTTTCATGAATTTATCAACTCTTCCACCAGCATCAACTATTTTTTGTTTTCCAGTAAAGAATGGATGACATTTTGAACAAATTTCTACTTTTAATTCTTTATTAGTTGATCCAGTTGTAAAAGTATTACCGCATGCACATTTAACTACAACGTCATGGTTATATTCTGGATGTATTCCTTCTCTCATTTATTTTCACCTCTTTCGAATTGGTCTTATCACTATTTTAACTACATTATTATAACATAGGCATTTAAATGAAGTCAACAAATTACGGATATTGCATAAATTACTTAAAAATACTAATATAATAAAGAATTAAATAATTATATGTAAATTTTTCCTATAATAAATTCTTTATTATACTAATTAGTTTTGATAAAATATCCTTGTTTATTAAAATGGAGGTGTTTTTATGTATGGTCCCAAAGATCATGGGTGGATTGAAGTTGTAGCAGGTCCTATGTATAGTGGCAAAACGGAAGAATTAATAAGACGGATAAGAAGAGCGGAAATAGCAAAGCAAAAAGTTCAAGTTTTTAAACCTGAAATAGATAACAGATATAGTAAACAGGATGTTGTGTCTCATGCAGGAGATAAAATTCAGTCAGTACCAGTTAAAAGTAGTAAAGAAATATTAGAAAAACTTTTAGATGATACAGATGTAATAGGGATAGATGAAGCACAATTTTTTGATGATTCTTTGGTTGAAATAGTAAGTAAAATAGCTAATAATAATAGAAGAGTTATTTGTGCAGGACTAGATATGGATTTTAAAGGGGAACCCTTTGGTCCAATGCCTAAACTTATGGCTATAGCAGAATTTGTAGATAAAATACAAGCCGTATGTATGGTTTGCAATAATCCAGCTACAAGAACTCAAAGACTTATAAATGGAAAGCCAGCGAAAAAATCTGACCCAGTAGTATTAATAGGTGCACAAGAGTCTTATGAAGCTAGATGTAGAAAGTGTCATTGTGTTCCAAGATAAATAATGAGGTGATTAAGTGGGGAAAAGTACTAGCGTTGGAGGACAAGCAGTTTTAGAAGGGGTAATGATGAGGGGGAAAAAGGGTATAGCAACGGCAGTTAGGAAAACAAATGGAGAAATAGTTGTAAATAAAGAAGACTATACACCTTATACTAAAAAAACTTTTTTCTTTTCTCTACCAATAATAAGAGGCTTTGTATCTCTTATCGAATCTTTAGTAATAGGCATAAAAACTTTAAATTATTCTGCATCATTTTTTGAAGAACAGGTTGAAGAATCTAAATTTGATAAGTGGTTTAATAAAGTTTTTAAAGACAAAGCAGATAACATTTTAATTGGAATAACATTACTCATATCTTTTATTATATCTGCAGTAGTATTTTTTATTTTTCCAACTTTTATAGCTAATTTTTTTAAAAAAATAGGTATACAAAGTACTTTATTATTAAATATAATAGAAGGAATAATAAGAATAGCTATATTTTTATTATATATTTTATTAATAAGTAATATGGAAGATATAAAAAGAGTGTTCCAATATCATGGAGCAGAGCATAAGACTATATTTTGTTATGAAAATCATATGGAACTAACACCTGAAAATGCTATAGAATTTACAAGATTTCATCCAAGGTGTGGAACGAATTTCTTGTTTTTAGTTATGATTGTAAGCATACTTTTATTTTCACTTACAGGATGGAGTAACATATGGCAAAGAATTTTATATAGAATAATATTATTGCCTGCGGTTTCAGGGGTTACCTATGAAATTATAAAATGGTTAGGTAAAAGTAATAGTAATTTTGCAAAAATCATAGCATATCCAGGGCTTATGTTACAAAAACTAACAACTAAAGAACCTGATTTAAAGCAATTGGAAGTAGCTATAATGGCTTTAAAAGCAGCAGAAGGAATTGAAAATTCAATGGAGTGATGTTAATTTGTTATTAAAAGATTTGCTGGTAGAAGGATATGGTATTTTAAAAAAAGAATCTATAGATAGCTATCAAATAGATACTCAACTTTTATTAGGGAAAACATTAAAAAAAGATAGATTGTTTATTTTGACTAATCCTGATTATCATATAAAAGAGGAAGAGAAAAAAAAATATTTTCAATTAATAGACCTTAGAAAAAATAAAATGCCTATGAAATATATATTAGGTACAACTGAATTTATGGGACTAGATTTTAATATAAAAAAGGGAGTATTAATACCAAGACCAGATACAGAAATATTAGTAGAAACGGTTTTGGAGGAAATAAAAAATAAAAATTATAAGCAAATTTGTGATGTTTGTTGTGGCAGTGGTATTATAGGAATTACTATAGGATATACTTTAAATAATACAGAAATAATTTGCTATGATATAGAAGATGTGCCATACAATACTACTAAAGAAAATATACTTAAACATAATCTTCAAGATAGAATTAAAGTTTTAAAAAGTGATTTACTTACAGAAGCAATAAAAGGAAAAAGAAAGTTTGATATTATAGTGTCTAACCCACCATATATAAGGGAAGATGTTATTGAAACACTTATGGATGATGTTAAAAAATATGAACCCTTTGAAGCTTTGTGTGGTGGAAAAGATGGATTGTTTTTTTATGAGGGGATAATAAAGCAAAGTTTAGAAGTGCTAAATGATGGGGGAACCATAGCTTTTGAAATAGGTTATGATCAAAAAATACAGGTTTCTCACATTTTACATGAGTATGGTTTTAAGGATATATTATGTATAAAAGATTTAGCTGGAAAAGACAGAGTTATAAAAGCTAGAAAGTATTAAAATTCACAGGTTAGTTGTAAATGCTTTATAAAGTATGATATAATATAAAATTGTGAAAATATATATACGGAGTGAGAAATAATGTTAGAAAGACTTAATTTTATAGAAAATAAATATGAAGAACTATCAAATAAAATAAGCGACCCTTCAGTTATGGCAAATCAAAAAGAATGGCAAAAACTTTGTAAAGAGCATGCTGATTTAGAAATTATAGTTAATACATATAGAGAGTATAAAAAAGCACAAGAGGATTTAGAATCAGATAAAGAGATGTTAAGAGAAGAATCAGACAAAGAACTAAGAGAAATGGCACAGGAAGAAATAAAAGAGTTAACTTTAAAGTTAGAAGATTTAGAAAGAGAATTAACTATATTGTTATTACCAAAAGATCCTAACGATGATAAAGATGTATTTATAGAAATTAGAGCAGGTGCTGGTGGAGATGAAGCGGCTTTATTTGCTTCTAACTTATTAAGAATGTATACAAGATATGCAGAAAGAAAAAACTGGAAAGTAGAAACTATGAGTTTAAATGCTACGGACATAGGTGGATTTAAAGAAGTTACTGTAGCAGTTAAAGGAAAAGGAGCTTATAGTAGATTAAAATATGAAAGTGGAGTTCACAGAGTTCAAAGGGTTCCAGATACAGAATCAAGTGGCAGAATTCATACTTCTACAGCTACTGTAGCTGTGCTTCCTGAAGTAGACGATGTAGATATAAACATAAACGCTAATGACTTAAGAATCGATGTTTATAGAGCCTCAGGTCATGGTGGACAGTGTGTAAATACTACAGATTCTGCTGTAAGAATAACTCACTTACCAACAGGTCTTGTAGTTACATGTCAAGATGAAAAGTCACAATTAAAAAATAAAGAAAAAGCAATGAAGGTTTTAAAAGCTAGATTATTTGAAGCTGCAGAAGCTGAAAGAGCAGCATCTATAGCAGAAGATAGAAAAAGTCAAGTTGGTACTGGGGATAGAAGTGAAAGAATAAGAACTTATAATTATCCTCAAGGAAGAATTACAGACCATAGAATAGGTTTAACATTATATAAATTAGAAACTTTTTTAGATGGGGATATAGATGAAGTTATAGAAGCTTTAGTTACAGAAGATCAAGCGGAAAAAATGAAAGATTTAGGTAGAGTTAACTAATATTAATTAAGGAAAGAAGAGGTAATTATGGATTTAAACAAAGGCCTTAGAAATCAAAAGAGATCTTATAAAAGATTTGTTGTGATTATGAGCTTTATTTTTATCCTATTGCCTCTAATTTTATATTTGTATAATAAAATTTATGATATTTTTTATGTTAGCTATTTAATTATAATTGAAGTTCTAATTATAATGGCTATAATAATTAGAACAGACAGAGAAAAATTAAAATTTGAATATTCTAATAATAGATTGAAGATTGTATTAGGGATAATAAATAGAAAATTAAATATAGTTTGTGATAAAGTAGCATTAGTTCACATAGAGCAATATAACAATATATATGATATAGAAGATTTTAGGATAGTATTATTAACTACATCAAAATTTAGAAATAAAAGAATAATAAAAGTTAACGAGAAATTCCTTAAGTTACATAATTACACTGCAAATTTTTATTATAAACTTAAAAAAATTGATCCTGAAAAAGATTTTTATTATACAATTATAAAAAGAGGAGGACTTAAAAAGTATTATTTATTAGATGCACTATATAGAACTTGCGTATATGCTCATTTTACAGAGGAATGTATAGAAAAAATAAAAGAACTTAGAAAAGAAATAGAGATGGATTAGAATATTTGATAAATTATAATAATAAATATCATATGTAAACAATAAAAAAAAGGTGATTTTTTGAGTAAACTTTTATTTATTATTGTAATAGGAACTATTATATCTTTATCAGGGACAATGATAGGAGCTATAATAGGGATATCTTTAAAAGACCCTTCTGAAAAACTTCTTTGCAAATTCATGGGATTTTCAGCAGGCCTTATGTTGTCTATAGTGATTTTTGATTTAATACCAGAAGCTTTAAATACATGGGATTGTTTTGGAGTTTCAATTTTTTTAGTACTAGGGATACTAATTGTATATTTTATTGATAAAAATACAAATAGTATAGATATAAATATGCATAAGAAGGTAGCATTTATGACGGCTCTAGGTCTTATATTGCACAATTTCCCAGAAGGTATATTAATGGGTGTTGGGTTTCAAGCAGGAAATAGATTAGGGCTGAAAATGGCACTTATTATATCCATACACGATATACCAGAAGGTATAGCGGTGGCCACTCCCTTAATAGCATCTAATGAAAAAAAGAGTAAAACTTTGTTTTATGTTTTTCTTACTGCAATTCCTACATTGTTTGGTGTATTCTTAGGTTCTTATATTGCAAATATATCTAAAAATTTTTTAAGTATACTTTTATCACTTGCTTCAGGAATAATGATTTATGTTGTATGTGCTGAAATGATTCCAGAATCAAGAGACTTAGGAGATAAAGTTACCTCATATTTTTATATGATAGTAGGTATTATAGCTGGATTGATTATAATAAAACTACTATAAAACTTAGGATGGTGTTTATTATGAAAACAAAAGTTGTGAGATTAGATGAAAACAATATAGATGAGCATGTCATAAGTAAGGCTGGAAATATATTAAGACAAGGTGGGCTTGTAGTATTTCCTACAGAAACTGTATATGGATTAGGAGCTAATGCTTTAGATAAAGATGCAGTAAAAAAAATATTTGAAGCAAAGGGGAGACCACAGGATAACCCTTTAATAGTTCATATTTCTAAGGTGAAAGATATAGAGAAATTAGTTGAAAAAATACCACCTATAGCTCAAAAATTAATGGATAAATTTTGGCCTGGGCCTATGACTATAATATTAAAGAAAAAAGATATAATACCAAACGAAACTAGTGCAGGTTTAGATAGTATAGGAATTAGGATGCCATCTAATAAAATAGCAATGGAACTTATTTCTATGGCAGGTGTACCTATAGCTGCACCTTCAGCAAATTTATCAGGGAAACCTAGCCCAACAGATTTAGAAACCTGTGTAGAGGATTTAGATGGTAGGGTAAATGCAATATTAGGTGGGGATAATTCTGAAGTAGGTGTTGAATCTACCGTAATAGATTGTACAATTGATCCACCTTGTATTTTAAGGCCAGGTGGAATAACATTAGAAATGTTAAAAGAAGTAGATTCTAATATATATATTGATCCAGCTATAATGAAAAAGCCAGATAAAGAATTGAGACCAAAGGCACCAGGTATGAAATATAGACATTATGCACCAAAGGCTCCATTAAAAATAATTAAAGGGGATTTAAATAAAACTATTGAAAAAATTAATGAAATGGTGCAAAATTATATAGATGCAGAAAAGAAGGTAGGAATTATTGCTACAGATGAAACTATAGACAATTATAAAAAAGGTGAGGTGGTTTCTATAGGAAGTAGAAAAGATTTAAACACCATTGCCCATAACTTGTTTTATGTTTTAAGAACCTTTGATGAAAAGAATGTAGATTTAATTTTATCTGAAGCATTTGAAGAAAAAGATATGGGAGTAGCTATAATGAATAGGCTAAAGAAGTCAGCTGGCTATGATATTATAAATTTAGATTAGGAGGTACTAATGAATATATTATTTGTTTGTACAGGAAATACCTGTAGAAGTTTTATGGCAGAGGCTATATTTAATTCTTTAAATGATATGGAAGAAATAACTGCTAAATCAGCAGGTATAGCTGTGGTGCCTGGAAGTGTTTCATCAGGTAATGCTTGTAAAATAATTAATGAAGATATTAATATAGACCTATCTAATAGAGAAGCAATTCAATTAGATGAAGAGATATTAGATCAATCAGATCTAATATTAACTATGACATATTCAGCTAAAGATTTATTATCCAATTTATCTCAGGAGGATAGTGATAGAATTTTTTGTATAACTGAATATGTAGGACAAAAAGGTGAGATTTTAGATCCTTTTGGTGGAGATATAGAAGTTTATAAAAGTACTTATGAACAATTAAAAAATATCATTTTATTATTATTAAAAAAATTAAAAGAAGATAGACAAAACTAATAGGTGGTTTATCTTCTTTTTTTGCAAAAATTAATATAAATAATGCGGAGGTGTTTTAAATGAAAATAGCTTTAGGAAGTGATCATGCAGGATTACCTTTGAAAAATGAAATAATAAAACATTTAGAAGGTAAAGGAATAGAAATAAAAGACTTTGGTACATATACAGAAGAATCCTGTGATTATCCAGATTATGCACAAAACGTTGCAGAAAAGGTTGTAGCTAAAGAATTTGATTTTGGAATATTAGTATGTGGAACAGGTATAGGTATAAGTATAGCTGCTAATAAAGTCAAAGGAGTTAGAGCAGCTTTGTGTAGTGACACTTTTAGTGCTCATGCATGCAGAGAACATAACAATGCTAATATATTAGCTCTAGGCCAAAGAGTTGTAGGTGTAGGGTTAGCATTAGATATAGTAGATAATTTCTTAAATGCTAAATTCCAAGGTGGAAGACATGAAAATAGAGTTAACAAAATGATGGGAATAGAAAAATAATATAAGAGATAACTAGGAGGAAAACATAAATGAGTAAAGTAACACAAATAGGACATCCATTAATTCTTCATAAATTAGCCTTAATTAGAGATAAAAATACTGGTTCTAAAGATTTTAGAGAGTTAGTAGAAGAAGTAGCTATGCTTATGGCTTATGAAGTTACAAGAGATTTACAATTAAAGGAAGTAGAAATAGAAACTCCTATATGTAAAACAAAATGCAAAATGTTATCAGGTAAAAAAGTAGCAATAGTTCCAATATTAAGAGCAGGCTTAGGCATGGTTGGTGGAATGACTAGTTTAATACCAGCGGCAAAAGTTGGACACATAGGACTTTACCGTGATGAGGAAACTTTAAAACCTGTAGAATATTTCTGTAAATTACCTCAAGATATTGGTGATAGAGATGTAATTGTTACAGATCCAATGCTTGCTACAGGAGGATCTGCAAAAGATGCAATAACATTATTAAAACAAAAAGGAGCAAAACATATAAGATTAATGTGTCTTGTAGCAGCTCCAGAAGGAATTAAAGAAGTTATGGACGAACATCCAGATGTAGATATATATGTAGCTTCTGTAGATGAGAAACTTAATGAAAAAGGATATGTAGTTCCAGGTTTAGGAGATGCAGGAGACAGACTATACGGAACAAAATAAGAAAATTACGACTTAACATCCTTTAAAGGTTGATAATTAAAACAAGAAATACTTTTAGTCAATAGATAGCTATAAAAATAAAGGAATGCTAATATTAGTTCACAAATAAAGTGTTCTGATTATTTTTATAGATATCTATTTTTCCTAAAAGTATTTCTTGTTTTAATACCTTTAAAAGCTGTTATAATAATTAATATTTAGGTTTATATAAGAAAATTTTAGTTTAAGTGGATATCTAAAATCTATCATTTTGATATAGTTACTTACTAATGGGAACAATTGAATAGCCGCTTCATATGTAATAATTATTGACATAGCCAGAAATCTTTAGTAGATATTTTATATAGTTCAAAATTATTTTTCATTAGAAATATTAAACTAGAAATAAGTTGTTATAAATAGAAGTTGCAAACTAAGTAGGGATAGTAATGACTTCAGTAAGTTCATACGAAATAAAACTTGCTGAAGTCATTATTTTTATTTTATTAAATTTGTTTGCTACCGCAAATGCTTTAAATATAATTTGAATTTCTTAGCGAATTGAGACGCCTTTGTAGCCACACATCCCTTTTTAATAGGTTGTGGTATAACTTACTTTAAGTCGTAATTTTCTTAAAATGTTCTTAAATACTTTTAATTATTTGGGTTTTATTATAGAATAAAGTAGAGTTATAATTAAAATTTTATTTATACTATATATGGAGGGCGTAATGGATAGAGTAGATAAGAACAATTATTATTTAGATATATGTGAGACTATTTTAGAAAGAGGCACATGCCTTAGAAGAAACTTTGCTGCTATAATAGTTAAGAATGATGAGATAATGGCAACAGGGTATGCAGGAGCACCTAGAGGAAGAAAAAATTGTTGTGATTTAGGATATTGTAAAAGGGAAGAGCTAAAGGTACCTCGAGGTACTAGATATGAACTTTGTAGATCTGTTCATGCAGAACAGAATGCCATCATATCTGCTAGAAGACAAGACATGATAGCATCAACTATGTATTTAGTTGGTAAAGAATATAATACTGGTAAATATGTGGCCAATGCTGGTCCTTGTTCTCTTTGTAAAAGATTTATAATAAATTCTGGTATTGATAAAGTAGTTATAAGAGATTCAAAAGAAAAATTTAGAATTATACAGGTTGAGGAATGGATAGAAAATGATGATTCATTAGATGGTGATGGATCTTATTAATTAAAAATAAATTGATTTATAGCTCTTTTGTTTATCATAGCTGGTTTGGCATAGTTAATGTTGATTAAATAATAAGTCCTGTAATTAGATTAAGGAGAGTTTTATAATGGATACAAAATTATACATAATTGGAGCTATTACAGCTATAGTGCTATCAGTTATTTTAACACCTATAGTAAAAAAAGCTGCATTTATACTAGGTGTAGTAGATATACCTAAGGATGAAAGAAAAATTCATAAAAAACCTATACCACTTTTAGGTGGTATAGCAATATACATATCTTTTGTAGTTGCCTTGATATTAAAAAAAGGCCCTCTAACTTTAGAAGAAATAGGAATAATATTAGGATCTACTGTTATAGTTATAGGTGGATTTATTGATGATAAGTATGATATTTCTCCTATAAAAAAGATTATATTTCAATTAGCTGCAGCTATTTGTTTAATAATGTGTGGATTAAAAATACAATTTATAACTAATCCTTTTGATCAAGCTACATTATATGTGGGATTGCATGCTTTGGCTATACCTATAACTATATTATGGGTCATAGGTATAACTAACGCTTTAAATTTAATAGATGGTCTTGATGGATTGGCAGCAGGAGTTGCATTAATTTCATGTATTACAATGTTTGTAATAGCTGTTTTAAATCAAAGATGGGAAGCAGCTATATTAACTAGTATATTAAGTGGTTCTATATTAGGATTCTTGCCTTATAACTTTAATCCAGCATCCATATTTATGGGGGATACTGGATCCCAACTTTTAGGATTTTTGCTAGCAGCTATATCTATAGAGGGAGCTATTAAGTCTGCTACAGCTTTTGCTATAGTTGTACCAATATTAGCATTAGGATTACCTATATATGACACATTATTTGCTATGATTAGAAGAAAAATAAATGGAAAACCAATAATGCAAGCAGACAGGGGTCATCTTCATCATAGGCTTTTAGATATGGGATTAACTCAACGTCAAGCAGTTATAATAATGTATTTAATAAGTGCTGTATTAGGAAGCTTTGCTATAATAGCTATGCAAATAAGTAATCAAAAGTCATATTTTTTACTTACAGCAATAATGTTAGCTCTTATATTAATAGCATGGAAATGTGGATTTTTTAGTCATAAAGAATAAGGAGGCAAGGAAAGTGGATAAGATAAAAACTATTACTATATTTGGAACTAGACCAGAAGCTATAAAAATGGCACCTTTAGTTAAAGAACTAGAAAAAAGAGAAGAAATAGAAAATAGGGTATGTGTGACAGCACAACATAGAGAAATGTTAGATCAAGTTTTACAATTATTTGATATAAAACCAGATTTTGATCTTAATATAATGAAATCAAAACAAAGTCTTACAGGTATAACTACAAGAGTGTTAGAAGGATTAGAAGAAATTTTTGAAAAAGAAAAACCTAATTTAATATTAGTTCATGGTGATACAACTACAACTTTTGCAGGAGCCTTAGCAGGTTTTTATAAGCAAATAAAAGTAGGGCATGTAGAAGCTGGATTAAGAACTTTTGATAAGTATTTTCCTTTCCCAGAGGAAATGAACAGAAAACTTACAGGAAGTATAGCAGATTTAAATTTTGCCCCTACTATAGGTTCTAAAAATAACTTATTAAGAGAGGCTATAGATGAAGACAGCATATTTGTAACAGGAAATACGGTTATAGATGCTATGGAGTTTACTGTAGAACAAGATTACGTTTTTGAAAATAAAGATTTAAATAAAATAGATTATAAAAATAAAAAAGTAATAATGGTTACAGCTCATAGAAGAGAAAATTGGGGAGAAGGTATAGAAAATATATGTAATGCATTAAAAACTATAATAGAAAAATACAAGAATGTGGAGATTGTATATTTAGTTCATTTAAACCCAGTGGTAAGAGATACAGTTTATAGTATCTTAGGAGATTTAGAAAGAGTACATTTATTAGATCCATTAGATACAAAAGAAACACATAATTTAATGAATAAATGTTATATGTTAATGACAGATTCAGGTGGACTTCAAGAAGAAGCACCTCATTTAGGTAAACCAGTTTTAGTACTAAGAGATGTAACGGAAAGACCAGAAGCTGTAAAAGTAGGAACAGTTAAGCTTGTGGGGACAGATAAGGAAGTTATAACTAAAGAAGCCTCCGATTTAATAGAAAACAAACAAAAATATGATGTTATGAGCAAAGCTATAAATCCATATGGGGATGGTAAGGCATCAACTAGAATAGTAGATAGTATATTATACTATTTTGATAAGATAGAAAAAAGACCAGAAGAGTTTGAAATTAATAAATAATAAAACAAAATATGGGTAAAATAAAGAGCAATATAAATATTATTTATTTATATTGTTTTTTTATTAAAAACAATTGAAAGAATCAAAAACCATTAATTCATTATTATTTTGCGAAATTGTAACAATTACTATATAAAACAGTGATATTTATAATGAATTTATAATGAATTTATAATGAATTTATAATTAAATTATAAGTTTTCTGAAAAAAATTATGAAAATTGAAAAAAAAGTATAAAAAAATTATGAAAAACAAAATATTTGGAATTGTGAATTAAATGATGAAATTGCATAAAATGTTTTAAAACATTCTTACAGTAAGGAATTCATATTTATTTGGAGATAAGTAATGGTTAAAAGTATGTAAAACGTTTAAATTGCCAATAATAGGCCTAAAAGGTGATAAATAAGTATAATTAAAATTTTGACTATTATACTATAAGTTATATAATAAGTTATCACAAAGATGACTCCGGAGGATTTGTAATTGATAGCAGAAATTAAAAAAATGATTTCTAAAATAATAATATTTAATATCATTATAGGAACAATTTTTTTTATTACTATTAGTTTTATTTTTAATATTAGATATGGTTTTTATTTTTTAATAGGATTAATATTATCTAATGTTAACCTGTTTATAAATGCTAAAATCACTAATATGGTAGTAGTAAAAAATAAAAGTCCTATATTTTCTATGCTAAGTTTTTTTATTAGAATTATTACCGTGTGTGTAATAGGCTTAGTATTGTCTAAAAACAATACAAAAAATATTATTCCTTTTTTACTTGGATATAGTTCAAATTTTATATCTATAATATTTTATGGAACAAATTTAGGTAAAAATGAAGTATAAAAGGAAGTGATGAATTGGAAAAGATTTTACCATTATTTTATATTAATTTGTTTGGATATAAGTTTGGTATTACTTCAACTTTAATAACTCAATGGGTAATTATTGTAATAATATCTTTAATGAGCATTATATTGACAAGAAATCTAAAGAAAGTTCCAGATAAAAAACAAACAATTATGGAAATAATGTTAAATTCTGTTAGGGGTTTAGTTAATGAAAATATGGGACCAGAATTTAAAAAATTTGTCCCATATGTAGGAACATTAATGATATATCTACTACTTATGAATTTAATGGGATTATTAGGTTTAAAACCACCAACTTTAGATTTAAGTCTAGTGGCAGGAATAGCAGTAATATCTTTTATAGTAATACAAGGATATGCCATAAAGAAAAGTGGAGCAACACATTATTTGGCAGGATATGGGAAGCCGTATTTGTTTTTATTACCTTTAAATATATTGGAAAGGATTATGTTACCAGTATCTTTAAGTCTAAGGTTATTTGGTAATATGACTGCAGCAGTACTTATTATGGACTTGGTTTATTCAGCTTTATCTAGAGTAAGTTCTTTTGCACAATTGGTAATACCTATTCCATTCCATATATATTTTGATTTGTTTGATGGAACAATTCAAATGTTTATATTTGTTATGTTAACTATGATTAATATAAAAGTAATATCAGAACATTAATTAAGAAATATAATTTTTTTAAATTTAAGGAGGAATTTGTTATGGATCCAAAAGCATTTGTATCAGGAATGGCGGCTTTAGGAGCAGGAATAGCAGCATTAGCTTGTATAGGAGCAGGTATAGGAACAGGTAATGCTACAGGAAAGGCAGTAGAAGGAGTTTCAAGACAACCAGAAGCAAGTGGTAAGATTATGAGTACTCTTCTTATAGGTAGTGCTTTTTCAGAAGCAACAGCAATTTATGGATTAATAGTAGCATTAATTTTAATATCTAAGGTAGTTTAATTTTATAAGTATCTATTTACATAGGAACTTGTAAAATTAAAAGCCGAAGGGAGGCTTTTAATATATGGAAATAAGCATTCCGCAAGTCATAGCTTCAATATTAAATTTTATTATACTGCTTTTAATATTAAAACATTTTTGGTTTGATAAAATAACTGCTGTAGTTGATTCAAGACAAAATGAAATAATAACTAAAATAGAAGATGCAGATAGAAATCAAAAAATAGCATTAGATCTAAAAGAAAAAAATCAATTAGAACTAAGCAATGCAAAAAAACAAGGTAAAACTATAGTAGAAGATTATAAATCAAAAGCTGAAACAGTATATGAGGACATTGTTAAAGAAGCTCATGAAGAAGCAGATAGAATAATAGAAAGATCAAGATTAGAAGCGGAAAGACAAAAGAAAAATGCGGAAGATGAAATAAAGACAGAAGCAGTAGAACTTGCTGTATTAGTTTCTTCTAAAGCATTCGAAAAAACTATAGATGATCTTGAGCATAGAAGACTTATAAAGGATTTTATAAGTAAGGTAGGTATATAGCTATGTATGAATATTTAGATAGGAGATATGCTCTAGCTCTTTATGAAATAGCAGAACAGAACAATAAAGTAGATGAATATTTAAAAGATCTAAAAGATGTAGTAAATGTAATAACAAATAACGAAGATATTTTAAATGTACTAAAGCATCCAGAAATAAGCACTTCTAGAAAGAAGGATATATTTACTGAAATATTTAAAGATAAAGTAGACGATGAGATTTTATCATTTTTATTAGTATTAATAGATAAAGATAGAATTTTGTATTTAAGAGAAAAGCTAAAGGAAATGGAAAAAATATATCTAGAAAAGAATAACATGATTTTAGCTAATGTTAAAACTGTAATTCCACTATTAAAAGAAGAAAAAGAAGAGCTAATAAAAAAATTAGAAAATAAATATAATAAAACAATAATATTAGAAGAAGAATTAGATAAAAACATACTTGGTGGAGTATATGTAAGAGTTGGAGATGACGTTTTAGATGGTACTCTAAGTACAAAATTAAAAGACATAAAAAAAATGATGCTCAAAAGAGAATAGAGGTGAGACTATGCATATAAAGCCAGAAGAAATAACATCAATAATAAAACAACAAATAGAAAAATTTAATACTAACGTAGAGACTGTAGATTCTGGAACAATAATTCAAATTGGAGATGGAATTGCTAGAGTTTATGGATTGCAAGATTGTATGGAAGGAGAACTTATAGAGTTCCCAAATGATGTTTATGGAATGGCTCTAAACCTAGAACAAGATAATGTAGGTTGCGTTTTACTAGGGTCTGAAGAAGGTATAAAAGAAGGAAATGTAGTAAAAAGAACTGGAAAAGTAGTTGAAGTACCTGTAGGAGAAGCCTTAGTAGGAAGAGTAGTAAATTCTTTAGGGATGGCTATAGATGGGAAAGGACCAGTTTTAACTAATGAAACTAGAGCAGTTGAAGTGCAAGCACCAGGAGTTATAGATAGACAGTCTGTAAAAGAACCATTGCAAACAGGAATAAAAGCTATAGACTCCATGATACCTATAGGTAAAGGGCAAAGAGAGTTGATTATAGGGGATAGACAAACAGGAAAAACGGCTATAGCAATAGATACAATACTTAACCAAAAGGATAATGATGTAATATGTATATATGTTGCTATAGGACAAAAACAATCTACAGTAGCACATATAGTTAATGACTTAACTAAAATGGGAGCCATGGACTACACTATAGTAGTTTCCTCTACAGCATCAGATTCAGCTCCTTTACAATATTTATCTCCTTATGCTGGATGCAGCATGGGTGAATACTTTATGCATAAAGGAAAAGATGTTTTAATAGTATATGATGATTTATCTAAGCATGCGGTAGCTTATAGAACAATGTCTCTATTACTTAGAAGACCACCAGGAAGAGAAGCTTATCCAGGAGATGTATTTTATTTACATTCAAGATTGCTAGAAAGATCTGCTAGATTGTCAGAGAAGCTAGGAGGAGGTTCATTAACAGCCTTACCTATAGTAGAAACTTTAGCAGGAGATGTTACTGCATATATACCAACTAACGTTATATCAATAACGGATGGTCAAATATTCTTAGAAGCTGATTTGTTTAATGCAGGACAAAGACCAGCGGTTAACGCAGGAATATCAGTATCAAGGGTTGGTGGAAATGCTCAAATTAAGGCTATGAAACAAGTAGCTGGTACATTGAGATTAGATTTAGCACAATATAGAGAATTAGCAGCTTTCTCTCAATTCGGATCTGATTTAGATAAAGAATCAGTGAAAAGATTGGAAAAAGGTAAAAGATTGGTTGAGATATTAAAACAACCTCAATACAGACCTATGCCTGTTGAAAAAGAGATAATAATTCTTTATGCCGTAGTTAATAATCATCTTTCAGATATACCTGTAAATAAAATAAAAGCATTTGAAGAAGAATTATTTAAATATATGGATACTCATTATAGAGAAATAGAAAAAGAGATATTGGAAAAGAAACAATTAACTGATGAGCTTAAAAGCAAGCTAGATAAAGCTATTAATGATTTTAAAAATGTATTTTTATCAGAGATGTAATATCTCTGAAGGAGGTAAGATATGGCAGGCGCAGGGCTTATCGGAATAAGAAGAAGAATAAAATCTGTAACCAATATAAGAAAAATCACAAAAGCTATGGGGCTTGTGGCTACTGCTAAACTTAGAAAAGCTAGGGTTAATTTAGAAATAAATAAAAAATACTATAATAAGTATGAATTAGTATTAAAAGATATAATTAACTCTATGGAAGATAAAAATATTTATATAGATGGCAATGATAGTGATAATAAGCTATATGTTATATTTACATCTGATTCAGGTCTTTGTGGTAGCTTTAATGTAAACATAATAAACAATGTTATAGATGAAATAAAAAAAGATGGAGAGAAATCTTCGGCTATAGTGATAGGACAAAAAGGAAGAATGTATTTAAAGAAATTAGGTGTAAAAACTTTAGCAGAATACATAGAAATACCTGATGTTCCTACAGCAAAAGAAGCTAGAACTATAGCACAGAGTATAATTGAACTTTATAGCACTAAAAAAATAGGAGAAGTTTTCTTAGTATATTCAGAGTTTTATTCACCTGTTAAACAGCAGGTTTTAATTAATAAAATATTACCATTTACTAAAGAAAATAAAAATGATAATAGATATATAGAATTTAATCCTTCAATAACTCAGGTGATGGATGAAGTTTTAGAAAATTACTTAAAAGCAACGGTATTAAATTGTTTTTATAATTCAAAAGCTAGTGAAAATGGTTCTAGAATGACAGCAATGAATGGTGCGACAGATAATGCTAATGATTTGCTAGATAATTTAAATGTACAATTTAATAGATTAAGACAAAGTGCTATTACACAAGAAATATCAGAAATAGTTGGTGGTGCAGAAGCTCAAAGGTAGGAGGTGTACTATAGTGCCAAACTTAGGAAAAGTTATACAAATAATAGGACCAATTATAGATATAAAATTTGATTCGGAAAATCTTCCAGATTTATTTAATGCATTGGAAATAAATGCTGGCGATAAAAAAGTTATAGCTGAAGTTGAACAACATATAGGAGATGACACAGTTAGAGCTATAGCTATGGAAAGTACTGAAGGACTAAGAAGAGGTATGGAAGTTTTAGATACAGGAAGTCCAGTTTCAGTACCAGTAGGTAAAGAAGTTTTAGGAAGATTATTTAATGTTTTAGGAAACCCTATAGATGAAGTAGGAGAATTTACATCAAATGAAAGTTATCCTATTCATAGATCAGCTCCAAGTTTTGAAGAACAATCTGTAGAACCAGAGATATTTGAAACAGGTATAAAAGTAATAGATCTATTAGCGCCTTATCAAAAAGGTGGAAAAATAGGTTTATTTGGAGGAGCAGGAGTAGGAAAAACTGTATTAATACAAGAGTTGATAAATAATATAGCTAAAGAACATGGTGGACTATCAGTATTTACAGGTGTTGGAGAAAGAACTAGAGAAGGAAACGATCTTTACTATGAAATGAAAGAATCAGGAGTTTTGGAAAAAACAGCATTGGTATTTGGACAAATGAACGAACCACCAGGAGCTAGAATGAGGGTAGCGCTTACAGGTTTGACAATGTCAGAATACTTTAGAGACCAAGGTCAAGATGTATTGTTGTTTATAGATAATATCTTTAGATTTACTCAAGCAGGATCAGAAGTTTCAGCTCTTTTAGGAAGAATTCCAAGTGCAGTTGGATACCAACCAACTTTAGCTACTGAAATGGGAGCTCTTCAAGAGAGAATAACATCTACAAAAAATGGTTCTATAACATCTGTTCAAGCAGTATATGTTCCAGCGGATGATTTAACAGACCCAGCACCAGCGACAACATTTACTCACTTAGATGCAACAACAGTTTTATCAAGATCTATAGCAGAGCTTGGAATTTATCCAGCAGTAGACCCATTAGAGTCTTCATCCAGAATGCTAGATCCTAGAATAATAGGTGAAGAACATTATGATGTAGCTATAAAGGTTAAAAATATACTTGAAAGATATAGAGAACTTCAAGATATAATAGCTATATTAGGTATAGATGAGCTTTCAGAAGAAGATAAATTAGTAGTTGGTAGAGCAAGAAGAATACAAAGATTTTTATCTCAACCATTTACAGTAGCAGAACAATTTACAGGAATGCAGGGTAAATATGTGCCTATAAAAGAAACTGTTAAAGGTTTTAAAGAAATATTAGAGGGTAAACATGATAATATTCCAGAATCAGCTTTCTTATTCCAAGGAACCATGGAAGAGGTTTTAAAGAAAGCAGAGGAAATGGAATAGAATTATAATAGGTTAATAGAGGAGAATAATATGAAAGATAATATAGAACTTACTATATTTACTCCTGAAAAAAACATTAAAATTGGAGAGATAAAAGAAGTAATAACCGAAGGATTAGATGGCAAATTAGCGATACTTCCTAATCATGTCAATATGATTACTTATTTAAAGCCAACTATTACGACATATATAGATTTAAATGGCAATAAAAAAAATATATTTACATCTAGTGGAGTATTAAAAGTAGATGATAAAAATATATATATTATCTGTGATGCTAGTGAAAAACCAGAAGATATAGATATAAATAGAGCAGAAAATGCTAAAAAAAGAGCAGAGGAAAGATTACTAAATAAAAAAGAAATAGATGTAAAAAGAGCAGAATTAGCATTGTTTAGATCTATTGCTAGAATTAAAACTAAAGAACATTAGAGAAATTTTTATAGCTTACAAGGTATACATAACTTTAATATTAAAGTTATGTATACCTTGTAAGCTTTTTTTGTAAGTATTTTAAAAACAATTCACACTTTTTATTGAGAACTATATATTAATAATATATTAGGATTGAATATAATTAGAAATTTATGTAAATAATCTAAAGAGAAAGGGGGAGATATAAATGAAGAAAAGAATAAAATTTGGCATATTAATTATTTTATTATTTTCTATAATAGCAGTTTTATTTATACCCAAGAATTATTCTAAAGCAAAAGATAAGGATGAGTTATTTTTTGAAATAGTAGATAAAACAAATAGTAATATAGTTGAAGTAGGAAGTAATGTAACTTTTTCTGCAAAATCACAAAATGAAGAAATTGCTAAAGAAATATGTTCGTATTTAAGATTAGATAAAGATTTTAATAAAAAATACCTTAATAAAAATGGTAATTATAATATATATTTTTATAACAAAGAGATGTCAGGAAATATAAGTATAAAAGAATATAATGATGAAAATATAGTCATGATAGATTTTAAAAGTTCTACATTAAACAAGAGCTTTATAAATTTTAAAAATAATTTAAAGTCATATTTAAGCTTTAAAAATAAAAAAGACTATATTTTTCAATATTTAAAAGCAGAAAATAATAGTAAAAATTTAAAAAAATTAAATGATGATATAAATTTAATTTTAAATAAAAATGGTGCTAGGAATATAGAAACAATAAAAATAGATAATGGATATAGCACTACAGCTTATACAAAACGATATACTCCAATAAAGGTCTGTGGTAAAAAAATAGATTTTAATCATGCTGTATGTAAATATAATTCAGAAAAAACCTACTTAATATTAGGAACACCACAGATAAACCTAACATATTAGTAATATCGAAATGGAGGATAATAATGGATAAGATAGTGATTAATGGTGGAAATAAATTAAAAGGTGATGTAAACATAAGTACAGCTAAAAATTCAGTATTACCAATCATTGCAGGTAGTATATTGAGTGGAGATAAATGTGTTATAGATAACGCGCCAATGCTAGAAGATGTGTTTGTTATTGGAGAAATTTTAAAAAGTATTTCAGCTAAGGTGAATATAGATGAGGTTAACAATAGAGTTATAATAGATTCTAAACCAGTGGATAATTTAGAACCTGATAGTGATTTAGTTAAGAAAATGAGGGCATCATTTTTATTAATGGGTCCTATGATGTCTAGATTTGGAAGGTTTAAAATATCATTACCTGGAGGATGTAATATAGGTACAAGACCTATAGATTTACATTTAAAAGGATTCACTGCCCTTGGAGCAAAAGTTAATATAGGCCATGGTTATGTAGAAGCCGTGGCAGATAAATTGATAGGAAATAAAATTTATTTAGATTTTCCTTCTGTAGGGGCTACAGAAAATATAATGATGGCATCAGTTATGGCAGAAGGAGAAACTATTATAGAGAATGCAGCAGAGGAACCAGAAATAGAGGATTTAGGAAGATTTTTAAACAGTATAGGAGCAAAGGTTATAGGAGCAGGAACAGATACAGTAAGAATAATGGGTGTTAATGAATTAAAGGGAGCAACACATAGACCTATATATGATAGAATAGAAGCAGGAACTTTTATGATAGCTGCTGCTATAACTAAGAGTAAAATAAAAATAAATGGTGTTATAGAAGAACATTTAAAACCCATAATTGCAAAGTTAACAGAAATGGGTGTTGATATAAAAATAAAAGGAGAAACTGCTATAGTAGATGGAAGAAAAGTATTAAATCCAGTAGATATAAAAACTATGCCTTATCCAGGCTTTCCAACAGATATGCAAGCTCAAATGATGGCTTTATTGTCTACTATAAAAGGAACCAGTATTATTACAGAAACTATATTTGAAAATAGGTTTATGCATGTATCTGAAATGAAGAGAATGGGTGCAGATGTAAAAATAGATGGAAGAAGTGCCGTAATAGAAGGTGTAAGTAAATTAACAGGAACAGAAGTTAAAGCTACAGATTTAAGGGCAGGAGCAGCTCTTATATTATGTGCTCTAGTGGCTGAAGGCAAAACGGAAATAACTGATGTTTATCATATAGATAGAGGATACGTAAAGATAGAGGAAAAGTTAAATAAATTAGGAGCAGATATTATACGAGTAAATTAAAATTTAATAATTGTATATGATGAATAACTCATGGTGATTATTTGCTATGAGTTTTTTTATTATATTTATATGTAAACTTTTGAGTTTATTTTAAAAATTTACTTAGCATTAAAATTATAATAATTTGTGTATACATATAGGAAATAATATTAAGCTTATAACAAAATTATAATTAAGTTTTAGCTTATCTTTTAGCATAATACACCTTTATGAAAAATATAATTGTATAGAAAACTTTATTATGAAAAGAGGGAAAACATGAGAAGATTAAATAGGTATACTAATATTAATAAGTTAGTTATAACAATAATAAGTACTGTTTGTATTATGTTAATTTTAAGCTTTGTGTTATCTTTTAGTGGAAACAAAGAGCAAAAGGTTAAGAATTCCATAAATAAGATCGGGCTAGAGAAGAAAAAACAAGAAGAAAAGGTAGATATAAATAAAAAATATAAAGTGGAATCAGAGCCACAGGTTAGAGTTTATTTTGTTAATGAAAAGGTTGTAAGATCAATACCTTTAGAAGAATATGTAAAGGGTGTTGTTTCAGCGGAAATGCCAGCAGAGTTTCATATAGAAGCACTAAAGGCTCAAGCAGTAGCGGCTAGAACATATGCCTTAGCTCATATGAAAGGTTTTGGTGAAAATCAATATAATAAAAGAATAAATGCAGATGTATGTGATAGTGTTCAGTCTCAAGTTTTTATGCCTAAGGATAAAAGAATAAAATCTTGGCCAAAAGGAAAGAGAAATGAATATTGGAATAAAATAGAAGAAAGCGTTAATAGTACTAAGGGAAATGTACTTGTATATAACAATGAAATAGTTATGGCTCCATATTATTTTGCTACTAGTAATGGAAAAACAGAAAATAGCGAAAATGTGTTTAATAGTGACGTTCCTTATTTAAAAAGTGTAAAAAGTCCAGGAGAAGAGAGGGCTCCTAAATTTAAGAGCAGTAAAAAAATTACTTATGATGAATTTATAAAAATTATAAAAAAACAATATCCTAAGTGTAATATAAATAAAAAAGATATAAATAAAAAAATAATAATAAAGGATAAAACAGAAAGTGGTAGTATTAAAAAAATTAAAATAGATAATATAGAAATTAAAGGTACAGAATTTAGAAAAATTTTAGGGTTAAATTCATCTAAATTTTCCTTAGAATTTAAAGATAACTATTTTATAGTTAATTGTAATGGGTATGGACATAATGTTGGAATGAGTCAATGGGGAGCAAATAGTATGGGTAAATCAGGAGAAAAATATGATTATATACTTAAACATTATTATAAAGGAGTAGATATAGAAATTCTTAAATATAAAAATTAGTGTTAATAAATTTATGGATTGGCATTTATAATCATAAGTTTTTATATAACATAGAACTTTAAAATTTATATAAGTGTATGCCTAAGAATAGATTTAATTTTAATATAGCAAAAATAAAAAATATACATTATAAACATATTAATAAGACTTATGTGAAGTATATTTTTTTATCTTTGTGGTGTTAAAATTAAATCTATTTTATTTTGAATAATATTTTTAATTATTCAAATTGCAATTTAAGAATTTACAAGCATCAACAATTAGATATCAAATACAACAAAAGCAATGTTGAATTTTGGAGAAAAAAAGGGAAAATTTCTTAATAAAATATGTATTTTTTGCTATCTACTGGACAAACTAAAAAAAGGAGGTGTTGATATGGAAAAAAAACCATCTAATAAAAAATCAAACTTTTTTAAGAAGGAGGGGTTTTATGTAGTTTTATTCCTTTGTCTTTGCATAGTAGCTGCTATAGCAGCAATTTCAGTGAAGAGCAATTCACATGTAAAGAAAGAACCTATTGAAAATAAAGTAGTTGAAAATAAAAAAGAAAAAGATTCGGCAAAGGCTGTAGAAGGAAATTCTAAAAGTTATAATAATGCCCTTGAAGTGAAAAAAGAAGAAAACAAAGAAAATGAAAAAGAGCAAAATAAAGAAAGTGAAAAGAGCAAACAAAGTGAAAAGGAAACAGCTCAAGTTTCAAAAGCTCAAAATAATAATTTTATAAAACCAGTGGAAGGAACTTTAGCAAGAGTATATTCAGAAGATCCAGTATTTTGGAATTCAACTTCAAGTTATAGAGCTAATTTAGGATTAGATATAAAAGCTAAACTAAATTCACCTGTTTGTGTTATTGCAGATGGGAAAGTTGAAGAAATAGTCACTTCAAGCCAAGATGGTGTAAAGGTAACTGTTAATCATCAAAACGGAATAAAGAGTGTATATGCTAATTTAGATTCTAAAGTTAAAGTTACTAAAGGGCAGCAAATAAAGCAAGGTTCTTTAATAGGTAATGTAGGAAAAACTACATTAAGAGCAGCATATGAAAAATATGGAGATCACTTGCATTTTGCTATGATGAAGGGAAATAAATACATAAATCCTTCAAAATATATTAAATATTAATAAGGATGCCATTTTCCGCTTTTATGCGGAAGATGGCTAAATATAAATGAATTTAATCCTTTATACAAGCATATTTATAACTATAAAGGGATTAAGGAGGTAGCACTTTGAAAGATTACATTGAAGAAAGAGTTCTTGAAGTGGCACACTATATTATAGATTCTAAAGCTACGATAAGAAAAACAGCCAAAGTTTTTGGAGTGAGTAAAAGTACAATACACAAAGATATGACGGAAAGGTTACCTAAAATAAACCCTCAAATCGCGGAAGAAGCAAAAGAAATATTAGATTATAATAAGGCGGAGAGACATATAAGAGGTGGAAAAGCTACAAAGATGAAATATAAAGCTATTGAAGGTTAATTACATTCCTATTATAATTAGAATAGATAGTTATGAGAAAAATGTAAAGGATTCTCATAATTTATATATAACTACAATAGAGTAGGAGAGGATACGGGAATGTTTTTTAGTGTAGGAACAGATATGGGAATTGATTTAGGGACAGCTACAGTACTTGTATATATGAAGGGAAAAGGTGTAATTTTAAATGAACCTTCAGTAGTGGCGATAGACAGAAACAAAAATAGGGTTTTAGCTGTTGGACAAGAAGCTAGAGAGATGATTGGTAGAACACCAGGTAATATAGTAGCCATAAGACCTATGAGGGACGGAGTAATATCAGATTATGATATCACTGAGAAAATGTTAAAATATTTTATTGGAAAAGCTTGTGGAAAGAAAAAAATATCTGCACCAAGAGTAGTAATATGTATTCCATCAGAAGCTACAGAAGTTGAAAAAAGAGCTGTTATGGATGCGGCTAGAAATGCTGGAGCTAAGAAGGTATTTTTAATAGAAGAACCTTTAGCAGCAGCTATTGGTGCAGATTTAGATATAACTAAGGCTAGCGGAAGTATGATTATAGATATTGGAGGAGGTACTACAGATATAGCGGTTATTTCTCTTGGAGGTATAGTAGTAAGATCATCTATAAAAATAGCAGGGGACAAGTTTGATGATGCTATAATAAAATATATAAGAAAAAAACACAAGCTTATGATAGGAGAAAGAACAGCTGAAGACTTAAAGATAAAAATAGGTTCTGCTTTCTCAAAAGGCGGGGATACATCAATGGATATAAGGGGAAGAGATTTAGTTACAGGATTACCCAAAAACTTAACTGTAACCTCAGATGAAATGAGAGAAGCCTTACAGGATACTGTAAATTCAATAGCAGAACTTACTCATTCAGTATTAGAAAAGACACCACCTGAATTATCAGCTGATATAGCAGATAAAGGTATAATAATGACAGGTGGAGGTGCACTGCTTACTGGTCTTAGTGATTTAATAGAAAATGTTAATAAAGTACCCGTACATATAGCAGAAAACCCCATTTCTTGTGTTGCAGAGGGAACAGGAAAAATGCTAGAGTACTTGGATAAGATGGGAATATCAGAATCCGGTGATGGATTAAATTTAGTATAATAAGTTTAAATAACTACATATAAAAATAAAGCTCTTGATTAGTAATCATGAGCTTTATTTTTTATATTAATGCAGAATAATTAATAAACTATACCTAATTACAATGATATTTTTTAAATATCTAATATATAACAACAGTGTAAAACTGAATGGGCAATAACTTTAGCTATATTTAATATTAAGCTTAATCTAGTGTTAGCAGAAGTAAATATATCACAGTTTTCATTTGAATCTACAATACCAACAATTGAACAATCTCCTACTTTAGGAAGTGTTTTCCCAACACCTTTTCCAGGTTGTATGGGAAAGTTTCTTACTTGGATTTGACCTATATTATTCTTGTCACCAAGGCAGGCATCTATACCTATTATAGAACTATTAGGGTAGGAGTTTTTAATATTTTTTATAGTTTCCTCTATATTTAAAGCGTGTATAGGTTCATCTAAAGTTCCATATAATTTTAAAGGTATATTTTTATATTTTAATATAGTTCCAACTAAAGGACCAAGGCAATCCCCTATACATCTATCTGTACCTATGCATATTATTATAGTATCTTTATTTAAATAATTTTTAAGAGAATTTGCTATTTTATAATAAGATAATGATTCCATATAATGAGTTTTTTCTATATTCAAAACACACCCCTCCTTATATTAATATATATGAATATAAGGAGCTAAATATTATTCGATTTTATCTTTGTCCCATAGGTTTATTTGATTGGTATTGTTTAAGCATCCAAGTAGTCTGTCTTTAACTTTAGGAATATCTTTTTCTAAAGTATAGGTAAGTTCTTTCATATATTGCCTTTTAGTATTACCATTAGCAGGACAAGGATTTTTAATTATAGGTAAATTATATCTTTTAACCATACTTTTAATTGCTAGTTCATCTATATATATCATAGGTCTAATTATTGTTATATCAGCTTTATTTAAATAGGTTCTAGGGGAAAAACAACTTACTCTTCCTTCGTATAGCATAGACATTAATAAAGTTTCTATAGCATCATTTTTATGATGACCCAAGGCTATTTTGTTACATCCTAGTTTTTTAGAATAATTGTTTAAAGCTCCTCTTCTTAAATTAGCACATAAAGAACAAGGATTTTTTTCTTTTCTTACATCAAAAACTATTTCTTTTATGGGAGTCTTATATATGTATAGTGGAACATTTATATTAGAGCATACACTTTCAAGAGGAGAAAAATCTGCTCCTGTCATCGTATCTAATGTTATAGCTATTAAATCAAATTTTTCAGGAGAAAAACTTTGATATTTTTTTAGTAGATGAAGTAAAGCTATACTATCTTTTCCCCCAGATAAACCAACAGCTATTTTATCTCCATTTTGTATTAGATTAAAATCTCCCATTGCTCTTCTAAGCTTTCCTAATAATTTTTGCATGATATTCCTCCCTAATATATGTATAAATT
>OGSC01000342.1_pt1 | contig 26889 bp, 22 predicted proteins | sample 1573751 | NCBI WGS metagenome assembly OGSC01 (sample SAMN03295840, study PRJEB24534) | human gut metagenome | isolation source: fecal sample 8 from infant 5 | host: Homo sapiens | place: USA: Pittsburgh, PA | collected 2014-07
TATATATAGTGTAAGTATAAAATTTTGTTACAAGGGGGCTATAATACTTAGCACAGGATATATGAGTAGGAGTTGATTTTGTGAAATTTAATTTGATAGATAAAGAAAATTGGAGTAGAAAACCTTATTTTGATTACTATATGAATAATATTAAATGTACTTATAGCATGACTGCTAATATTGAAATTACAGATTTACTTATGCAAGTAAAAAGAAATAATATAAAATTATATCCTATCCTAATTTATATGACCTCAAAAATAGTAAACAACCATGAAGAATTGCGCACTTCCTTTGATGAAGAGGGAAACTTAGGGTATTGGGAAAGTATGAGTCCTTCCTTTACTATATTTCATAAGGATGATGAGACCTTTAGCAATATTTGGACGGAGTATTCTGATGACTTTAAAACATTTTATAATAATTGTCTTCAGGATATAGAAAAATACAGTAATGTAAAAAAGCTTTTCGCAAAAGAAAATCAGCCTAAAAATACATTTCCTGTTTCTTGTGTTCCTTGGTTTAGTTTTACAGGAGCTAATCTTAATGTTTATTCGGATGAAGAATATCCATATCTTTTGCCTATAATCACTTATGGTAAATATTTTGCACAGAGTGCTAAAGCCTTAATACCTATTTCTTTGCAGATGCATCATGCAGTTTGTGATGGCTATCATGTAACTAGATTTTTAAATCAATTGCAAGCTATGGCACATAATTTTAAAGAGTGGCTAATAATTAAATAAGCAGAAAAACAAGGGAATAGCTCATGAAAATTTATTATAGACTAAAGATGAAGTTGTTTCAAAATAGCTTTAATTTTAAAACCGTAAATATAAATAATACATTCATAAAGCAATTCATTTTGCTAAGCAGTTCTAAATTTGACTCCATTAAAAATTTTTTACCCAATAGAGGCGCCTTCCTTGGCTTCACCACTGGCTCCTCACGTCCTGTGAGGAATTACAAAAATTTTTAATTCCGTCAAATTAAGAACTACTAAAGCTCATTTATATGTTTATTACATGTATTATTTATATTTACTATATTAAAATTAAAGCTATTTTTATTTTGAGATACCCTTATATAATTTTAAAAGCACTATGGATTAATAATTTTTAGACGATAGGGCTTTTTTTATAGATTTAGTTATTAAATAGGCGATTATTCCACAAGTTAAATAAATTAAGTTATAAATAAAGGCGGATTCATTCATATAAACAAACATTAATATTATAAAATCTAATATGGACACTCCAAGAGATAAAAATATGTTTGTATGGCTTATAGCACATAGTATTCCTTGTATTATAAATAATATAGGAAATAAAAGAATTAATGAAATAATAAATATACCTTTAAAATCTATACCATTGAAATTAAGCATATTTTGAAATGAAATTATGGTTATTATGGTCATAAGCAATGCAGGAAATGTTATAGTAATTATTTTTCTCTTTTCCATTATACTAAATCCTTTCTCTGAAATATATATAATCTCACTAGAGTATATCTTATATATGTCAATTATATCATTAAGTCCTATACATGTATTTAATTAAATGAATATCATAGCGAAATATATAAACAGAGTTCTTGGCTTCAGAGGGAGTTTTTACTCCCTCTGAAGCTTAGAAATCGTTATCCAGGGACGTATCCGCTCTTTACTGCCACTTTGAAGAAGATGGGAGCATTAGAGCGGGTAGTCATCGGATAAAATTTTTAATAGTGTATGGGTTCACTTTAGTTTATAGAATAAGTGAAATATAATTCTATTTAGATATGTTTAAGTAGGAGGATTTGATTTTATGAAGGTACCATATGTTATGACACCAGGCCCTACTATGGTAAGAGAAAATGTTAGAATGGCAAGGGCTATGGAAACAACAAACCCAGATTTAGATTTACAATTTTATGATTATTATAAAGAAACCTGTGAAAAAATAGGCGAATTTTTAAAAACTAAAAATGAAATAAGAATATTAAGTGGAGAAGGTATATTAGGACTGGAAGCAGCTTGTGCTTCATTAACAGAAAAAGGTGACAGAATTCTTGTAATTGACAATGGAATTTTTGGCGAAGGTTTTGCAGATTTTGTAGAAATCTATGGAGGAGAAGTAGTATTTTTTAAAGGAGATAGAAGAAGGAATATAGATATAGAAAAGTTGAAAGAATTTCTAGATAAGGATAGTAACTTTAAATATGCTACTGTTGTACACTGTGATACTCCCTCAGGCGTTATTAATAATATATCAAAGATATGTACAATACTTAAAGAAAAAGGCATAATAACTGTAGTGGATTCTGTATCTGCCATGGGTGGACAGGAACTAAAGGTGGATGAATGGGAAATAGATATGGTCCTTGGAGGATCTCAAAAGTGTATGTCAGCCCCGCCAGGACTTTCATTCCTTAGTATAAGTAAAGATGCTTTTAAAGTTATGGAAGAAAGAAAAACACCTATAGCATCTTATTATTGTAATCTGCTTGTATGGAAGGATTATTATAAAAATAAATGGTTTCCATATACTCCACCGATAAGTGATATAGTTGGACTAAGGGCAGCGGTAGATAATATTTTAGAGGACAAAGATATTGTATCAAGACACAATAATATAGCAAAGGCTTGTAGAGAGGTTATAGTAGAAAGTGGGCTTAAGCTCTATTTAAAGCAAGGTTATTCCAATACTGTTACTGTTATAGAACTACCTAAAAAAGTAGAGGATAAAGTTTTAAGAACATATATGCAGGATAAATATAATGTAATCATAGCAGGTTCCTTTGGGTATCTTCAAGGTAAGGTTATAAGAATAGGCCATATGGGTGAAAATGCTAATATAGATAAGATGGCCTATACACTATTTGCACTTCAAAACAGCTTAGAGTATTTAGGGTATAAACTAAAAGGGAGCCTTACAGAGGCATTTTTGCAGAAAGTCATGGAGTAGGAATTATAGAAATATAATTAAATATTTTTCACATCAATTAATAGAAAATTATTATTTTTACTCTTATATTAATCATAATTCATTTTGTATAGGGCTTGAAAAAGCCAAAGATAAACAAATAAAAGCGCGTATCTCAAAATAAATTTAATTTTAATATAAAAAAACACCTAATAAACATAGAAATAAGTTTGTTAGGTGTTTTTTATTTCCTAGAGATAAAATTAAATCTATTTTTACATACCCTTTTTGGTCTCTTGAATAAATTTGCACTTGACATGCATAAATATCCATTGTATAATTTTAAAAATTAACATATACAAACCAAAACAGGATAGATATATACATATAATTTTAGGGAAGTGGGGGTGTTTATTTGGATGAATGTAATCTAAAGTATGGGGATGGATATAAAAATATACTATTTAAACCTAGTCATAATGTGGACATTCTAGACAAAAATTTCTTATCACAAAAAAAAGAAGAGGAAGTTATAAAAAGGGCTCTTTTAAATCCTATAGCATCTAGAAAAATAAATGAAATTGTTATTCCAGAAGATAAGCTTTGCATTGTGATATCTGATGTAACAAGACTATGGCAAAAACCTAGAGTTTTTTTACCTATACTTATTGAAGAAATAAAAAAAAGTGGTATAAAAGATGAAAATATAATTTTCTTATGTGCTTTAGGTTCCCATAGAAAACAAAGTAAAGAGGAACATATAAAGATTTTAGGGGAGAACTTATATAAAAGATTTAAAATTATAGATCATTATTCTAAAACTAAAGATGAAATGGTGTATATAGGTGAAACCTCTTTTAAAACTCCGGTAGTTGTTAATAAGCTAGTAAAGGAATGTACCAAAGTAATTATTACAGGAGGTATAACCTTTCATGATATGGCAGGATTCGGAGGGGGAAGAAAATCTATTTTACCTGGTGTAAGTTCCTACGAAACCATAATGGCAAATCATGCATTAGTTTTAAACCCTGATAAAAATGGCATAAATCCTAATTGTAGCTGTGGAAATTTAGAAAATAATCCTATGCATTTAGATATGATGGAGGCCTGTGATATGATAAAGCCTTCATTTTTGTTAAATGTAATAATGGATTCTAAGAGTAATATTACTGAAGCTGTTGCTGGAAATTATGCAAAAGCCTTTGAAAGAGGCTGTGAACTTTTGCAAGAAAACAATGGTTTAAAAATTAAAGAGCTAAAGGATACAGTAATCGTTTCTGCTGGCGGATTTCCAAAGGACATTAACCTGTATCAATCATCTAAAGCATTAAGTAATGCAAAGGAAGCAGTTAAAAAAGGTGGGAAAATAATTCTTTTTACACAATGCATAGAGGGTATAGGAAATAAAGAAGTAGAAGAAATCATAAATAACTTTAATAACAATGAAGAAAGAGAGCAGGAATTAAGAAGAAAGTTTACTGTTTCAAAGTTTGCAGCTTACCTAATATGCAGTATTGCAAAGGAATATGAGCTTATTCTTATATCTGATATAAAAGAAGAACTAGTTAGTAAAGCAGGTATTAGGGTATTTAGAGATGAGAGTATGATAGATGAAATTTTAAAGGAAAATGAAGAAATATATGTGATGCCAGATGGTAGTAGCTTATTACCTATATATTCTAATAGGCAAAAATAGTTGAAAGAATTTATAGAAATATGAATCATAATAAAAAATCTATATGCATAATTATACAAAAAATAATAAATAAGGAGTGAATAGAAATGAGTAAAAAAATATTAGGTAAATTAGGGGCAATTATAATTTCATTAACTATGGTAATATCATTGGTTGCCTGTGGAAAGAACACTGCAAGTAATGAAGGAAAATCAAAGGTAGATAAAATAAAAGAAAGTGGTAAATTAGTTATTGGTACCTGTGCAGACTATCCACCTTATGAGTTTCATAAAACTATAAATGGAAAAGATGAAATAGTAGGATTTGATATTACAATAGCAAAGGAAATAGCAAAGGATCTAGGCGTAAAATTAGAGATTAAAGATATGAAGTTTGATGGATTATTAGCAGCCCTACAATCAGGAAATGTTGATATGGTTATCGCGGGAATGAATCCAACAGAGGATAGAAAAAAGAGTGTGGATTTTTCAAAGGTATATTACCAAGCGATACAAAGCGTAGTGGTTAGAGCAGAGGATAAAGATAAATTTAAATCCATAGAGGAGTTTAAAGGTAAGAAAATTGGAGTACAAAAGGGTACAACTCAAGAGGAAGTTGCAAAGAAAGAAATGACAAATTCAGAAATTAAATCTTTAGGTAAAGTTACTGATTTAGTATTAGAATTACAGAACAAAAAAGTTGATGGTTTAGTACTTGAAAACCCAGTAGCAGTTTCTTATGCTAAAAATGGTAAAAATTTAGCAGTTTCAAATGTTAAATTTGAAAATAAAGATAAGGGTGCATCTGTGGCTGTTAAAAAAGGCAATAAGGAATTAGTAGATGCTATAGATAAAACTTTAGATAAACTTATTAAAGAAAAGAGCATTGACAAATTTGTTACAGATGCAAATGAACAAGTAGAATAATATACACAAAACATAAAAGATAATGAATTATCATTATCTTTTATGATTTTATTATAAGGGGGGAGTAATTTGGATTTTTCATTTTTAAGTAAATATTATTCATTTTTCACAAATGGTGCAAAGTACACTATCATATTAGCATTTTTCACTGTAGTAATAGGAACTATTTTAGGGTTATTATTATCCTTAATGAAATTATCTAAAAATAAAATATTAAAATATATAGCCGTATCTTATATTGAATTTATAAGGGGAACTCCGGTTTTAGTGCAATTATATATAATATATTATGGATTGCCAACTATAGGTATAAACTTTCCAGAGGTACCTATTTTGGGAAGTAACTTTCCAGACTTTTTCGCTGGGATATTAGCATTATCTATTAATAGTGGAGCTTATGTGGCAGAAATAATAAGAGCTGGAATCCAAGCAGTAGATAAGGGACAAATGGAAGCTGCAAGAAGTTTAGGAATGTCAGAATCTATGGCAATGAAAAATGTTATAATACCTCAAGCCTTTAAAAACATTTTACCAGCCTTAGGAAATGAGTTTATTACAATAATTAAAGAGTCATCTATAGTATCTATAATAGGAATACATGAACTTATGTATAATGCAGATACTGTTAGAGGAAATATTTTTAGACCTTTTGAACCTTTGCTTGTAGCTGCAGTAATGTATTTTATATTGACATTTACATTATCAAAATTACTTGGAGTAGCTGAAAGGAGGATGAGAGTAAGTGATAGAAATTAAGAATTTAAATAAAAGTTTTGGTAAGAATCATATATTAAGGGGGATAAACACTCATATAGATAAGGGGCAAGTTGTGGTAGTTATAGGACCCAGTGGTTCGGGGAAAAGTACCTTTTTAAGATGTTTAAATTTACTTGAGTGCCCGGAAGAGGGAGCTATTATATTTGAAGATGAAGATATTACAAGTAAAAAAACAAATATTAATAAGGTAAGAGAAAAAATGGGTATGGTTTTTCAGCAATTTAATCTTTTTCCACATAAGACTGTTTTGGAAAACATAACTATATCTCCAATAAAGGTAAAAAAACTTTCACAGGAAAAGGCTAATGAAATTGCTATGAAACTTCTAAAAAAAATAGGACTAGAGGATAAGGCAAGTTTTTATCCTTCTCAGCTTTCTGGTGGACAAAAACAGAGAATAGCCATAGCAAGAGCCTTAGCTATGGAACCGGATGTGATGCTTTTTGATGAACCTACTTCAGCCTTAGATCCAGAAATGGTAGGGGAAGTTTTAAATGTAATGAAAGATTTGGCTCTAGAGGGTATGACTATGGTGGTAGTTACTCATGAAATGGGTTTTGCAAAGGAAGTTGGAGATAGGGTCATGTTTATGGATGAAGGGAAAATACTAGAAGAAGGTACACCTGAGGATATATTTAATAATGCTAAAAATTCAAGGACAAAGGACTTTCTAAGTAAAATAATTTAGTTTAGTAAAGGGGTATGTTATGAAGAATAAATTTTTAGCTCATAAGTATAAAGAAAATGAAAATAATTTAATGTCAGAAACCGCTAATCTAAAAAAGAAGTTTGAAGATATAATTGATTTAAGCTTAGGAGATCCAGATATAATAACGGATAGATCTATTATACAGACTGCTTTTAAGGATACAAAAAAGGGATATACTAGATATTCAGATCCAACAGGGGATAAAGAATTAATAGAGGGAATTATTAATTTTTATAAAAAAGATCGTAATATAACTTTTAAAGAAAATGAAATTATGGCAGTGGTAGGAGCTTGCCATGGTATGTATTTAGCTCTGCAATCCATTATAAACCCTGGTGAGGAAGTAATAGTCCATTCTCCTTATTTTACTCCATACAAGGAACAAATAGAGATGGTAGGTGGTAAATTTATTGAATTTGAAACCTTAGAGGAAGATGAGTTTAATATAAACCCTAAAAAATTAGAAGAATTAATAAATAGCAAAACAAAAGCTATAGTATTAAATTCCCCTAATAATCCTACAGGTGCATTTTTTTCTAAGAAATTGTTAAAGGAAATAGGTAAAATAGCCATAGAAAATGATTTGGTTATAATATCCGATGAAGTTTATGATGGATTTACTTATTATGAGGATTTTTGCTCCATAGCTTCCTTAGATGGGATGAAGGAGAGAACCATAACTTTAGGTAGTTTTTCAAAGGATTTCTGTATGACTGGGTGGAGAATTGGTTATGTAGCTGCTCCAGATTATATAATTAATACTATGAAAAATATTAATGAAGGTATATGTTTTTCTGCTCCTACAATTTCTCAAAGAGCTGCCATATATGCTTTAAAAAATAGGGATAATATTGTAGATAAAATAAAAAAAGAATTTAAAGAAAGAATGGAATATGCCTATAATAGGATAGAATCCATACCAAAACTAAGTGCTTTTAAACCTAAAGCAGGCATATATATATTTGTAAATATAAAGGAAACAGGTAAAAGCTCTGAAGAATTTTGTGATGATTTATTAAATAAAGCTCATATAGTAGCAATACCAGGAAAGGCCTTTGGTAAGTATGGAGAAGGATACATAAGGATTGCTTGTACAGTAGGTTTAGAAGAATTAGAGCAAGCTTTTGATAGAATTGAAAAAATACTTTAAACAGATTTCCTAAGCTTCAGAGGGAATATTTACTCTAACTAAAGCTTAGGAAATGGTTATCCTATGACTACCCGGTCTTTACTCCCACTTTGAAGAAAAGCAGAGAGTCCAAATCTTTGATTTGGTACGAATCGCTTTCACAGAGTGCGATGGGAGTATTAGAGCGGGTAGTCATCGGATAAATAAAAAAGACATCCAAGGATGAAGTGACCCTAAATATTAGATAAAAATCTAATATTTTAAGGTGCACTTCAAAAGGGGGTGTCTTTTTCGTTGTAAAGAAGATTATAAACTTATTATGTTGGCTAAAGGTATTTTAAATCTACTAAATTTAAGCTTAATAAAAAAAGATTATTTATAAAATTTTTAAATTTGTGCTTTTAAGTTTTATTGATTTATTTTCAATAGTGCAATGTTAAGCTGTAATTTTTTATATTAATTATATAAAGTTTTAAGATATCTTATCTCCAAAATTTGTTCCAATTATTCCAAGTATAATCATAAATGAACCAATTATATGAAAGTATTGTAATTTTTCTCCCAGAAATACTACTCCTGCCATCATAGTTATTAAGGTGGAGAGATTATTAAATACACTTATCTTAGAAGCTTCTATTTTAGATAGGGAGTAGTTTAATAAAAAGGATGTAACAAGAGAAGATAATATTCCTAAATAAAATATTGAAACTATAAATAATGGATTGGTAAAAGGTTTAAAATAAAGATTAAGAGTACCATTTAAGCTATGATTAATAATAGACACAATATTAAAAAACACAAATCCTATACAAATTACTGTATAAGTTAGGGAGATAGGTTTATATTGTCCTGACATTTTTCTTGCTAGTACGTTATTACCAGAAGAGGAAAGGGCAGATAATAGAATAAGCACTATACCTATAAACACATTACTTTTTAAATTTATTCCCTTCATAAAAAATATATACACTACTCCTGCTACAGATAATAGAATCGATACTTTCTGTAATATGCTAGGACGCTCCTTTAAAAATATTATTGAAAATATCATTGTAAAAATGGGGATAGTTGCTTGAATAATTCCTGCTTCAGAAGAAGCAATATAAACTAGTCCAAAAATCTGAAAACCAAAGAACATGATTGGATAAAATAATGATAGAGGCAGAATAGAAAGAATATCTTTTTTAGTTATATCTAATTTTATCCATCCTAATAAAACAGATACAAAAGCAAATATAAAGGATACAGTAAAACGGTGAGCTAGTGTATCCAAAGGATCTGCAAAAGTTAAGCTTATTTTTGAAAATAAAAATGAGAAACCTATTATAATAGAATATAAAATAGCGGAAACATAGGCCTTTTTTTTATTTGAAAATTTCATGGTATACATTCCTCCTAAGTTCATATTTTTCTATAAGTTTTAAACTTTACTCTAGAGTATAATTATATGTTAGTATATTACTGGCTGTGGTACAATAAGAATAAAAGCTATCTATACCGGTACAGATTTTATATAGAGGTGGGAGTATATGTATAAATATTTAGAAATATTAAATCATGTTGAGAGCTTAATTCAAGAGGGAGAGTATAAAGATGGGGATAAGCTACCCTCTATTCGTGATTTTACTAAGATATATTCCTGCAATAAAAGTACTATTATAAAAGCTTTAGAGGAGTTAGAGAGACAGCATAGGGTCTATTCCATACCTAAGAGTGGTCATTATGTTGTAAAGAGAAAAAATACTACTAATGGTGGTAAAGAATTATTATTAGATTTTGCATCTTCTGCTCCAGATCCACAGGTTTTTCCCTATTTAGATTTTCAGCATTGTATTAATGAAGCCATTGATATATATAAGAATGAATTATTTATTTATGGAACGCCTAAAGGATTACCTTCTTTAATTGATGTAATACAAAAACATTTGGCCAATTATCAGGTTTTTGCTAATAAAGATAATATTTTTATTACCTCTGGAGTTCAGCAAGCTTTAGCTATACTAACTACACTAACTTTTCCAAATAAAAAGGAAACTATTTTAATAGAACAACCTAGTTATCATTTATTTATAGATTATTTAGAAACTCATAATGTTCCTGTACTAGGTATTAAAAGGACGGATAAAGGTATTGATTTAAATGAACTTGAGAGATTATTTAAAAGGGAAAGTATTAAGTTCTTCTATACTATGCCTAGGTTTCATAATCCTTTAGGTACTTCTTATTCTCAAAGGGAAAAGAAATCTATTGTAAAGCTAGCTCAAAAATATGATGTATTTATTGTGGAAGATGACTATTTAGCAGATTTAGAAGAAGATCCAAAGGCTGATCCTTTATATGCCTATGATGATTTTTCTCATGTTATTTATTTAAAGAGTTATTCAAAAATTATATTTCCTGGACTTAGAATAGGAGTTGCGGTTATTCCTAATACCATTTTAGAGGGCTTTGGAAAATATAAAAGACTTATAGATGTAGATAGTTCTATGCTCTCTCAAGGAGCCTTAGAAATTTATATTAAAAGTAGTATGTTTCAGCGCCACAAACAAAAGATTAAAGCTTCTTATTCCTTAAGAAGTAAATACTTAGCTTCAATTTTACGAAAACAATATGAAATTTATAGTGATGTTTTTCAGTATAAATCTATTAAAAATCCATGTATTCATACATATATAACTTTAGATGAAAAAATAAATAGAGAAAGACTTATAGATAGATTGAAAGATAAATCTATTATTGTGGCTACAGAGAGAGGACACTATTTAAGCATATTTCCAAGTGAAAAGATTCTTAAATTAAATGCTACAAATGTAAGAGAAGATTATATTGAGAAAGGAATTTTGGATATAATTCAGGAACTTATAAAAATTTCTTAAATACTCTTATAAAATTAAGTCCATAAGTTATGAGGTCTATATTTATTACTATTATAGAGATAAAATAAAATGCATCTTTAGTAAAATATTTGATTATGAAATTTTAATATTATGATTTCCATAAATGTAGTTACAAAGATATAGTGTAAATAGAAGCCCATCTACTATAATAATGTATTCATAATAGCTTTATGTTTTATATTTAAACAATAGGAACTGCTAAAGCAGTTCCTATTAGTTATATGTTTTATATGTTTATTTACCTGGATTTATAAACATTTGAGTCCAATAGGATGTTCCATTAGAACTCTTAGCTAATCCAACACCTATTTCAGTGAAAGATTTGCTTAATATGTTAGCTCTATGTCCTGGTGAATTCATCCATCCATCTACAACTGCTTTAGCTGTAGGGTATCCAGAAGCTATGTTTTCACCTGCTGCAGAGTATTTTATCCCGAATTTTTTCATCATATCAAATGGTGATCCATAAGTTGGTGATGTATGTGAAAAATAGTTTTTATCAATCATATCTTGAGATTTAAGTCTTGCTACATTTGAAAGCTCTGCATTAGCTTTAAGTGCTGGTAAACCAGCCTTTGCTCTTTCTGCATTAACAAGAGTAACTACTTCTTTTTCTAATGCTGCTACACTTGAATCAGGTTTAGTTGCACTAGGTTTAGTAGCTGTAGTAGTTGGTTTAGATTGAGAAGTTGTGTTTGCAGTATTATTTGTATTACTGCTAGTTGGTTTAGATTGAGAAGTTGTGTCCGCAGTATTATTTGTATTACTGCTAGTTGGTTTAGATTGAGAAACTGTGTTCACATTATTATTTGTATTATTTTTTGTGTTTTTGCAGTCAGTATTACCCTTATAAGTCTTTATTACTTTTATGCCGTAGTTAGACTGAGTTTGTGCACAATTAGTAGTAATTTTGCTCAAATTTACTGGGTATTTAGATGCAGCAGATACTAATTGTATATTAGACATTGCTATAAATGCAGTAAGCACTGAAGTAGCCATAAGTTTTCTTATGGAAGATTTATTCATTGTAACACCTACCTTAAAATATTTTTTTAAAGATTCACATTTTAAATTTATTTAAAATTTTTGTGAAAATTTATATTTCACATTATACGTTACATATAGGGGCATGTCCAAGGTAATGTTGTGGAAAAACATCAAACTTATTCCATTTACTATTTCATCACTTTAAGCTTTTAGGGTGTTGATTTAGAATATAATGAGTGTAAAAACTAAGTGCTTTTACATATAAAAATAAGCTGTCTTTTTTATTTCAAAAGAGGGATGGTTTATGAAAATATATTATAAAGATAATAAATTTTCATGAATCGTCCCCTTATATAAAGAGTAAAAATAAAGAGTATCTCACTTTAAAGTGAGATACTCCTATTTTACATTTAATTGTTTAAATTTCAAAAGATTTTATTTTAAAAGATTTATTATAAGATCATTAATCCTCTTTAGAATTTGTTAAAACTCTTCTAGGGATTTTTAATTTAATTTCTTTTTCTATGGTATCTAAAGTAGCTTCATCTTTTGGTGCTACAAATAGGAATGTATATCCTTTTTCACCAGCTCTTCCAGTTCTGCCTATACGGTGTATATAGCTTTCAGCATTTTCTGGAATATCATAGTTAAAAACATGAGTAACTCCAGTAATATCAAGTCCTCTAGCCGCTACATCTGTAGCTATTAAATATTGAATTTCTAGATTTTTAAAGGAACGCATTATTCTTTCACGTTTTGGTTGAGTTATACTACCATGAAGTTTTTCACAGTTATAACCCTTTTTATAAAGGTCTTCCTCAAGATTATCAACTCTTCTTTTGGTTCTACAAAATATAATAGCCATAAATGGATTTTCTTCATCTAAAATTTTACACAAGTCCTCTTGTTTTCTTCGGTCAGTGGTTTCTATTAAAACTTGTTTGATATTTTTAAGGGTTACTTCTTCTTTTTCTATTATTACTAGTTTTGGGTCACGCATGTTTTTATAGGCTAGTTTTTTAACTTCAGAATTCATTGTTGCCGAAAAACATAGAGTCTGACGCTTTCTTGGTGTATTATCTATGATAGATCGAACTTCATTTTTAAATCCCATAAGTAACATTTCATCAGCTTCATCTAATACTAATGTTTTTAGATCTTTAAAATTCAGTGTGTTTCTGTTAAGGTGATCTAAAAGTCTACCGGGAGTTGCAATTACCAAATGTATATTATTTTTAAGTTTTTTTATTTGAGATCCTATATCTTTACCACCATAGGCAGCTAAAATATTCAAATCTTTGGCTTTTTTTAACTTCATAGCTTCCTCAGTTATTTGTATAGCAAGTTCCCTTGTAGGGGTTATTATTAAACCTTGAATTGCATTTATATCAGGAGATATATTTTCAAACATTGGAAGTAAAAATGCAAGGGTTTTTCCAGTTCCAGTTTGCGCTTCAGCTATAACATCATTACCGTTTTTTATTAACATAATGCTTTCTTCTTGAATTGGTGTTGGCTCAATGATTCTTTGATTTTTAAGAACATCTATTATACTATCACTAAGACCTAGTTCTTCAAATTTTATCATAATAATTTACCTTTCAATTTTCAAATATATTTTTAGCTTTTTATAAGTTAAATCAGCTAAGTATAACACATTTTTAATATAATAAAAAGAAACATGGGAGAAATCAGCTTAAGTCACTGTTATTCTAATTGATGGTTTATAAAATTTTATTATAAAAATAGCAAATTTTAATGAAGCGTCTCCTTATATTATGGTTAAATGTGATGGGGAATATTTATCATTAAAGTTATGGTAATATTATATAAAGCTTAAATTTAAGATAAGTATTTCATAATAGGACATAATTATAGAAAAAATTTTATTAAAAACAAATAAAAATAAAATATGTCTTCAATTGAAAATTTATAAAGATTAATGATAAAATTAGGTATCAAAAGGATATAGAAAACAAAGAGAGGAGGAGTTACGTTAAAACGAAAGCATTATATTTCTGTGCAAAATAATTTTAAAAGTTTTACGTAACGAATATAAGTGTCTTTAAATAGTATAAAGGGCTCTGTTCAAGAGGTGGCGGAAGCTATAGCCGCAGTTCTTAAGGTGGATGTTACTATAATTGATAAAAATTTTAATAGAATTGCCGCCACCGGTAAGTATAAAAAATTTATAGGAAATAAAATACCAGGAAAATGTTTGTTTGAATTAGTTATAAAAGAGAAAAAAACCAATCATATAAAAAGATATTTAAAAGATAATGAAAAGAAGATAAATCCATCTGTATGTGAAAGCTGTGAGGCGAAGGAGAGATGTACAGAATATGCAACCATAGGTTACCCTATAATTATGGAGAATGAAGTAATAGGAGTAATTGGTATAAATATTTTTAATGAAAAGCAACTTAATATAATATCTGAAGAATTTGATTCTATGATAACATTTTTAAATAGATTAAGTACATTACTTGTAGGAAATATTATTTATTATGATACTATAAAAAAATTACAAATTCAGACTGAAGAAACCAATCATATAATAGATAGTTTAAGCCACGGTATAATGTGTGTAGATAACAATGGAATTTTAAAATATATTAATCATAAGGGAAAAAAACTATTAGATATTAAAGAGAAGTCATTAGTAAACACTAATATTAAAGATACAATATCAAACTTTAATATTAAACTTTTAAGTAAAGAATATAAGGGTAAAAGAATAAGTATCCATGGTAAAAATGAAAGTTTTTTAATTAAAAGTAGTCCCATTATATTCAAAGGTGAAAGGGTAAGTAATATTATAGAATTTAATAAAAAAATTGATGAAGTTCAAGCTGCCTATAAGCTTTTTGCTAGTAGTAAAATTATAAAATTTGAAGATATAATGGGTAGTAGTAATAATATAAAAAATGTAAAGCTGATTGCTAAAAATATTGCTAGAACTGATTCAACTGTGTTATTAAGAGGAGAAAGTGGTACAGGAAAAGAACTTTTTGCAAGAGCTATACATTTTGAAAGCCAAAGGTGTGATGCTCCTTTTATAGCTGTTAATTGTGCTTCTATTCCAGATAATTTATTAGAAAGTGAATTTTTTGGATATGAAGGAGGGGCTTTTTCGGGGGCAAAAAGGGAAGGTCAAATGGGGAAATTTGAACTTGCCAATGGAGGAACTATATTTTTAGATGAAATAGGGGATTTACCTTTGCATCTTCAACCTAAAATATTAAGAGTACTTCAAGAACAAAGTTTTACTAAAATTGGTGGTAAAGAAGAAATATGTGTAGATGTTAGAATAATAGCAGCTACCAATAGAGAACTTGAAACTATGGTTAAACATGGACAATTTAGACAGGATTTATATTATAGATTAAATGTAATACCTATATATTTACCTAGTCTTAAAGATAGAGGGGAAGATATAATATTACTTAGTGAATATCTTATGGATAAATTTTGCGAAAGATCTAATCTAAAGATTAAACAGCTTTCAAAGGAAGTAAAGGATAGTTTTAAAAAGTATTCTTGGGCTGGAAACATAAGAGAACTAGAAAATGTAATAGAATATATAGTAAATACCACAAAGGAAAATATAATATATAATGAACATTTACCAAAATCCTTTAAAATATCTAAAGAAGATGAAAAAAGTAATAAAAGTTTACAGGATAGACTTTATGAGTATGAAAAAAATTTATTAATATCAATGATGGAGGAATATGGTGAAGATGGAAAAGGGAAAGAGAGAATTGCAAAAGAACTAGAGATTAATTTATCCACCCTTTACAGAAAATTAAATAAATATAATTTGCAAAAGTGAGAATATTTTTGCAAGAATGCAAAAAAACTTTAATATCAATATATAATGCCTTGAAATTTATAATTAATAACAGGATTATTTGCAATGATGCAAAAATATAGACTAAAATAATCTGTATATTAAGTAAATAAAAAATAATTAAATACTTAAACCTATTGAAATGTGAGGCTTTATAATGGATTGAGGATAAAATTTAAATTCTTTGGCATCCTTATTGCTACTTATTATAAGTAGTAGAACTTAAAGGGAGTGGGTTAGGATGTTAAGATTATCAAAAGAGGAAATAAGTGAAAGATTATTAGAGCTAATAAAAGATGAAACTAAACCAGCTATAGGATGTACTGAACCTGTGGCAGTAGCTTTTACTGTAGCAACAGGTAAGAAGTATATGCAAGGTAAGATTTTAAAAATAGACTTAAAAGTAAGTAAAAATATATTAAAAAATGGTAAATCCGTTACTATACCAAATACAGAGGTTTGTGGTTTAGATATTGCAGGGGCTCTTGGAGAAATATGTGGAGATTCAGAGGAAGGATTATTTGTTTTTAGGAATGTAAACAATGAATATTTAGATAAAGCAAAAGAAATGATAAAAAATAAAGTTGTAACCCTTAATCCAATTGAGGATACAGATCCTGTTTTTGTAGAGGCTACTTTAAAGGGAGAAAAGGATGAAGTTGTTGCCATTTTAAGAGGAGGACATACTAATATAGAGCAGGTTATTGTAAATGGTAAAATAGCCTTTGAAAAAGATAATAAAAATAAAAAAGATAATAAAGATTGTGATTTTATTAAGGAGCTTTCTTTAAAGGATATAAGACAAATTACAGAGGATATTAGTATAGAAAAATTAGACTTTATAATGGATGGAATAGAGATGAATAAAGAGGCTGCGATGGAAGGGTTAAAAAGACAAAAGGGTTTAACATTAGGATCTTCTCTTTTAAAATTACAAGAGGAAGGAAAAATAGGTAAGGATTCTGCAACCATAGCAAGGATTTTAACTGCTGCAGGCTCTGATCTTAGAATGGGTGGAGGAATGTGCCCTATAATGACCAGTGGTGGAAGTGGTAACCAAGGATTATGTGTAATTTTACCTATTAACGTAGTGGCGGAGGATATAAAAGCTCCTAAGGAAAGACTTCAAAGGGCAGTATTCTTTGGTCACGCCGTTAATAATTTTGTAAAGAAATATACAGGAAAATTATCTGCAATTTGTGGTTGTGCCATAGCAGCAGGTATAGGAGCAACAGCGGGAATTGCTTGGCTTTTAGGGGGAAAAGATAAGGAAATAGAAGGAGCTATATTAAATATGTTAGCAAACCTTACAGGAATGGTATGTGATGGAGCTAAAGGAAGCTGTGCTATTAAACTTTCAACCTCAGCCTCTGAAGCGGTTATATCAGCTTATTTAGCTTTAAATGATATAATTGTACCTAACAATACGGGAATTATAGGAAATACCGTTGAAGATACAATAAACAATCTTGGGATGCTATGTAAAGATGGATTTTATAAAGCAGATGATGTAATGCTTTCTATAGCCTGTAAAGAGGTAATATAGTATATAAGATTTTAAGGTTCAGGTGGAGTTTTCTTAGAAAATTCATTTATTTCATCTGAACTTTATAAATATTTGGAGTGAATAGTTTATACAGAGTGCTGATTTTGTGCGAATATCTTACACAAAATGGGATGTAAGTATTAGCAATAGAAATAATTGGATAATTTTTTAAAAATATTTTTAAATCATCTCTAGAAAGGACAAAATCCGACTGGATAATATTGTAAAATAGGTATAGATAATATTTGAAATTAGTAGAGGTGATTCTTTATGAATTATAATCATATGTCTAAGAATGAATTGATAGAGGAATTAAATAAAAAAGATAAAATAATAAAAAGGATGAAATATATTTTTGGAAGAGATCCTGTTACCTCTGTATATAATAGAAAATTAGGTTTGGAAAAACTTCATAGAGAAATTAAGCTAGCAAAAATTAATAAATGTAACTTAATTATAACCTTTGCGGATGTAAATAATCTTAAATATATAAATGATAACTATGGTCATGATACGGGAGATTATGTATTGGAAACTCTATGTAGTATAATAAAAAACAATATAAGAAAAAGGGATTTTATTTTTAGATATGGAGGGGATGAATTTATAATTGTATTCCTGAAATCTAATATGAATGATGCAAATAAAATATTATCTAGAATTCAAAAGAAAATAGATGAATTGGGGGAAGATTTGGAATATAAAATGGGGTTAAGTTATGGTTTAGTAGAGTATAATAAAAATACGAATAAAACCATGGAAGATTTAATAAAAATAGCGGATTATAGAATGTATGAGAATAAGAGGAAAATTGGATAAGACTTGAAGGGGCTGTCGTATTAGCATAAAAAAATATGTTAACGTGACAGCGTTTTTCGTGTATTTCACAGAAATTTTAATGATATTTTAACCCCAAATAAGCTTAATAATCGAAAAATGACGCACTTTAATAAGCCTTTGATATTAAGGTTTTTTTGACTAGGCAAAAAGCTGTGGCACTAATTTTTTTTAGTGTCACAGCTCCTTTTTATTTTTAGTGTTAAAATTAAATTTATTTTATTTTGAAGCAAATTATATCTTTATAAACATAATTATATTTTAAGGAATAAAAGAAAGAATTCCTAGGCTAAAAATTATAGCTTTTATTATATATTTTAATGATGAATTTTTCAGGAAAAGTAAGTTAATTTTATTTAATATACGTATAATATGTAAAACTATGTTGAAAATATTCGCATAATGTGGTAATGTTTATTATGTTATAAAATAAAATATTCGCTCTTATATAATTCTGATAATAGGGTTCAGGAGTTTCTACAGAGTAGCCTTAAACTACTCTACTATAGGAGAGGTTATTAGGATGCATATATTCTATAACTTATCTCCTTTTATTATTAAGAGTAGATATAATTGAAGGGAGATAAAAGATATGGATTTATGGAAAGACATTTTATCAATTTTTAGTGTGCTTTTAAATGGCTTACCACAAGGGCTTTTAGCATTATCCTTTGGTTTTGCCTCTGTTCCTACAGCCTTTGCATTTCTAATAGGTGCTGCTGGTAACGCAATAACAGGAAATGTAGTACCTATATCATTTCAAGCGGAAACAATTACTTTAGCTGGTACTATGGGGGACAACCTTAAAGAAAGACTTTCAATGATTTTTTATGGTGGTTTAATAATGACCTTCATTGGATTATTTGGATTAATGAGTAAAATAACTGATTCTATTGGCCCTGTTATTACAGCAGGAATGATGGCCGGAGTTGGAATTATGTTAGCTAGGGTTTCTATAGAAATGGCTAGAAAAAATAAAATTATAGGATATGTTTCTATAGCTTCAGGAGTAATAACTCATCTATTTACAAAGGACTTAGTTTATACCATAGCAGTGTCTGTAATAATATCAAGTATTGTATATAATATCCTTGGAAATAAAAAAGGAGAATCTTTTATTATAGAAAGAGAAAAAATAGCTATAAATAAACCATCTTTTAGCTTAAAAATATTAAGAGGAGCTATGAGTATGGTATGTCTTAACATAGGGGCTAACATTGCCTTTGGAAATATTACGGGACAATTAGCAAACCGTAAGGTAAACATAGATCATGTATCTATAATAAGTTCATTAGCTGATATGAGTTCTTCTATTTTGGGTGGTGCGCCGGTAGAATCTATAATTTCAGCAACAGGAGGAGCTCCTAATCCTAAAGCTAGTGGTATTATAATGATGCTACTTATGGCTGCAATATTATTTGCAGGATTTCTACCTAAAATAGGAAAGTATATTCCTACAGAATCAATAGCAGGATTTTTATTTGTGCTAGGAGCCATAGTTACCGCTCCGGTAAACGCAGCCTCTGCTCTTACATCTACTGCTGCTAATGGTACAGTTATAGGTGGGGTTACAATGACTGTCACAGCTATAACAGATCCTTTTATTGGTATGATTTCAGGGTTATTAATGAAAATATTATTACCTATGATAGGGTAAATGGAGGGGAAATATATGAATAAATATTATGAATTAAATGTATGTGGTGTTAAGCGTAATCTTCCAATAATCAAGATAAATGAAGAGTTGGCCATTGCTAGTTTTGTAATTCTTGGGGATACTGAACTTATATCTAATGTAGCTTTGGATATAGCAAAAAAATTGCCAAAGGTTGATGTATTAGTTACTGCAGAGGCTAAGGGAATTCCCTTGGTTTATGAAATATCAAAAATATTAAATATGAAAAGTTTTATTGTGGCGAGAAAAAGCATAAAACCTTATATGAAAAATGCTATATGTAGTGAAGTGCTCTCTATAACTACTCAGAAAAAACAATTATTGTGTTTAGATGGGGTAGATGTAGATAAAATTAAGGGTAAAAAAGTTGCAATCATTGATGATGTAATAAGTACTGGAGAATCATTAACTGCACTGCAAAAATTAGTGGAGGATGCAGGCGGAATTGTAACTAGTAAGGCTGCAATTTTAGCAGAAGGGGAAGCTTCAAAGAGAGAAGATATAATATTTTTAGAAAAACTACCTCTATTTCCATTAAAGTAGAAGTACATATGGTATTCACTCCGTTATGTATATACAGATAAAAAGACTGTGTATACATAACGGGGTGATTTTTTATGGAAAGTAAACAAAAACATATTTATGGAAATAATAAGGAAAATTTCCATGAAAATTAGATAGATTTGAACATATCATCTTTTTAAAGAGTCAAATATTATGGTGTGAATTTTATCCACCTTTTTTCTTCACTACTTTTTTGAGCTAGTTCTATAATTTTTATTTTGTGAAGATTTCTTTTTATTTTCTTCTATTATTTTTTTCATTTTTTCTATAGTACTTTCCTTCATATTATTCTCCTCTAATTTCTATATTTTAATGATCACACAGGCTTTCCCTTGAATATTATACTATTTTCTTATAATAGTGAACACCCCATAATTTTAGTAAATATAATTTTAAGAACTAAATCCCTATAATCCATATAAAAAACACAGTATTATATCATATCTGTTCATTTTTCTTTTTAAATATTTAATTTTATTGTATTATATCTTTATACCCTTCACTGTAACAATTAAATTATCATATTATATTAATTATAATCATTTAGTGAGGTTTTAAATTGTAATGAATTGGACAATGCAAAGACAAAATATATACTTAAGAGAAAAGGCTGTGAATTATGCTATAACTTATGCTTTAAATCCTAATCCTCAATATAGATATTTCCCTATAATAAATAATAATGGTGGTGACTGTGCAAATTTTATATCTCAATGTCTATTAGCTGGTGGGGCTCCCATGAAATTTAGTAGCGAGTATCCTTGGTGGTATAATCATAGCAATACTATAAATGTATTAGATGATACTTGGTCTATATCTTGGGCTGTAGCTCATTCTTTATACTATTATTTAAAAGTAAATCAAGAAAAAGGCTCTTTTGGTGCAAAGGGGCTAGAAGTTTATAATAAGAATGAATTAAATATTGGAGATTTAATATTTTTTGAAGATAATAACAGTCATATATTTCATTCTGCAATAATAACCGCTTTTCAGAATAAAGAACCTTTAATATCACATCATACTTTTAATGCGCTAAATATTCCTATTAAATATTCCTGGAAATATGATAAAATACATTTTTTAAAAATAAGCTTATAATTCTATATGTATTACTTTAAAAATTCTTGAAGTAATACATATAGAAGTAACACATATATATAATTAGTATTTTCATTGCTATAAAAATTATAAAACTAGAGAAAATCTTGATAATTTCGCAATTGGTAATTTTATAAATAGAATAGATTAAAAAATTCTAAAAACAGATTTTAAACATAATGTTACAATGAATAATAATTTATGTTAATTAGGGCTAATACTTAAACTTTTATAATTTATATATTAGCTCTAAATTTATTTTTGTAAAAATATAAATCTATACTAATGGAAATTTATATGCCTAATTAAATATAATAACGGCTATAGATACTGCTTCAGAATATGTTATCAAAGGAAGGAACTTTTTTAAGTGATTAAGAATGTTGTAAGATTTTGAAAATTGCAAAAATATCTTGAGGAATATGTATAAATATAGTAAAATTGATTAAAAGATGCTTCAATTAGTGTTAATTCATAAAGTTAAAATTAATTAGAAATTTAGAAGGAGGTATCATATATGGAAATTATAAAAAAGAGTGGGAAATTAGAGTACTTTGATGAAAGAAAGTTAAAAACAAGTATAGCTAATTCTGCTAGAGATACTGAGGGGGTTCATTTAACAGAATCAGATTTAAATGCCATAGTAAAAGATATAAAAAATATAATTAAAAACATAAGAAAGGATAATGAAAAAACCTCCAGTTATGAGTTAATAGGCATAATAAATGATGTTCTAATAAAAAATAAATTTCATAAAGTATTAAAAGAATTTGTAGCTTTTAAAGATAAAAGATAATAAAAAAGTTGCCTTAAAATTAAATCTATTTTGAGGCAACTTTTTTTAATAGTGTTATTAAACCTTTCTAAATATTATTTTGTAAATTGTAGTTTGTAAAAATAATATTTCTTAAACTTAAATGAATAATATTTCATACTTTAAAGGCAATGAAATTAGCACTTTTAGTATATAAATATCATTAAACATACAATGATGAGGAACGATAAGTATTGGTCTGACTGATGTATTTAAATCTAATGTAGTTATAATGTGTTTTTTTAGGATTGTGCTAAAAAATTGAAAAATGTATTATTATTATGTATAATAGTATAAAAATACAATAATAAAATAATATAAATTAGGCAGGTGTATATAATGTCTTATCCAAGGGTTGAAGTAGATACTAAAAAAATTAGATATAATACTAAGGTTCTAGTAGAGGAATGTAAAAAAAGAGGAATAAAAGTAACGGCGGTAACCAAAACATTTTGTGGAAATCCTAAAATTGCAAAGGTTATTGCAGAAGAAAAAGTAGATATTCTAGCAGATTCTAGAATAGAAAACTTAAAAAAATTAACTCATATTAATTTGCCTAAAATGCTTTTAAGATTACCTATGATAAGTCAGGTAAAGGAAGTTATAAAATATGCGGACATTTCACTTGTATCAGATATTATTACTATAAGGGAACTTTCTAAAGAGGCTATAGAACAAAATAAGATACATAATATTATATTAATGATAGACTTAGGAGATTTAAGAGAAGGTATATTTAATGAAGAGGAAATTTATACTACTGTAGAAGAAATACTTAATCTTAAAGGTATAAAACTAATGGGCATAGGAACAAACCTATCCTGCTATGGGGGAGTCATTCCTACATACGAAAATTTATCACAGTTAGTTAATATAAAGAAAAATATAGAAAGTAAATTTAATATAAAAATAGAGGTTATTTCAGGAGGAAATTCTGGATGTATTAGTTTATTTAAAGAAAATAAGGTACCAAAAGAAATTAATCAATTAAGATTAGGAGCATCCATATCCTTGGGAATAGGATTGAATGATGGACATATAGAGCCTCTTCTAAAAGATGCATTTAAATTAGTGGTTGAGATAGTGGAAGTTAAAAACAAGCCCTCAGTGCCCATTGGAAGTATTGGATTAGATGCCTTTGGTAACAAACCATTTTTTGAGGATAAAGGTATTATGAAAAGAGCCATATGTGCTATAGGAAGACAAGATATTAGTCCAGATAACCTAATACCCATAGATGATAAAATAGCAGTTTTAGGGGCAAGTAGTGACCATCTTTTATTAGATATTACAAATTGTAATAAGGATTATAAAATAGGTGATAAAGTAGAATTTAATGTTACCTTTGGAGGATGTTTATCCATAATGACTTCTGAGTATGTTCATAAAATTATATTATAGATTTTTTAGTCATTCTTTATTGATACTTTTGTATTTTTAGAAAAAATATCGATAAAGAATGACTTTTATTTTGTATAGATAATGTTAGCATACTTGAAAAAATTTATAAGAGTATTATAATTATAGAAGTTAATACAGTATTAGATAAAATAGACAGAAGTAGGTGTAATTTATGTTAAATAGCTTTAAGAAAAAAATATTAGCAGGGTTTTTATTAGTAACTATAATGTGTGTGGTTTCTTTAACTGTAGTATCATCATTAGAGACTAGAAAAATAGCTACTAATCAAATGAAAAAGGATGGTATTGCTATAAGTAATATGGTAAGAAAATCTTTAGGTAAAAATAAAATAACTGAAACAAAAGAAATAAGTACAATATTAAAGGATATAAAAAAAGATTTAAAAGAAGATATGGTGTATTTATCAGTGTGTGATACAGATTATAAGGTAATTGCTCATAATGATGACAATATGCTAAATACTGGAATAGAGAATAAAGAGCAATTTGAAAATGTACTTAAAGAGGGAAAAACTATAGGATTAATATTTAAAAGGACAACTGGAGATAAGGTATATAATGTATCTACTCCCTTTTATGAGGATGGGAAAGTAGTGGGCATTGTAAATGTAGGAATCTCCCTTGAAGGCATGAATAAGTTAATAGAAAAAGGGCTTATTGAAACATTAGTTATAGTCTTAGTAATATTAGTAATTTCCTTTATTATAGCCATTTTAATTGCAAGAAATATATCAAAACCTATAGAAAGTATGGTAACTAAAGTGAATAAGATTTCTGAGGGTGACTTTACTATAGAATTTCATGCAAAGGGCGAAGATGAGATTTCAAAACTAATGAACTCTTTAAATAAAACTATGGAAGTTATAAGAAATCTTATAGGTAAAATTAAAGATGAAGCAATTACTATAGATGGAGTTTCTCAAAATTTATCTGCCTCCAGTGAAGAAAATTCTGCTTCGACTACTCAGGTTTCAAATTCCTTAGCAGAGGTTGCAGAAAACTCTACAAATCAAGCACAACAAATTAATGAAGCTACTGAAGCTCTTATGAGATTTGGAGAAATTTTAGAAAATATAAATGATAAAGTTATAGATGTAGCCAGCAGCAGTTCAAATATAAAGAATTCTGCCCATGAGGGTTCTATAAAGATAGACAACCTTGTTAAATCCGTAGAAGATATTAAAGAAACCTTTATATCTGTTACAGATAGAATTTCTTCATTAAATGTTAGTGTTCTTAAAATAAGTGAAATCACAGATGTTATAAATGAAATAGCAGAAAAAACTAATCTTTTAGCCTTAAATGCTGCTATAGAAGCAGCTCGAGCTGGTGAAGCTGGAAGAGGTTTTTCAGTAGTAGCAGAAGAAATAAGAAAACTTGCAGAACAAGTTTTATATTCATCTAAGAATATACATACATTAGTTGAGACCGTAACAACTAATACAAATGAAGTTTCCCATAACACTGAAAAAGTATCAGAAAAAATACAAGTGCAAGCAGATTCTATAGAAGATACTATAGATTCCTTTAAAAATATACTAGGAGAAGTGGAAAAAATTAATCCTGAAGTTGAAGAAGTATCCCAAAAATTAAATATGACTATGGATAAAAAAGATACTATTCTTAATAATGTGGGAACAGTATCTAATATATCTCAAGAACTTTCAGCTTCCACAGAAGAAATCGCTGCAGCTATGGAACAACAAGCATCTTCTACAGAAGAAGTATCTTCTTCTGCTGAGGAGCTTACAGAACTAGCAGATAGGCTAGCAAATGTGGTAGAAAAGCTAAAAATATAATAGGGGATGGTTCATGCCAAAAAAATAAAAATATAATACATGTAGTTAATACAAAAACATAGAAAAGCTAAATAAAAAACAATTTTAATAGGCGCCTTATTTCATGTCAATAATCATAAAAAAAACATGAAATGAGGTATTCTATTTGGGGAATTTTAGAAGATATAAAAGGGAATATGGAATATATTATGTAATAGTAAGAGCCGTATCTGAAATCCAAGTGTTTCAAAGAGATAAAGATCAAGAAATATATTTATCACAGATGAAGTATTATAAAGAAAATAAGAAATAGATGATAGTTAAGTTTTTATAACTAAAGATCTATTTCTTAGTTATGATATATATTAAATATGAAGATAGTTGTCTAATATTTAATATGACGATAAGTCTCATTTATTTAATAATAATAAAATTATAAATAAATGAACCATTCCTAAAAAGGTCTTATTAGAGGGTTAAATTATTAACAAAAATGTTGAAAAATAATTGATTTATATATTATTTATACAAATTTGCTAGATTATCTGCAGTAAGAATAGCAGCATAAACATCCTCGTAAGTTACTTCAAAAGGCATATTGAAAATAGTTTCTCCCTCAGCACAGGTAGCTTTAGCCACCTTCATAATGTCTTCTTTTTTTATCTCTTTAATTCCCATATCTTCTAGAGTTATTGGAAGATTTACGTCTAAACAGAATCCTATAACTTTTTCAAGTTCTTCTAATGGACTGTTTTCTAAAACCAGTTGTACTAAAGTTCCAAAGGCAACTTTTTCACCATGGTACAAATGATGACATTCCTCTAATACTGTAAATCCATTATGGATGGCATGGGCTGCTGCTAGGCCACAGCTTTCAAAGCCAATTCCACTTAAGAAAGTATTAGCTTCAATAATATTTTCTACAGCTTTAGTGGAAACTTTATTTTCTACAGCAAGTTTTGCTTTAAGTCCATCTCTTAAAAGGGTTTCATAACAAAGTTTAGCTAATGCAAAGGCACTATTAGTTCCTTTACCACCAGCTAAAGTATCGGAATTTGAATTTGTGCAAGCTCTAGCTTCAAAATAAGTTGCTAAAGCATCTCCCATGCCTGCTACTAAAAGCCTTGCAGGAGCTTTAGTTATCATAGAAGTATCTACCAATACTAAGTCGGGATTTTTAGGGAGTAATAGGTACTCTGAGAAAGTTCCTTCTTTTGTATATATTACTGAAAGGGCACTACAAGGAGCGTCTGTGGAGGCCACAGTTGGAGCGATAACTACTGGAGTATTCTTATAG